>Ga0209780_1004775_pt1 | contig 10533 bp, 5 predicted proteins | sample WorMetexBAHAMAS2_FD_187384 | JGI IMG/M metagenome (GOLD analysis project Ga0209780, IMG submission 187384) | Marine gutless worms symbiont microbial communities from Max Planck institute for Marine Microbiology, Germany - Inanidrilus exumae... | ecosystem: Host-associated > Annelida > Digestive... | reverse complement strand
AAAAAAACATTACTGAATAAAATCGATAGCATGAATCCAAGTGGTATCAGTAGTTTGTTCGGTTTTACTTATTTATTGCTTTTGTATCATTGTATTATATATTCTCTGTATATGCAAACGAAGTATCCGAACTGTCAATCACACTATACATAATGTATGAATATTTAGCAGCGAGAGGCTGTGTTGTAGAATAAGACTTAACCGATATTGGCCTTGTTGGGTTTTGCAACTGTTTAAATCATTGAAGTTTAAAAAATTGGGCCATGTTGCCTTGGTCTTAATATTTAAAGTTTCGTCTTAGCCTTGCTGGGTGTTGGGTCCAAGTTAATGTCATTACTTATTCGCGTGCTATTATTATGTGCACACGCTTTTTCACACCGCTGCAACTCATGTACTACTTGTACCAAGATCGCTCGTTTGCCTTCGTTTGTTTATGACCAAGATTTTTGTATGAGTATTTCAAAATATTTGGAGACTTGTGGGTGACATTTTGGGGATAACCTGGATGGTGGAAAACCATGACATCATCAGGTAGAAAAAAGACAGTGCAGTCTGTCGAGGTGCAGACAGACATCTAACCCAAACAAGGTGTCGCCCTAATGGGATGGAACCATACTGGCCCGCCGTGGAGTGTCGGCCGCCCAACTGCACATGTGCCCGGCGACAGGCCGGCCCGCCTGCCATCAGCATTACAGACGACAAAGACAGACACCAGAGACCATTACTAGGCGGGCCAGTAATAAAGTAACATGTATCATATTATTATACTTTCACCATTAAATTCCAGTTGTACGTATCATACTGGCAGACTTGTCAACTGAGTTTCACGTTAACAATACGACAACAGTATAGCTGTGTTATATCAAACATCTTTTGTTTTCACCAGCTTTCACTGACTGTGTCTACTACTGTTTACCAGTTGTCCACTAAATACTGCAAAACTTCAAAACAAGCATTCGCGTACAGTCAGTGACCAACCAATATCGACCAAGGTTATAACAACTTGTCTAAGAATCGAGACCTACCACTCTGATTGCGTGCACTATCATATGCATATGCCTAGGGTAACACCGCAGATAACTTGCTGCACATATTTTGTCCACAATACAGTACATTACCACTAACAATGACAAAACAAAACTAAGGTGTTGCCGGGGTGACGCCTGCTTCGCGAGCAAGATATTCCATTTCCTCTGCACAAAGTAAACACGAGTCACTGTCAGAAACAATATCAGCTAGAAATAAGGCTCTCTTTTACAGAGAACACTCAGAGTCAGCTAAATATCTCGCATGGTAGTGTAGCCACCCATTCAAATGACAAAAACAAGGTGTCGCCCTAAATGGGGCGAAGCTCTACTGGCCCACCACCTGACGAATATGCAATTCCATAGAGTGTTACAGACGCCAGAGAGCATCACAGGTCTGCTCCCCCCCTACACTATGTGTAGGTGGGCCAGTAATAAATTTCAGGAATTTTACAAAGCTATCAGATAGATTTTAGTACTATAAACTGTCATTGGAATTTGGAAGTCATAACATATCTGTGTATTTGACAACTATCGCAATGCAATTGCAATGAAATGAAACATGCAGGCGTAAAATACTGTCAGTAAACTTCTTAATAAAATAATATATGAATAACAAAGTTACAGTCTATTAAATGTGATAATCTTTCAGGGAGTGATCTATCGTGTACACGTGGCGTAAGGCAGTAATTATGTGAGGTATGGGCAACAGGTGGGATAAGGCAATGCAGAACATATTCTGAGTTATGTAAAACTTTATTAAATAAATTTTGATTGGCTTGGGTGCATAGGTCGTCTAAACTGGGTAAATCAGATGAATGGAAACCAACCCGTGTGCTAGGTCCAAGAAAAATATAGAGTTTTTGTCTGTCTTGGGCTCCAGCAAAGCCCCACCGTGCTGGTGAGTCGTATAAACGCCTGGCTAAAATTACAGAATGGAAAACCGCCTGTACTGCCATCCTGCATAGATATAAACCGTTACTGCTATTGTTGTTTTAAATCCAGTGAACACAGAGGCATAGCAGAACTGAAATTACATATCTGATTTATTACTATTTAACTACCGATACTGAGAAATATTTTTACATAGTTACAGCAATCCACCACGTGTCGGGCAAATGCTCCTTTCAGCTGGACAGATAGAGACTTTCAGGATCTTACAACTCAATGTTCATAATTTGAGATCACTGCATTAGTTTTTCAAGATCCATGCACAAATTGATAACTTTCGAGGGCTGTGAAAAATCAGGTGATGAATTCAGGACAAGTCCATGGCAATCCTGTGCTTAAGATTGGTGGTATTGTTAATGATGACTTCATTGCAAATTCACCGTTGGGTCTGTAGGCGAAATAACGACACATTACTTGCATTTGAAGCACGCACAATGAGCTATAAATAGGTAAACTGCAAGTACAGAGTGGGTATCACTGCACGGAACCATAGTGGAGACGTATTTGCCTCCCATCTCACACAATCAAAAATGCCATAAGAGAATATTTTATCACCAAACCTGGTACCACATGCAATCAAAAAACAAACTTACTTTTATTCGCTGCTTCCTTCTCTGCAGCTATTCTGGCATCCCGTCGTGCACGTATCTTGTTTTCACGTTCCTGTATTTTTACTTCCTTCTTTGCCAAATATTCTACAACAGCAAAAATATTAGTCTGACTGGTAACAATGATGAGAACAGTCGAAAAACGCTTACTTATTTTTCAGTGGCATCAAGATGAAATTAATGTTACATGTGCAATATTTGAGTTTGACTGCAATTCTTAGAAAATTTAATATTGGTGAAAATAGGAAACAAATGCCATTGATATGCAGGGGCTTATGGATGGGGTATGACCATCCTGTCAACTCAGCTTACAGCAACTTGTTGATGCTTAAAGTTTATAGTTTTTGACTGAAATCCTGCAACAAATTCTGTATCACAAACCACCTATATTGACAAAACAGTACAGTGAACAATGGTACCAATCAAACTATTATGCAAACAAACCATACAATATTAAGCAGCAAAATATTCAGAGATGACTCATTAAGATGATCAAGACACTCTGAACAATGTAACATATGCTTGGAAAACAGTGAACAGCAGGAAACGTACTAAAATGGAAATGTCCGTAGATAATTCCAGTAATCAGAAGACTCCAACGACATGCCTGCCAACATCAAATCAACGACAATTGCATTTTAAAATGGCAGCTTTAAAATGAGCCTCAGTCCACTCCTGGCATTCTACATGAAATCCTGCTAGTGATATCTGCAGTGTTAAAAGAGTTTTTGCCATTATCGATTTCCCTAAAGCGCGTAGGGTCAGATAGCACAAGTAATACATACAGATTACATGTCCATCTGTATAGGGTTAAAGTTAAAGAGTTATATTTATGGTTAGCATTAGGATTAGTATTAGGGTTGGCATTAAGGTCAATGTGAGGGTAAGTGGTTTAGGATTAGGGTTAAGGTTGGTTGGTTGGTTGGGAGATTAACGTCCCCTCTCAGCACAAAAATAGGCTATATCGGGGACAAGGTCTTGGACAGAGATTTAGTTCCGCCAAGTTAAGGATGGCCAACAATACAGTAACCTCCCAACCTCATTGCCTTTTTTGTTCAGCGACGACCCAAAATGCAAATGGATATGGGAGGCTCGTTTATGTTATTATGCCAGCATCTACAACAGGGTGGAAACTAACCAACCATCACAAGACCTATTTATCAGTTCAATGTGATATTTTCTGTAACTGCTGTTCTTAAGTTCCTATAACATATCAGTGCCTAATGACTTGTTGTATAATATCTTTTCTGTGTTGGTCTGGCTTTGGAATGCTTCTCTTAGGTAAAACCCAAAAGATGCATCCGGGGCAACTCCCACCCACAGTACCAGACCGGCTCCCTCTACCCCAGGATTAGGGTTAAACTGTGCATACTGCCTATCCTGACATATTTAGGCAGATTTTCCATTCAGGTGTGTTTTAAACTGACTAGTTTTTCACCATTTGCAACTTACCATGTAATCGCCACAATGTCAGTTTCCAGCATTACTAGCATGTCAAGTGATACCATAGCAACGAACCAAAACAGTGTCAGATATACTGGTCAAAATATTTCATATTTCTATGCTCAGATGGAAGGTAACATTAATGGTTTTAAAAAGTTCAAGACGTTTTCACATGTGAGAATTAAACCTTGGCCCTCAGCGTGAAATGCCAACAAGTACAGTCTTAAAATTCACCAACAGTTGTCATAACTATGTGTTATTGCTGTCTGTCTGTGTGATAACAAGATTGATTGATTTTACGAGCATAAAGCCCGAGCAGGAGATATCGGCGTTGGACTGGCCCTTCAAATATGTCAGTGTCAGACTTTGGGTGTAGGCTACGTTTCATTTTCATCCAGTGCACAGAGTGCATTCTTCTGTGATGGACTTAAACAATAAATTTCCCTGCAAATTATCATAGCAATAACAAGTGGTCAAAGAATTCTGACAAAAAGCCGCATCGCATGTCGTGCCGTTATTGAATAATGCTTTTGCTGCACTATTATTGATGACTGACTGATCCCTTTTGTTGTGTACACTGCAGCACAGACTTCAAATGCTTCTCGATAGGACGGACAACCCCTAAATATTGCCCCTTTTCGTGGCCTGGTGGGGGATCTCGACCCCATTTAGTGGTTCCTTCGACTGGCGCTCCGGGAGAAGTAAGTAAGTAGCCTTTTATTTCACTGTGACATTCGCACAACGTTACAACGTTAATAAGAAATACAAATAAAATACCAGTAAAATATAATATGCAAAGCATGAAATGGAAATATAAAGTCTAAAACAGGAAAAGATTAAAACCTAGGCTAAAAAAGCGTGACGTGACGTGATGTTATACATACTTAAATAAACAACGATTGATGTAACAATTTTTAAACTGCAAATATTGAACAGTGGGAAGGAGATAAGGATGTTGCCTCTTACGAAGCTGGTAAGGTCGGTAATTTGATGTTTTAGGGGGGGAGAAGATGGTGCATACTGTGACCTGGCTGAGTGGCCTGCCGAAAGAGTTTGCGATCTGACTCATCAATGAGGGTGTCAATGTCAAATGCGGTAAGTGTGAGTCCATGGCGCATTGCCTTTCTAGATATAGCATTAATCCGGTTTTTGTCGTCGGCAGTAAGTTGACCAGCATACGCGGGTAGAGCATAGGCCTAAGTAAGTTTATTAATTACTAGAGCATTGAAGAGGAGATGCAGCGAAGAGCGTTGTAGACCGGAGGATTGAAGAAGAGATAGGAGATACAGACGCTGATTAACTTGCATAAGCAGTCTATCTACATAAGCAGCAGTTCACCACCCAGTTTAGTTTGACTTATTAGCTTTACTGTGTCAGTTAAAGTTAGTGTTACGGTTAGGGTCAGTTTAGTAGTTAAACTAAACTGACCCTAACCGTAACACTAACCCTAACCGACACAGTAATGCTAATAAGTCAAACTAAATAATAATAATAATAATAATCCGATTTGTAAAGCGCCAGAATGTCAAAAGACTTCCGTGGCGCTAAACTGGGTGGTGAACTTCTCCCGGAGCGCCGTTAGCCGTTTTGCAACACAGACAGGCATTCAGACCACGCTACGTGCGACAACTGTAGCAACAGCCGCATCTAATGCACTGATATGAGTACGAGACTCGGCATAACAACGGAAACGGTTTCCTGAAGCAGGCAGCGACAATAGCGGCAGTGTTTTGGTACACTGTCATCACGTACTGTTTATTTTCGTTTTTATTCTATTCACAACTACCTTAATTCATACCCGAATAAATGGGGAAACATTTCTCGGAGCAGCCCAGTTCGCTTTAGCCAAGGTCGACATTTTCATAAACAACCAAAAATATTTATTTTTAAAATAATGCTAAGTGGTTGTAGTGTTGGGCAGAGATAAGACGTAGACGTAGTAGACTGAGCAGATGAGCGCAGACTCTTAACTTCATCATCACATTACATGGAGAAAACGGAAGCAGGCCTCAAAGGACTCCATATCCGGAAGTAGTGACTAAATAACAATATTTCTGATCCATAAACTATCATACTACGGTTTGCGATGCCATGGAGATATGCTTTATAAGTACACCGTATACATAACACATCTTGATCAGACCAGAATTTATCTAATCGCCGTATAAGGGTGTTAACCGTTTCTGCAGAAACTACATGATCAGATAAACAGTTCCACATGGGTATAACACAGTTGGTATATTTCCTTAAGTCGTAATGAATGACAGTCACCATATCTTCGTTGAGTAGGCCTAAGTTTGTATCCGTTACCCATAGTTCTAATGGAGTCGACTCTTCTGATAATTCAATTAAATCGAAAGAGGAACACGTGTGCAAAGTATTGCTAGCAGCGTGTCTGTATGTCTGTCCGCTGTCACGTAGTTTGTGATCACTGATGCATTGTCAGTGACGATAAAATGATAAAAACATTCTTACCTTATCGTATCTCATCTCAAAAACAACGCCCTAACTTTACAAAATTTTCTCTACGTTAACTGTGGCAGTGCTCCACTGACGAAACTGCAATATGTAGACTTTTTTCACATAATGAACCATATAAAACTGTGCGAGTGCCGACACGATAATGTAACAGTAACAGCCTGGCATAGACTGGTAAATGGTAGAAGTGTGGTGTCACAACAAATTAGGTGCGCCACACACGTGGCTGGCTGCATCGTGGCGCCCACTGGCGCACATGGGGGGCCCAGATCGATGGTTACCGGGGTCCAAGTTTGTCACCTTGTTCAGTATGAGTTTCACTGTGAACAGCGCGAATCCTGCTAATCTTCAACGTAACTCGGTAAACAACCAGACTTTCAAAACAAATTTCATTTTATTCAAATGTTTTAACGTCTGCTTAAATGCGACAAACCAAAATTGTTATAACATTGCTGATACTCAAAACTTATAGACTTTCAACACAAGCAGCAAGCTCTGAAATCACAGCAGCAGATCAACAATGCAGTGTTACGTATTAATTATCATTTATTTATTCATAATGTTATTATCCATTATGCATAAACACAGTTTAAACTCGTGTCACAAAAACACCGGAGATATTCACAACTTCTCAAGTGAATAAGCAAATAATTCTCGGTTAGAAACAAATTAGACATATTTTTCTTTTTTTTCATGCACATCACTATTTTTTACATAGAATGAGTTTTCAATGACGTGTTTGCATACTTGCTGCATACACTAATGTTTTAATGGCATCAAAATTTCTGCCACTAGGCATGGTAATCGGTCATGACCGGCAAATAAAATTTGTGTTGTAATTTTCTGCCAAATAAACGGAAGACGTTACGCAGTAATCAAAGCAATCAACATCATAATCCTCATTAAACTACTGTTAACATTAAGTGACAAAGACAACAATCTGTTGTTGCATACCACTGTTCATTGGACAGCACAATAACTAACATAACAACAAACTCCATAAAAAAATTAACTCACACTTTAAAGTTTTTTAACTGTTTCCAGAATCCTGAAAAACAAGGCCACAGAAGACATATAGAGCCTAAAATTGCAGTTACAAAGTTCATAATAAGTTCATAATAATAATAACAATAATAATATTTATAATAATAACGTGTTTATAACGACTTTGAATCACTGCAAAACGCAGTTGAAAATGCATGGGTATCACACTAACTAATGCACATTTCACCAAACACAATATTTAACTTGCAAATTGATTTAATGCAAACAAAACTCCTACAACCAGGCTGCTGACAACTGCAATTAATGAAACACATACAGCAGTATGGGTAACGTTCAGCTAAATCGAAAGGCCTAAGGCATAAATCGTTTTGGAGAAGTCTGAATTTCAGGCATAATTTGTTCATAAACTGGTCAAATGTTCAGTCCCACCAGCTTTATACTTAGCAGAAGCCTCGTGAGGTTCAACTATAAAATGGTCTACTATGTGTCAAATAGTTCACTGCACATATCACCAAGATAGACTTCACACAGACTTTGGCTAAGTCACGAAACAAAACCAGAATGAACTCGTATAAAATTTAGTCATGCTGCCCCACTAGCAAGTGTGTAATACATTTTCACTGACATGCATGAGTTAAATATCAAATTTTAACCTCTGACAAATTTAAATCATCCAATCTGGCCTGATAACCACTGAATAAGCAACATGCGGCAGCATATGGAGCTATACAACGATTGGTCGGTCACCTGTTGAATTCGGTACAGCAGAGAGGCCTGGGCTGCTGGTCATCCCGCACTGTACCAATCGTAATGTTCAGTGTATCATCTTCACATTACCATTGCACTGAATGGGTAAATTCGTTAGGCACAAAGAGTTAGTCAAACTAGTGTTCACGAAATACGTGGCTTTGTACTAATAATAAGGCACAAACTGCGATGCCGGTCACTGAATTTCACAGCAGAACAAAGATGTAAGGTTTAACAACAAAGATGACACAGACATGGAGTGCGAGCGTTGAGAAAGATACAAAAAGTAGCGTACAAATGTCAAGGAAATTACAAAACAGAGAAATAACAAGTCATGAAACCGTCAAAAACGCACTGTAAACACATCTCACAGATCAACCAGTCATAATAACTATTCACCACTTATTAAGCATTCTATTAGCGTTTTGCAGAATGCGGAGCTTAAGAAGTGTACATTATTTCTTTTAGATTGGGTTCGTATGTTGACAGTTAAACAAACAGTGTAATTGACTATTTTTCGGTCACTTTTTGGCAGTCAAAGACGGCAGCCTAGTGCGACAGCAGTACTAATAATTATCAATATGCACTGATGTCACATGAGGTAACTGAATATGACACATATAAATCTTGCAGTAGACAAGCAAATGTCACGACACAGACACAGACACACACACACACACATACAAACAACACAACATAATGGTCAAACCCACTACACAACACTGTGCACTTCTACAATTTACCTATTTATAAACTGTCCCTAATTGCCACAGCTAGTGCCATAGGCATAGCTCTTGGGTACAGGGGACCTAGGCCACCAATCTTGTCAGCAATTTTTTTTTGAAATATACCATAAAATGGTGAGAGGTGAGACAGTTATTTCCAAAACAGAGCATGAATAAAATATTCTATGCTTGAATGAGAGTGCATATGCATTTTTAAACCTGGTTTATAGTACATTGCAAACCCTCTTCTACCTACTTGCTTTGTGACCAAATCCTACCTATTTCATTACTGTGTACAGTACACGACACACAGGCAAGGCACCACCAATACTGATTGTTTTTGTCAATCTATTGCACCCCGTCTGTGATCTATGTCAGGTCGAACTGCACCTTTAAGGTAGAACTATATTATAAATATTAAAATTTAATAAGTAATGATTCCTGGGTAAGATAACTGAGAAAGAAAAATACAATAACAGTCGATTTAGATTAAATAAGTTAATTAAAATTAGGTAAATTATTTAAGTGAAAAAATATAATTTGCATAAGATTATAGTTTATCATACATGTCAACTTTTAAAAATAACATTTAGTACATAACTGTTGCAATTAATACTACGAAACAACCGCAATATTTACCTAAAATTAGTGACAAATGTCGCCTTTTTCGAACTGATAACTCTCCGCTAGGAGTCGCTGCAGTTGTAGCAGCGGAGAGTGGTAAGTCGTCGTAGACATGGGAGAGCAGAAAGACCCCCTCGTCTCGTCATGAACAGACACGATGGGTCTTCCTGCTCTCCCATGTCTACAACGACTTACTACTGTTCACTGCTACAACTGCAGCGACTCCTAACGGAGAGTTATCAGTTCGAAAAAGGCGACAGTTGTCACTAATTTTAGGTAAATATTGCAGTTGTTTTGTAGTATTAATTGCAACAGTTATGCTTATTTTCAACCGATGAGTTTATTCAAGAACATTTAGTACATTTTGGCATGGTCATTAGGGAAGAAAAAAGCAAAATTTTCCACTGATGCCGGGTGTAGCTGTCGGTGGAATTACTAGTCCAGTATGAGCATGATCGACAACAGTGGCCGCACGTATCACAGCGATCACCATCTACAGACATTTGGGACCATTCAAAAATTATGTCACACTTTTTTGGTGTATTTTGGACCCCCCCCGTCCCCCCGGTGTCACACTCTATCACACCTGATAGTATCCCCTACAAATATTATGTCACACTGAAAACAACCAACTCCTGCAATAAATGAAGCAAATGTGACAAATGTGTCCACCATCATGGAAAACGAAAATAGCAAACGAGCTGGTACCTTTCGCCACTTCATCAGTTTAGTAAAGTAAGTAACGTAAATACCACTTAAAATATTTCACAATCGATGGTGGTTGACAAATGTGCCGCATTTTAATTTTTATTAAGCGTGAAGTAACACAGTGACAACCTCCCCCTTCCCCCGTGTCACAAACTGTCACACACTGAGTGACCCCCTCCCCCCTCTGGTCGTTACGTAGTTTTGAACGGTCCCTTAATT
>Ga0209780_1004774_pt1 | contig 10533 bp, 12 predicted proteins | sample WorMetexBAHAMAS2_FD_187384 | JGI IMG/M metagenome (GOLD analysis project Ga0209780, IMG submission 187384) | Marine gutless worms symbiont microbial communities from Max Planck institute for Marine Microbiology, Germany - Inanidrilus exumae... | ecosystem: Host-associated > Annelida > Digestive... | reverse complement strand
GCGACCATATCACTCTGCTGCTCGTGCTGCTTCATTGGTTGCGTGTCCGTGAGAGGACTGAATACAAGCTGTGCGTACTAGAGTATCGCTGCCTACACGGCATGGCTCCGGAATACCTTGCCAACAGCTTCCAACATGTGTCTGACGTCACGACACGGCGACATTTACGTTCGGCGGCAACCTCACAACTGATCGTACACGTCACCCGCTGTTCAACACTCGGAGACCGAGCGTTCCCTGCTGGTTATTATTTGTGGTGTCTGTTAAATCCACTACTAATATGTTATTATTATTATTACTTTTCTGCACTGGAGACATGAATTATCTTCAAATTCATGATGACATTGGCCCAGTGAACTTTACGATTAGTATTTTAAGTAACAAAACCACATAAATTACAAAAAACTGACTTCAGTTTCTCTTCGTTGTAAAAGCCGCTGCTTTAAAACAGCAACTATTAAAATTTCATCTGCAAATTCTAAGCACAGCTTGGCATGACCAACATGCAGCAGTAAAGTCTGCATCCCCTTGTATTCACGACAGGCAGCTGCTAACTGAAATTGTTGTTTACCTTTTTGAGGTCCTGGACTTTTGAACATTTAACCACAAACTGATTTACCTGCTCTACGCACCATAAGAAACATGTCATCCAAATTTTAGCTAACCATAGCTTTCTGTTTTCATGATACATGCCCTTGGGGATGACAGACAGACTGCCAGACTCCAACGTGCAATGCAGCCTTCTATTGGAGAGAATTATACTAAATGAATTAGATACGTACCCAGAAATAGCCAGCGAGCAATGGTCGTGAGGAAGATCACATGTCACAGCCACTCCTTGCCATTTGTCTGCAACTGTGATCATATGCCCAGTCCTGATAACTGTTGTGTTACCAATCATCACTGGCATTTCAACCCTGGACCCATCTGTTGTCAGTTTTCCATCAGGGAACACCTCCAGCTGATGACCACTGGAGATGATAGTCAGGCTCTTTTTGACTGGTCGTCCTCGCACAGCGCGATCATAGTTGACAATGACACTGTACGTGCCACCAATGAAGTCTCGCACCAACAAGTAAGAACAGCTGCCAGGGCCAGCAAAGTCAAAGAAGCGACGATCAAACGTCATGAAATGCTGGGCACCAGTCAAACTCGCATGACCTGCATTACATTGGACAGCAATAATTGCATCCTGGATGAATCAGCAACAGTAACAGCAAATAAAAGCCAACAATCTGTGTCAATGCAAACAAAAATAAATATATAATGGTAAAAGAACAAGAAGCTCCGCTACAACGGAGGGACCGCGCGACGCGCTACGTCAGTTGAAATCTTGTGAACTGTTGCACAGCTGTACGAAAAATAACATTTGAAAGACTTGCAATAGGAATGGCCTTTTAAGTGACTCAAAGTCATTGGAAATGCTATTATTCGATACATCATAATCGCTTCCTATTAGTGGTTTGCAATAACAACAACGCTATGTGGCACCGTTTCCGAGATTTACGACATTAAAAATACGTTATGTGACCCTGACCATGCCAATTTTAGTGGTGGTTTGTCACCCAAAAGCTAGGACCTGATAGTACCTGTGTGCAAAATTTGACGACTCTAGCTTCAGTCACTCCAGAGATATGACCCTGACCACGCCCCTTTTGTGGGTAATTTGTCTTCCATATGCTGGGACTTAACACAGCCTGTGTAAAAAGTTTGACCACTCTAGCTTCAGCCGTTCCAGAGATGTGGTTGGTGCCCACCAAAATTTAAACGGTTCACCTGACCTGACCACGACCCTTTCAGGGATGGTTTGCCATCCATGGGCTAGCAGTTTCTAAGATGAACCTATATACCAAATTTGAAGTCTCTATCTCCACGATTACGAAGATATGCAAGGTGATAGAAAGTGTCTAAAATGGCGTGGTTTGGGGTAGTTAGGGGTCACTCAATGTCACTGGAAATTGCGCCGTTGGATAGAGCGCATACGAGTTCCTGTTAGCCTTCCATAGTTACTACGTCCCTGTCTTGCACCATTTCTGAGATATAGCGTCCATATTATTCAATGTTTGTGCGACTGCAACGTTACATATCTGATTTTATTCTGGCAGTCTTATAGGCAAAATGAGCAATCTGTATGCGAACTGTCCAGGCAGTAGGCGAAATGTCTAGTAGGCGAACTGTCCAGTTAGCGTATTGTCCAGTTACCTGCGTGTGACGGACGGATATGTAGACAAACGTACGGCATATACTGCGCTAGCATACCGTCGCACGGTAAAAATCATTTCCCAGATGAGGCTTACAGTGGCGATGACCTAGGTTTTGATACCTCTCAGTCACAACTAAGCCCCCAGAATACCGACACATGGCTAATGGCACTAAGCAATGTCGGGATGGTCAACCTGAGTTGTACAAGTAACTAGTTTAGCCAGGTGATTTACTCACATAAATACTAACAGGGCAATTCAATGATCGACACCAATGTAATATGATTAAACAAAGCCGCCACCATGTCAGTGTTCTCATCTACTTATAGTATGAACTAGACATGTCGCAACTTTGATGCATTGTAACGTAATGGCATCTGAAATTTTTACGGTGGATAGTAAGCCTCTTAAGCCCACACTGCTGAAGGCTTTGCCGCCTTCTTCATCACTAAGATTGACGACATTCGAGCCGTGACTGCTGGTTTAACACCACCGCAGGTCATCCGCCAAGCGCCTTCGTCACTGGCATCGTTAGAGCCGTTCACGGAAGCTGAGGTTCGACTTATCATCGTGGCGTTACGGTAAAGTCATTTTCACGACGTCCGGTGACGATCTTCCTATTATGTGAGTACGCTGACCTACTGTTGCCATATATCACAGGTCAATTCGTTACTCGCTCAAGGTAGGTTGCCCGTTTCACAGCGGCATGCAATATGTGACGCCATTGTTGAAGAAACCGGGTCTTGACGCCGAGAATATGTCGAGTTACTGACCCGTGTCGAGTCTTGGCTTCATGTACAAAGTCGTAGAACAATCTGTAGCTATTCGGTTTAACGATTACCTCGTCGCCGACGACCTACTACAGTCCGCCTATCGGAAGAAAATTCGACCGAAACGGCGATGTTACGTGTGTGGTCATACTTTTTTAACAGCAGATGATATGCAAAACACTGTCGATTATGATCTCCCCCTGCAGCGATTGCAGTTCAGCTGTGGTCTGGTCGGGATCGTGTTGGAATGGATCCACTCAAGGGCGGCGGAAGGCAGTAAAAAGAGAGGAGGCACGGAGAAGCGACGCCCGAAGGGCCGAAGTTTGAGGCCCAAAGGGCCGAGGCGGGGAGTGGGTTTCTTGGAGAGTGGGGCAGCTAGCCCCCTCCCATCAGCTAGAGGGTCTGGGGCGCGGTCTTAGCTCACCCAGTGGGGTCCGGGGCGAAGCCCCGACCGAAATCGGTTTTTGTTTGTTTTTAATCCCACAGAAAGCATCAATCTACTTGGGTCTAACAGCATTTGACGGCAAAAATTCTGGGGAGGAACGCTCCATAGCGTCAATAGTCACGAGACTCCGTGCCTCATAGGCTCCGCCGCCTATGTATCGACTCGTTCCTAGCTGACCGTACGCAGCAGATCGCTTATGGTGGCTAACTGTCGACGATCAGAGCACTGCTGTTTGGTGAATAGCGTCCTATAAGGATCTGTGCTTGTATTGAAATAAAAGCAATGAGCCAGTACTGGCCACTGACATGCATCACAAATCACAATACAATGTTCAATATGTGTTAACAGCGACAATTAAAACAATAAACAATGTACACTAAACTAAATTAAAAATGTATATATCTGTTTAGATTGCAAGATAACAGTGACGTCTTAAAACGTTTAAGACTGCTGAAGTCTATGATGCTACATTCAAGATTTTCCATATATGAACAACTCTTTCGCAGAAGAAATGTTTGCGAACATTCAATCTTGAATAGGTTTGAAACAGTTTGTAATCATGGCCACGGGCTGTACTATTAGCTCTCAATGTAAAATAGTCACTGAATTTCAGATCAACTAAACCAAATAGCATTTTGTATACTTGTAAAAACCAAGTCATAGTGCAGCCGACGTAATTCTAGACTGTCTATGCCTAGAAATTCAAGACATTTTGTGTATGGCAGATTGCTTACTCCAGGTAATCTCTTTGTAAATGATGGCTGTACTGACTCTATTTTAGTCATATTTGTGATAGTATATGGCGACCATACTGGGGTGGCATATTCTAATAGTGGTCTAACATAGGTTGTGAAAGCTTTAAGTAGTGTGGCCCGGTGTCTAGAATGAAAACATATTAAAGATTAGGCTTGCTGTTGTCCGGGCTTTCTTCATAACAGCACAAATATGCTGCGACATTGCTAGCTTATTATCAATTAAAATGCCTAAGTCACGTATTTCTGAAACAAAACTAACACTGGCTTGCTTAATTACATAACAATGGTCAATGTCAGTTTCACAAAGGCATAACACTGCAGACTTTTTACTGGATATGGTGAGTTGCCATTGATCGGACCAAGCTGCAAGTGCATCAAGGCTACTCTGTAGCTCATTGACATCTTGTCTGGTTTGCATTATAGAATATAGTTTCAAATCATCTGCATATAGTTTACATAATACACCAGAACTAAACAATTTCACAACATCGTCAACATAAAGCAGGAAGAACAGTGGACCCAGCACACTGCCCTAGACCATGCCACTTATCAGTTGTCGAGGACTGGACATGGCGGATCCAACACGGACACACTGGGTACGGTTTTTTAGAAACTCACCTATCCATTTGAATAAGTTACCACAAATTCCAAATGACGCAATTTGTGCAGCAATTTAGTTTGTGAGACCATGTCAAATGCTTTAGAGTAATCAGTAACTGACTGCTGGTTGTCTAGTGCGAGGGTCCAGTCACTAAGGCAATCAAGTAAGTTAGTTACCGTGGAGCGTATAGCTAGGAAGCCATGCTGTTGTCCACTGAGTAACTTATGACTTTGCAAGTATTCTAACATTTGCTTATTAATAACTCGCTCCATAAGTTTGCAAAATACAGACGTTAGTGAGATGGGTCAGTAGTTGGTAGGGTTAGTGGCTTATGTATTGGAGTGACTATGGCGGTCTTCCATGCTGCTGGGACTTGATCAACTGATATAAAGGCATTGAATGGCGTAAGGAAAATGTGGTTGTTATAGAAGGGGCTATATTCTTCAGTAAAACAGGTGGGATGCTGTCTGAGCCTGCAGAGCCATTGGTTTTGGCATGATTGATTTCTCTACGGATTTTTTCCTCATTGCAGTCTATACTATCTAGGAATACACTGTTAGTTACTAGTGAGTCAACATCCGGTAAAACACCATTGTCATTTAAATAGTTTCACCATCACATTGAGCATGCTCATGAGCATGAGCATGCTTGGGTCGCTACTGAACACGTTGTACACCTCGGAGCTCGACCCAGTGGCCGCACGGCTTGACATGCGTCTACATCAGCACGCCGATGATAGTCTTCATGTCAGAATCGCCGTCAGTGACACTGCCATTGCCATAGACAGATTTACACTTCACAGCGTGCGTCAGCAACATCAACGCCTGTAGGCCTATGCGATCGGGTAGACTACGCCTCAACCCAACCAAGACGCACATCATTTGGCTGGGTTCTGTTCAGAAAGTCAGACAGGTCAGCACCTGTAACGTCCAGGTTCTGTCCACCCAAGTCAAGCCGGTTGAGTCTGCTCACGACTTCGGCGTCGTTACAGTCAGTCAGTTATCGCTATCAGCTCATGGCGCTGCACATCAGCTGCATCCAACTGTTCGGTCCTTGACAGCGGATGCCGCGAAAACTTTAGTTCAGACGTTCATTACATGCCGCCTCGCTGCTGTATGGCGTGTCCAAAAACCTGTTGCAAAAAATACGATCTGTGCAGAACGCCGCAGCATGTCTAGTTACTGGAATTCAACGATGCTGCAGAAGCTGCACTGGCTCCACGGCCGTCGATAAATTTAATTCAAGCTCCCATGCCTAGTGCACCAGTCGACCTGTCGCTGGCTGGACAAACATCAGAGTATCAAGCTTCTGATACTCAGCTTCTTGCTGACACTGGCCGCCCTCAGTTTCGGTCCGCTTCTGAAAGGATATGTGTCGTTTCACGCACACATAACAGTTTCAACGACAAAGATCTCTCTGCTGCCGGTCCTCGTGTGTGGAACGCCATGCCGTCATATCTGTGATAGAACATGAACTACAAACATTTCAAGAAATCACTGAAAGGACATATGTTTAGGCTGTAGGCGATCACGGCGCATTGTGACTAGCTGTTTTCGTGCACCTTAGAACTTACATACTTACTTACTTGATATGTTTGAGAATGACGAAGTTGTTTACGATGAGATTACAAGTCAACTCGTACCCAGGTCAACTCGTACCTATACTTACGGCAACTCATACTGCATTAGATTGACTTGTTATAAAAGTTGTTTACATGACCATTTATTGTCTGTACTGTCTTACTGCCATGTCAGCATTCAGTAAATGCAATTTCGGCATTTGCTGCCATCTACTAGGTATTCAAAATCAAACTGATGTGATGGTGAAGCTATTTAAATCACTAGTAAGACCATCTCTAATGCATGTTGTTTACCTCTTTTATTTCTTAATGTTTGTTTATATGGACCATGTATCTGAGTTAAACCTGATGTGATGTATGTATGCCTATTGCACTTTAGCTTGGTCACTGCATTACAAAAATAGAAAAACAGACGATTGAAAAAGTGCAAAAAATTCATTAAGATGCTACCTAAATTTAAAGGCACAAAGTATGAAGAAGCACTTAAACAAGTTGACTGGCATGCCAGGTATGAGTTGACCTGCCTTTCGGGTACAAGTTGACTAGGATTAGTACGAGTTGACCAGGGTACGACTTGACCAGGCACCCTTGAACTGTGGGTTTCCCTGACCTGACAGTGATTCCGTATAAGTTTGGATATACTTAGTAATTCCTAAGACTGATGTAACACCTGCAATTTTGTCATGCAACTTTGTCACACAACTTTATTGCATGACAAACTTGCGGGTGTGATATTGGTCTAAGTCGATTCTGACAACTGTTTTCCTGTACTTACTGATTTTTAAACATAAGTTTTTGTCATTAATATTCCACATAAACTTGCGGAGCAAATTACACAAAATTTCCACAAATTTTAGCAGTTTTGTGCCGCAAAAAGTAACCACTGAAGACATTTTCTTTGACGTCTACTGAGTACAGCCTGTATCCCAAAAAATCCAAACCTGAATATTCAAAAAAACAGCTAAACCTATGACTTAGTTCAGTAGTTCACGGAGCCTGTACTCTATAGTTCAATAATGTTAGTAATCAGAAATACGTTATGCGCTGAAGGAAGATGTTATTGCACTTCAGAAAGATAATGAGTTGAGACTGCCGTTTGTGGAATCTGTGTGCACGATATGTCCTTAAAACAATTCCACCCTGATAGAAAATGCGTTCCACTGGAATGCTTTAGGCTGGCACACCTAGCTGCAGGATAGATTGATGTGTTCAGAAATAATCGAATTCTGTTCCAAAATGTCATGCATCAAACACCGTCATCGTAAACAACTTCATCATTGACAAACATATCATGATAAGTGATGATCTGGTTTATAGTAGGCTTATCTGTGACCAAAACACTGAATTGCTGGTAATCAGTACAGGAATGGTTAGTGTAAGAGTTTGCAAAAAGAAACTGAAATACAAAAAGCTATCATAGCAGTAACTGGCAAGTACATGTACAATACTACAACCACTTCTTATGAAAATTTTTTAAAAACTTACTTTTATATGGTGGAAACCAATTATTAACATCAGAGGATGGTTTATATGTGTATACTGTATCAAGCAAGTTCCAGTTTTCATCAGGCAGCTTTGAGACAATCCAGTCTTTCCACCGTTTTACAAGCGGCCGTGGATCAAACTGTTGAAGAAATGACAAGTCAGGCAAGTTGAATGGAATGTAAACCTATGCATAACACGCAAAGTGTTTCAGTCTATTTCTTTATCCACTGATTTACACTCAATAATAAACAAAAACACTTGAAAATATAGATATTACATAAACAACAACTAAACTCGTGTTTCTAACTTTATATCACCTGGCATAAAATTTGAACATTTTGCGGTACAAAAAATATGAGAATGCAAGTGTTTTACAAAAGATGCTATTATATAAGCTTAATATTAAATTTTAAAAACATTATAATGTTACTGAACAAATGACTCACATTTGACATCGTTTGACACACACAGTTTCTGGCAAATAATATGACTTTCATAACTTACCTGAAAAGCATACTCGCCACCGCGTGGATCCCAGACAGTCCAACGCGTCTTGGCCAGCTGTAGATAGTCAGTGGCAAATTGTTTAGCCTTCATTTTAACTGAATCCCAAGTCAGAGTTTTGAGATGTGCCATCAATACATTCACATGATGTTCCAGACCAAGAGGCTGGTACATCCACTTATTCTGCACATCACAGTATACAGATCTGACGTAGTCGTGCATCAAATAAATTAGTTTATATTTCAGAAAATGTATGCTCATGCCACTCAGCCAGTGACTCTCATTGTTGTGACTGAGCACTATGAGTCACAAACTATTTTGCATCTGTTATAAATGAACAGTTGACAAATTCCCCACACTGTTTATACGCATTAACAGTAAGAAACGTGCTACAGTAAGAAAGTAAGTTCAGTTGCATATTGCTTCATTTTTAATTTTACTTAATTTTATTGCTGGACATCAAATATTTATACTGCCATAAACCATAACAGGTATTTCAAAGAGTTCTTGTCTAGTCACTTTTATTGTTTTTTTATTTCATCAAACCTGGCGTAGGCAGGTTTGGTATTAAGCGTCACCCATATACAAACAGCCACATTGACCAAATTCCGTGTGTATGTGTATGTAACTACTCCTCCCAAACCACTGAACCTATTTGCATAAAAATGATACCAGCAAATAGAGCGTATTACGCTGATTGCTACAGGCTACTTAGATTTGAAATGTTTACCCCCACCATAGTGAGAACCCCCCAAAACCCCATTTCTGGGGGCTCTGTAATGTTAAACCAATAGGAAATAGAGGACTCCATATCTCAGGAAGTAATTGAGTTAGAAAGCTGAAATTTGGTATGTGAATTGATATGCATAGTAGCTTTACTACTGTAGAAAATTTTATCCGCTAGTGGGCGTATTTGCGCCACCCCGTAATGTTGATACAATGGGAAATAGAGGATTCCATAATTATTAGTTGTTAAGTAAGTAACAAGGCAAGTTTTGGTGTGTTGCATTCAAAGGAGATGCCATTTTGTTACCTTTTTGGAAGATAGATTAGTATAATGTGACACTCTTCTCAGCTGTACCGTAACACATGAGAAACCCATTAAACGTTAAAAATGTGTAATAAATGAATCACTTCTATAGACGAATTACTGTCAGATACGACACAACGCCTATGTACGAACCACAATTGTCAGATTTTGTTCGTTTTTGGTGTATATTTTATATGGTTTCCTTTACACGGAGGGTGCGAATAGCTGGGGGCAGGTTTTGGTGTGCTGCATGCAACTCAGTTAATCGGACATGCAGCACGTCTACGGGGCAGTGTCCAGTGTCACGTCGTTCTGCTTAGACTTACTTACTGTCCTACTTCACTGCCAGTCAGTTTCATACTGCCCTCACTGGCACCTAATTGCTCATATTTTTGCGATTTTGGCAATAAAAGTAGATCTAGTGTGTGTACCAGTTATGTACTTCGTGTTTTCAAAAGAAAAATTCCAGCATAGATATTAGTAATGGGTCTAGCGTAGAACTAGCTGGTAAGTTTTGATATGTAGGGTACAGGCTGAATGTGAACAGTGGTGTGCATTAAGCCAGGATATGAAGTGAGTGTAAAAACCAGTCAGAACAGCTGGTTCCCTTTCTGGTAACTGGACACTTCGAATACTGCACAGTTCGCCTACTAGACATTTTGCCTACTGCCTGGACAGTTCGCGATCAGTTATCAAAACCTGCGTATACTGAGACCAATTCCGTGTGTATGTATTATGTATGTATGTCTGTATGTATGTATGTGTAAAAACTCCTCCCAAACCACTGAACCGATTTGCATAAAAATTATACCAGCAAATAGAGCGTCTTACGCTGATTGCTGTAGGCTACTTAGATTTGAAATATTTACCAAATACGATGAATATTGTCACAGAGAGCGCGCCGCTGTTGCACAGGCTATCTTCGCCAATGGCAACGTATTACGTAACGTCATCGTCGTAATCAGTGTTACCATTGGGGTTTTCAGAAACAACCCAGATTGACCAACGAAAAAACGCAGGAAAACCCAGACAATCAGAAATTAATTTCAATACGATTACTAACCTAAATAAATTCAAAGTATATACAAGTACAGTTCTCCAAAGTGTTTTAGTCAATTTCAGTGCAGTCAGCGGCTTCCAGTTCATCAACATTCAATGTCCTT
>Ga0209780_1004772_pt1 | contig 10535 bp, 10 predicted proteins | sample WorMetexBAHAMAS2_FD_187384 | JGI IMG/M metagenome (GOLD analysis project Ga0209780, IMG submission 187384) | Marine gutless worms symbiont microbial communities from Max Planck institute for Marine Microbiology, Germany - Inanidrilus exumae... | ecosystem: Host-associated > Annelida > Digestive... | reverse complement strand
CACCACTATCTGTCACTACTTCAGTCTATCATTCCGAACTTAAGACTTGGCTTTTTGGCAAATCCTTTCCACCATAGGCCTTTTCCTTACCTATCGGACTGACTCCACGGACTACCTGACCATTTCCGGCTTTACTTCGCTCAACGGCTTGATTTGTTTACATAGTGTGTTAGACAAAGCCGGCTCTCAGTCGGTTTTCAAACGCACTTAAAATCCTCGCATTTTCATTCATTCATTCATGGTATGATCTTCTTGTCACAAACCACCGGCAGCTTCAAAGTAATGAAGTAGTAGTTTTAAAGCCGGTTTTTCCACTTTACATTAATCGTCCGTTAACGTTAAAGGGAGATTAACTCCCATTAATTAATAGTAATCAATCTCCCATTAACGTTAATAGAAGATTAATTTGCGGTGGAAAAACCGGCTCTTAGGCTGTTAGTTACAAATGAGAATTATTACGCTAGTCGCGTTTAGCGGACGGCGTAATGCAACGGTCTGGCGTCCGTCCGTCTGTCCTTCTATCGTACCATTCTAACTCACGCTGGCCAGTGATCCTTTTTTGCGCCACCACATATGTGTGTGAGAGAGAAAGAGAGACGTGTGGAAAGAGATGGCCTGTCGCAGTGTCTCTGATAGCGCCAGTGCGCGACCTACAAGGCTGGTGGATGTACAGTGGGTCGTCGAGTTGACAGTAGACCGCCGGCCTTCTTCAAAGGACCGGTGTTGTAGCCGGCGCCGGCGTGGTCTAGTCGCCGACGAATCGCTCGATAAGACGACTAATTTCGCGTTAGACCTCCGACGTCGCATCATACGCGATCGCGTTTCCGGGCCTGCGACCGTCTTTGTTGCGATGCGATGTCGCGTGCCGACGACAAGACGTCGCAAATGTGGCGTGCGAGGCGGTCACAATTCACTGGCACTAATAGCTCGTCTATGATCTGCCCCGTCGTACGATAGGCTACGAGACGTTCACCGCCAGTATTTCACACCTCCACCAGCTGAAAGTTCCAAGCTGTAGACAATTTACATTCAACTGCTGCGTTAACGTGTCGCTACAAATTACAATGCTTCTGTCTGGCGAACAGTAGTCAGCCTACTTTCTCACGTTACTGTTTTTTAATTTCGTGAAATTTTGCGTTCATTCAAATATTCATTTTTAATCTGGCGTTATTAACAGTATCGTTGTGGTGCTGATTGTTACCCATGCCGACGGTAGTTGTGATGGTACCGATAGTAGTTGGATTTATAAATACTCACAATTTTAACGACCCATGGGATTAATAGGGTCGACGTCTATCATCATTCCAAATTTGGCAGCGACAGGTCGAACCGTTGCTGACATTATAGCGATTCGATTAAACTGTTATCCAAATGGCGGCAGTCCGCCATGTTGAATTTTTAGGAATTCGAAATTTTAACTGCCGATACGGTTCATGTAGTTAATATGCGTCATCACGCCCAAATTTAGCGCCGATCGGTTAAACCGTTGCGTAGATATGGCCGTTTTTCGATTTTTCAATGTGGCAGCAGTCCGTCATCTTGGATTTTTAAAAGCTCGAAATTTCAACTGTCGTTACCTTTCCGATGGGCCAATATACGTCACCATGCCAAATTTCCCGAAGATAGGTCAAACCGTTTTTATTTTTCAAGATGGCGGCCGTCCGCAATCTCGTATTCGTTATACGCCTGTTTGGACCACCAGCGAAGAGTATTCGGTGGTATTTGTGCAAAATTTGGTCGGAATCGGTGCAGTAGTCTCGATAATATGCATGTTTTAATATTTTGAGCGTTAGGCTTGAAAATGTCTATTCACGCCTCTTTTAGGGGTTTTTATGATAAAATGGGGAATCGGAAAGATTTTGATCATTTCGTAGTTTTATCCTTCTAGGAATGCAATAACCTGGGATTAACATCCTGTGAATTAAATACCGTTAAAATCGGTACTCCGGTTTAGTCTCGGGACGCTAGCCAAATTGGTCACAAAAACGAAAAAAAAACTAAAAACCACGCGAGAGTAATATTTCACCCATTTGCCGGGAAATTGAGTTTTGGCATGCGGGCTGTTATAGCCAACATAATTACCCATGTCAAATTTTGTGACAATCGGTTCAGGGGTTTTGGAGTTCTGATACCCGAACTTTGCCATTCTCCATAGGAACAGCTGGTCGCCCTTACAACAGTGTAAGCACTACCGTGCTACACAGTGATTGTATACACACATTTTTGCGTGCGGCTGGACAAAGTCGCCAATACCTAAGAGACGATTATCTTGACAGCTGCTCTAGTATCACGCGACGAGTGATGATTTCGCAATGCACTGTGTCGAACTGTTTGATGCTCGCTTTCCTGCTGCAGCACTTATGACACAGTAAAGGAACCACGTGGCGTCATGGGTGACCGTCCACTGCAAGGGCGTTGCCACGGGGTAGACAGATCCACCCCACTTTTGCCAGACAAACAGCGGTTTTGACATCGACACAGATACGACGAGCTTAGAAGAGTAAGAGAGTCGACCAGGCATGAAGTTTGCCGCTTTCTTACATTTATTCCAAAGCGGCCTTCTGTTCACTTGATGGAACTGTCTGCAAGTTTCCGCCATCTACACTTCACAGTCTAAGGTTCTACCTCTCCAGTGGCTCGATAGTCTAGTGGTTAGAGCGTCGGACCTATGGCTCAATGGTCGTGAGTTCGATCCCCGGACGCCGCACTATCGGTCGGTTGGTACCGGAATGGGTGACCGTCTTCGGGCGGGCATACCATCTGGGTATGTAACCAGCCACCCAGGCCAACTCAGCCTCCTACCCTCTGTGGGACGGGAAATGAGTACCGGCCAAAGTGCGATGATGATGCGCTGCGGCTGGGGAGTAAAGGCAGGATGGCTTAATATTACCCTCCGATTCTCCGTAGATTCACTTCTTCCTCCCGGACTGCATGCCTTCACGGACTAATGCCCGGACCGTTTCTTCTGAACTACTCGGTTTTTGTTTTTAGTTTTTCCTTATTTTTTGGTTACTGTGACGTGCGCTAGATTAAGCTGGTCATCTCGTCAGCTTTTGAGCGCACGTACTGTAAATATACCGTATCATATCGTATCGTATTCGTGGATAAACGTGTGGGTGGTTGGTATAACTGTGTGATCCCTCTTTAACACGTACCATTCTGAGCGCTCTAGAGGTGGGTTCGCACGAAAAGGCGCTATACACAATCTCGTCTTCAACTTCTTCTTCGACTCCGACACCTATCCCAACTTTGATAAGCTTTATCCACCACAAATGGTAGTAACAATATACAAATACACAATCGAAAATGACTTAACTAGGAAAAGAAAACAAAGAAAGAAAAAACACACAAATAAATTGCATGTACTTATCTAAACAGGACATGTAGACCTATGCTGCGTAACAATGGCATCTACATATCAATAAAAGTACGAAAGTTGGTGCGTTGGCTATCAGATTTAATAAATTTATCACGTCGGTTGGCTATCTGACGTCTAGGGAGAATGAAGTTGCATTGCCGCCTATTGTTCGTCCCAATTTTTAGACCTGTAGGCGCCCCAGCTGGTCCACTATAGCTAACACAACAAAGCATTGTGATCATAGATCAGTGATTAGGAGCAAGCATTCTTCACTGATACACAGTCGTCGACGTGCGTTGTGTTACGCCACCAGACCACCCACCTCGCGGCTTTAGATCCAGACCAGAAGCCGTCCGCAGAAGAATTAGCGCAAATTACGACGTGAGTCACCGCGCGATCGGCGAGCAGAGCCGCACAACAGAGCGGCTCATTGTGTTTAGCTGCACGGTTTTCTTAAGCCGTAAAACGTTTGGACCACTCCGTAGAACGTAACCGACGAGATTTCAAAGAAACGATAGAAATCCGGGAGGCGTTGTGGCGGAGCGGGTTGGGCTTCAAACTTACGATCCCGGTCGAGGCAAGTAACAACTCTGGACAAGTTTTCAACCGCGCGACGCTATGCTAGCGCGGTATTAGCTATGGCCCTATGTCTGTCTGTCTGTCCGTCCGTCTGTCCGTTACAAGTCGGTGCTCTATCAAAACGGCTGAACAGATCGATCTGGATTTTGGCACACGGGCTACCCTCCACTTATCCGACACTGTTATACACGCATTCGGGTATCGCCGAAATACGGGTACTTCTGTCTGGAATGTTGTCCCAAACTCTGAGCGTAGAAACTTTCGCAACTGCACCGTGCACGTCGACCGTCACAAGTAAACCTTTGCGTGCAACACGATGGGCGTGAGGCAGCGCGTCGCGCGGGTCCGTCTGCGTCAGCTCAGACTTGTTTGCACACTTATGCTCCTGTCACCAGGCAGTAACAGCTAATGGGCGCTGACGCTCTGGCTCTGCCGCTGGGTATAGGTAATCGCACTGGCCACGCGACTTTATTAAGTACAAACTGCATTTATTCGACTTGTTGTTGATTTTTGTGCTGTACTACGAATCCACAGCAAATCCGCAACATGTACAAAACACATCCACAACACAACATATCGACTGTTGTAGATCAAGCGCAAAATTCGTTCTTAGTAAGTCCACATTATAGAAAAGTCCAACAGCAATTTGTACAACAAATCCACAAGAAATCGAGAAGACTGGTGTAGTTTGGGGTTTATCCATCTATAGGAGATCGAGGCCATGTGAAAGAAAGATGAGCACAAATCCAGCCTACAGTCGTCACTCGTGCCATAAAAAGGAGCGTCGCAACCTTACTAGAAAACAGCGATCGGTTTACCCAGGCATTTCACTATCCACGCCGATGGAAGTCGCAGGGAAAGGGGTTTCATCGGCGTCTGTCTGTCTGTCTTATCCGCGCGTTATCTCAAAAACCGCTGCGGCTAGGATCACCAAACTTGATTTAGAAATAGTCCTCCATGCGTCCTGGAAACCCATTTATGTTGGGGTCAAAAGGTTAAAGGTCAAGAGGCACAAAAAACTGCGATTGTCTGCCTGTCTGTTTGATTTCCGCACAATATCTCAATACCGCCGCAGTTGGGATCACCAAACCCGACGTAGAAATATTCAACCATGAGTCCTGGAAAACAATTTATTTTGGGCTCAAAAGGTTAAAGTTCGTGGTTCAGTGTTACGAGGCACACAAACAGTGCCGGCATGGGTTCTGACACTCTTGCGAGTGCTGGTTTCTCTTTCAGTTGTTGCTGTCTCGGCACAACGTGCAGACGCTGTCTACGATGGAACGCGGCGTGGCGAAGCGTCGAAGTCGGATCCGGCAAGCAACTGTCGTGTCCGTCGTCAGTTGAGTCCAGAGATCGGCGCACCGCTCAACCTGACGCTGAAGCACGGTTCTGCCGCATCGCCGCTAGGTGTCGCATCTCCATCGTCGTCATCGTCAAGATCTCCCCAGCATCAACAGCAGCAGCAGCAGCAGTGTATTGACGACGATCATAGTCCCAACACTTCACGGCGTCACGCGGTAGATAGACCATCTACCGTGGCATCAACGCACGCCGACGAGGTATCGCATCGTCTAAACAAACAAGTAAACTAGAAATGCGTGGCAAAGCACAAACGCGCCTGCAAAGCTCAGGGGTTATGGGATCATAGTTTACTGAATTCTTAACGAACGTAGAGGGCTTATGAGCGATGTTAACGCGCGCATTTACGGTGCGACACTCCCGTGCATTGTGGAATGCCAGCTCACCGAATGAACGTGGGGTATGTCGATTTTCGCCAATTCGCGCCAAAAATCGGTTACCATAGCAAATTCCCGTGAGCGATGACGAAAAGAAGGTCGGATTCGGTCGCTCTCCTTTACGAGCGAAGTTATGTCAAAAATCATATCTCACTGCGAATCTCACTGTATCACGGAATAAGTGGCCATTGTAGCAACAGCAGTAGAGTTTAAGCCGTCTGCCATATGACTTCCCTCGCAAGGGCGTGGTAAACGTTCTAAATGGAGTCTTGTGTTTGAGATGTGTTTCACTACTGCTCAGGTGGGCTGTTGATCTTACGAAATTTTCGTCTGGCTGTTACTCACAGTATTCACAGTATTGAATTCAGATCTGCTTTTCAGCCACGACCGAACATATCAGCAGTTGCTGATCTCTTGTATGTCTGCAAGAACTCATCAAGAGATGAGATAGCGAATGTGAACCTTTTTACGACGATATCGCACATGTTAGTTTAAAGCTAAAGTTTACCCCTCCCCTCTAATAGACAGCATCAGAGCTATGATGATTGTCCGAAGGTTAGGAGGGAAAATAATCAGAACTGTTAAGTTGTGTCGTGTGTACGTCAGTTATTCACAATAATACATACACATGTGAACAGTTCTTTACATGTTGGTTTAGGTTTAGATTTCGTTTTTGTGTGTTTAGGTTCAGTATTTTTCGTGTTTTTGTGTGTTAGCTTAGATCATTCATTTTATTCCTGTGTTGCTAGCATTTGTTGCGCTGGGTTTCGTTTCTTCAGTGCCAAGCCATGAGATTGGCTGGGAATAACGTCTCCGAAGTGACCCATTTAGTGTCGATCGGGACGTACAACATCCTTAACTCATTCGATTAATTAAAGCTAAAGTTTAAGCGAAAGATAGTCATAAGCACATGTTACCGAACGATCGTGTTAACAGACGACCATGCGACGTTCGACCCCACAAGTAGCTTCTCCATACAGTCTGCTTCAGCCGGGTGGACCGTCTCCGTTGATGTCCGCTGCTGCCGGAGGGCCTCCGGCGTCGTTGCCGATGCCACCGCCGTCGCCATTCTTCACGCCGTTCCCGGCTGCGCTCTACCAGGCGGGTCTGCTCGTCAACATGTACGCCGCGGCGGCCGCGGCGGCGTTCTCGGCCGCGTCCGGCGCGTCTTGTCCGCCGGAGATGCTCTCACCGCCGCCGCCGAATGTGTCGTCCGCGGCCGCGACGTCCCGTCTCGACGCCGGGCACGTCGTCGACCGCGCCGATCCTTCTCTCATCAGCCCCGGTAACGACGGCATGCTTCCAGAGTTGGACACTGGTCGTATTTATCCACGGCTCTATATGCCATGGTCCATAAAAACGTGCCACGTGCCACTTTGTTTTTTGACTTAACTCCCACATTTCTTGGTGGATTTTTTGCATCTTTTATACCAGTGGAAACAGGAAAGAATATTCTACAATTTAGTTATTTAACGGTCAGGTTGGGTCATTTATAAACGTACTATGAGTCGGTTTGGGTTAGCTCAGGAAAATTAGACTCAATAAGTAGGCAAACTCTGCATGCTTCTGTCAAACATGGCTTTTCTTTTTAAATGTTAAAAACAATAATAAATATTGACGTGCACTTAAATGTATATTTCAATAATAAGATAGTAGAATATTTTTTCAGGCCGCATCCTTAGATGTGGCCTATTGTGACAGATATCGCACGTAGCGTGGTCTGTGTCTCTGTGTATGTCTGTGAGTTGGGCATACGGGTGAGCTATGCAAAAATAAGTCAACTGATCAAGATGCTATTTGGGGGCCTGATTTGTTTGGGTTCAAGAAACCGTGTATTAGACGGTGTCAAGATAACATAACATAACATAACATAGTCGTTGAATATAATAGTTGACAGAACGCAACTAATCATATACATGTAAAGTAAGGAAAAGTCTGAAACAACTAAACAAATGATGTAAGTATAAAATTTATAAACCAAAACCAAAATGAGATAAAATACATAAGTTAGACTAATAACAATATTAAAACAAATCTGTTCGCAGCCGCGAGAAGGGGTGACAATTCGGCGAATCGCCATTTTGCCAAATTACTTTGGACGCTTCTTATGATGATCAGTATTACTACATGGAGAGATGTGATAGGAAGGGAGGATGGAAGGAACGCGGTACCTCATTTGCAGTAATCTAATTACGAACGGGCGTGTACAGAGAAGATACTGTCTGCACGCATCGTGCGCTGCGGCAACAAGTCAAGTCGAGGCGTCGTCTGCGGACAGTCATCGACTTGTTCGATGTCGACCTCCACGTCGACGACGACGACGACGGCGGCGACATCTGGCGGCGAGACGGCGACGTCGGTGCGCAACCACATCAAGCGACCGATGAACGCATTCATGGTGTGGGCGCGCGAGGAACGCCGTCAGATTCTCAAGGCGTACCCGGACCTTCATAACTCCAACATCAGCAAGATCCTTGGCAAGTTCTACCAGTTCTTCTCTGCATGTCCTGTCCCGTACGGACTAATACGCCCTGATTTATTTGTTGATTTGACAGTGACTTTATTTTTTTATTCCTATCTATGTCAGCTGTTCTGGCCGCGATGACCTATGGCAAGGAAATGTAAACATTTTGTAGAACTAAGTCTTACAGTCAGATCTGACGTTAGCACTAAGCTGTTCTTAAATCTACTGATTCAATATTATTTAAACAACGTGACAAATTTTCACCAGTTAACTTTGCAAAGTACCACATCATATTCTTCAACATAGAGATCGTATCGGGACCATAGATAGCTTCGACGTCACTTCACCGTATTTAATCGTTGATTTACTTACTTTGTTTCTCACTTACTTGCTTCCTTACTTATTTAATTCCTTAAGAATAGGCCCATTCCGTTTCCATGTCGCCGGTCGTAAGAGGCGACCAAACCTGGCTTTAGTTTTTTGTCTATTTTGTGCTATGTTAGTGTTTGTTATATGTTGTTGCGCACTTTGGCCGGTCTCATTTCCTGTTCCGCAGAGGACAGGAGGCTGAGTGGAAGTGAATTCGTGTCTCTTGTATGCGCTAGCGTCATGCAGCTATGATATTAAGTTCTGTCAGTGTAGAGAGTACTGTATAGAATGCGTGTGAAACTATAAAGCCCTCACCAGAGGTCGCACCGACCCGACCACTTTAGCACACAGAACTCGGTCGGCATACACCGAAAACTACGTCTTGTTGTAATATGCATTCGTAAAATAGCGTGCATTCATTTCATTTATTGTGTACTATACTGTACGATCTCAATAATAATAATAGGCAAAAAATAACATTTTTCATCCCGCGCCGTTGACCTTTCACCTATGATCTTGGCCGTCGAAGGTGAACTAGGTCAATATTAACCAGCATTTAAAATGTTGGCATTGTAGCTTAAGGGTCATTTAATGAAAAAGTTATTTTCCGGACACCCAGACTGATTGCTCTATTTTGACCACTAAAGTGATCGTTAACTAAGGAAAACTGTCCTCGATCGAAGATCGAGGTCAGACCGACCGCGTTACTGCGTTACCACGCCCACATGTGCTGGACATTAATCTTTGACCTCGACCTATGACCTTGACTTTCAATCCCAGGCGAGCCATGGTCATGACCCGCGCACACAGATACTCAAGTTCAAAGACCAGTCGGTTCAAAAGATAGAGTGGAAACAACGGACGGACAGACGTACGGACGGATGCTACCGATTGCTTTACTGTACCTTCCCGGCTTACGCGGTCGGTAAATATTAATTTTCGATGTATCATATTTTACAAAAATACATACCTGTACATTTATATTTTACGGAGCTTCTACTATATCATCTACGGCGTGGGTCTCTACACTCTTGTGAGTGCTGGTTTCTTCTAGTTCTTTATATATCTACCATTGTCACTCGTCAGTGAGAGTGATAAGAAGCATTTTGTCTGGTGAAAACGCTTTGTAGAGTGTGATACAGTTTATTACTTGTGTCCGGCACAGGAGCCAAATGGAAAGCAATGACGAACATCGAGAAGCAGCCGTTTTACGAAGAGCAATCGCGTCTCAGCAAGCTGCACATGGAAAAACATCCGGACTATCGTTATCGGTATAACTATAGACACCGTCTTCGAGTCGAATTGCGATGAATTTGGAGCATATTTAGTTCGCTGTTATTCGTTTTCGTCCCTGCGTCTGTCCATCAAGTTTATTTCAGACAATAATGTCCATAATTACCCACGCCAACGGCACTCGCGGGGTAGGGTTGTCTGTTTTTCCAGACGATGTCTCAAAAAAAACCAATGCAGCTACGAACACCAAACGTGACATACAACTGTTCCACGATGCGTCCTGGAAACCCATTTATTTTGGGGTCAAAAGGTCAAAGATCAAGGTCGCAACATCTGTATCGGTCTTCAGACAGGACGCAATATTGACGCTGGCTGCGTACGTAAGCCATGCTGGGTTTCCCCCGGAGTGAGATTTTGCACTCTTGTGAGTACCGGCTACTTCCAGTTAAAATGATATTTTTCTCAACTTCCCGTTCAGTAGCACACGTATTCCACCGACAGTGCAATAATCCGACAATAACAACATAATCGACAGTTTGACTTATTGCTGATAATTTCGGTTGACCATTCGTAGCACAGCGAAAATACCGCCTACTCTTTTCGCGCTGACGATGACGGCAGAATTTGGCGTTTTAACCATTATCATAGAAATGGCAGGTGAAGATGGTGAAAAAAACAAGAGGCCGCATCGCCTTCTTATCTTGTCACCTTTCGCGGAGCCGAATGTATTCCTTTCGCTGCGTACTTTGGGAAGGCACAATCGCCCTCGGCGGGCGCAATGAACTTGTTGTCCTGA
>Ga0209780_1004771_pt1 | contig 10535 bp, 3 predicted proteins | sample WorMetexBAHAMAS2_FD_187384 | JGI IMG/M metagenome (GOLD analysis project Ga0209780, IMG submission 187384) | Marine gutless worms symbiont microbial communities from Max Planck institute for Marine Microbiology, Germany - Inanidrilus exumae... | ecosystem: Host-associated > Annelida > Digestive... | reverse complement strand
CCCTTTCCCATTGACAAAGCCAGTGGCCGTTAACACATGGCTGGCGCTACCGCGCAGCCTGTGATTGAGTTACATTTTCAGTTTTGGGTTTCCGCACTTTCACCCCTGCACTGACAGGGGTGAAATTTGGCGTGGAATAGTCAACCTTCCGGCGGCGCGCCCAGTCCCACAAGCCCCACCAAACTCAGCATGTGATGGAGGAGGTCCTACCATTTTTATACTTCTGCAGCATATTCGCATAATTTAGCCGCTTGTTCGCGCTAAAAATTTGGGGGAAATGTACCCTCGAGATAAAACTCCCATCCGGACCCATCCCCAAATTTTAATAATTAACTGACGGTAAAACTCCACTATGCTCAAAAAATTATTTCAAAAATCGGGGACTATTTTATATTCCAAATAGGTTGAAATTTTTATTTTTGGGGTTGCCACACATCCAATCCTGCACCAATAGAGGTGGAATTTGGCGTACAGCACTTGACCAAATGTCGACTCCTGCACGCCAAATTATACCCCATCGGTAAAACGTGTTGCCCCTGCGGGCCGAAAACCTTAAAATCGTCCCCGGAGTAATCTAATTAATATAACATTGTGTGTTAAAATAGTGTTAAAATAGTGTTAAAATAGTGTGTTAAATGAATAAGTTTATTATTTAAGTGTATGTATTTGTTACATTATACAAGTAAAATTATGCACAACTTAATGTAACATTTTATGCACAGTTACAGTGGTCGCTTCTGAGCTAATCGGTTTTTGTTCTTAGTTTTTCCTTAATTTTATTGTTTCTGTGCCGTGCGCTAGACTAAGCTGGCCATATCATCAGCTTTTGAGCGCACGTAAATATATCGTATTGTATCGTATTGTATCGTATCGTATTGTATTCATTTTGTGTTCTTTAGTTTAAAAATATAGTACTTTGGAAATCAAATGGCGAACTCTAAACAGTCTTTCTGCTTTTTAGCAGCGAACTATGTGTATGATAGGCCTACCGTGTTTCAAAACGCACAATTAGTTCTGTGACAATTAATTAACTTCACGCTGAAATTTATACCGAACAGTAGGCGTTAATTTCATGTATTCCGGTAATTAGTTAACAGCCGAACTGTTACGTGATGCAGCATACAATGGCAAGGGCAGTTCCGAATGCCGATTGGGCCTTTTAGACTAGTTCTCGACAACTGGACTAGTCTAGCGTTGTCCGAACGACCTGATGACGGCCTTCGTCTACAACGGTTGTGCGAATTCTATTGATGACGCTAACACGTTGATCATCGTGTTCAAAGACCGGCGTCGAGTCGACAAGATTGCGTCGACGTGGCGGAGACAACGGTCGATGCTTGTTTGCCGACGTCGTCTTTCGTCGTTCTCTTGAGACGTGTCCGTCGCCGTCCAACGTCCAGCATTGTTTGCCCAGTTTTACCCTCGCTCGCACCCCCTAACTGTGTTTGCTGTCGTCGCTATACCCGCCAGTTTTACGTAGACTCACTAAGAATCAGAGGCAGACCACTCAGTGGTGCAGCGATGCTTCGATTGGTCCATATCCTCGGCCCCAGATGTAGGCCTATCCCTGAGAGTTAAGTAAACAAAAATTTCCAATAGTCTCGGTCTGGTGTGTAGGATATCCGGCCTTGCTGTTCCTGCTTATTTATTCTATCATGTTTCATTGCAATAAGCCTACTAAAAGTGCCGAGCGAATAAATGATATTATGATGTATACTATGTTACAACAAGTCACATCGTTCACGTACGTGTACTTTTTCGTTCAGTTAGTTTTTTTTCGGTTGGCCAAGACGTCGATTGAGCCTTGTATATAGATTGTTTATTGAATCGCCCGAACCCTTGCAGCTGTATACCGCTGAGATTCTTTCTCTCCTGTTGCACTTCATCATATCGGTGTTGCGTCAACTACATTGGCTGCCAGTTCAGAGACGAGTGGAGTTCAAGATTGCCTGTCTTGTGCACCAGTCACTGGCTTCAAAAGCGTCGACGTACCTTACTGCCGTCGGACAGACGGACGGGCGGACACATGACGACAGCATATACCGCGCTAGCATAGCGTCGCGCGGTAAAAACTGACAAACGTTGAGCAGGAGTAGACGAATGCATGTTTCATATTAGGCCTATACGCATGCAGTTTCAAGTCGACTGCGCAGGTTCGTTAATACGTGAGTTAAGTTGCGTTACGGTGGCGCGCGGAATGTTGGGTCGTTTTCGCCGCAACAATAGGCTACCGCAACTTCCGCAAGACACCGCAACGCAGCGCATCCGGTATGAACGAAGCTTAAAAACTATTTCGCGTAGGCCAACAATTTCTTGCAATTACGGCGTAATTGTTATCTGCAACCACTTTGATTTTCTATATCGAGACTCGTTACGCGATCAGTAAGATGAGCCACTGTAACTGCACAGTTTTGTTACCAGTTAGGGTTATGGTCTGGGTTAAGGTTAGGGTTGACGTTGCGTATTGCTTGGTCTCTCGGCAATAACTGAGCTTCTCGTTTCCAACAACCTATCGACTGACTCATATGTAGGCTGTGTCTTTGTTGTCACAGATTTGAATGTTGACTCCACAGTTGAATAATAGCATGATGACTTACTGACTGTGTTATATATTATAAAACAAACTATGACATAACAGTGCTGCATATAACGAATAATCTTACACAGGCGTGACGCCTTTTGTCTGCGACAGCTGAGGTCTTGTCGTTTATCCGGCTAATAAACAAACTCGGTTTTAAAAATCATCCTCGCCAAGCTGTTGCGAAGGAAAACGCCGCAGACATGCTATAGCGACCGAACTATAGGCCTATAGACTCTATCTAGATGACACCACACAGAGGTTAAACCAAGAGAGAGATCACAGTAGTTTTTGTGTCGCATCCGTCATCGTCGAATCTAATTTCATCGTAAACAGATTTATGAAGTTCCAATGTCGTAAAACGAATCAGAGGCGCGCCTCGACGGCGTTATGTAGGCCTACTAATATAATACATGGCTGTAAGATAGATCGATTGCAGACGGCAGAGCTGGACCAGCCCGGGCGGCAGTGATAAAAGCATTGTGGGTGGTCCAGGTATTTCTCTCTGTTTCTCTCTCTCTCTCTCTCTCTCTCTCGCTGCTTTTGTGTTTAACGGCCGAGATATCGAACGGTGAGAAAAATCGAAGCCCGTTCGCGAGGACGTCGATGCTCGATGACGCTCAATCTTAGCTCGTCGTCTGCGTGTTTCGTGCGATCTCTCCGCTCGTCTTGCTGTCCAAGGCAGATCCCTCGTGCTGCTCTGACCCCTTCCCCACCCCACTTAGCAAAGAACCGGCACGGCGCCGTGAGAACGGCAGTGTGATTCGATCACTCGTGATACTTACCAGAGTGCCATGATCTGTTCCAGGCGTCTGTTCCTATAACAACCGATGGCTCAACTGAGCAGTGGTCATTATTTTAGTAGTCCAGGTAGAGCAATCGGTCCGATGTACGCTTGTCTGTGTATATGTGTCCCACATCTCCGAAATATACCGGCAATATATCTAAACAAATAAATAATTAAGTAAATAAATAAAATATCCTGCATCGATAGCACATAGATACGTTCCACTCAACATACAATTGGTCATTTCGAAGACGCATGACACAATTCATAGACTCAGGCAGTCGTACACCGGACCGATATTGGCGGGCAACGTTTAACGAAATATTTACAATTTGAAAAAAAAACACTGAAAGAATTTTAAAAACGCACATAATAATCATCGTCGATGCTGATACATTATTTTTTTGGAAATTTCACTACGGTACCTCAACGGGACGCACCGCACCGCAAGGCGTCTGGTATGAACGAACATTTACACTCAAATCTGACAGTTTCATTTCTTATCTACGCACGTCGTACGGTACAAGCGTAGTACTCCAGTCGATATACGCTATGGCTGAAAGAAGTGATAGGGGCGATACAGTATTTGAAGATACCGAGGCAAAGTCTATACGTGTTCATTCGCGTAATCATTATCCTCGCGAAAGCGAGGGAATGTTTTCACCGGCGTTGGTTTGTCTGTCTGTGTGTGTGTCTGACTGTGACCACGATAACTAAAAAGATTGTGGACGGATTTGCACCGAATTTTATGCGAAAGTTCCTAGGGGGAAAGGGAAGACCAAGTTCATGTTCCGTTACGATCGGTAGCGGGATGTTGAAGTAACGGTCAAAAAACTCCGTAAACCGGCGATTGTTTACAAAATAGGAAATTCAGAACTAGCGGGCCGCAAAATAGTAGGTGTGGCAAGTGTTGCCAAGTGTTGGCGACAAAAACGCTTTCGCGGGGATTTGTAAAATCTATCAGAGTACTTTCCATCTAGTTAATGTAATGGTCTGCAGCAGCTGCAGCCAGTATGGCAAGCGGAGTGACAGTTACCATCTTCATCGAAACGCATAGGCAGCAGAGGCGCGTAGCGATGACCCTCGATGACCGCGATTCTGAGCAGCTCTGAGTGGCAGTGAAGGCGACCAATTCTCAAAACGGCGGTGTTTATCCCTATCTTCCCACTCAGTGCAGCTAATAAATCGTCAGTCTAGATTTCGATCATGACACACAATTACGTGAAACGACTGTTCAGCAGCAGCTCGGCGGGCAGATAGTCGCCAGCAAACCGCGACAGACAAACTTATATCATCGGTTATCAGCAAATCAGTATCATCAAAACTAGATGGCTGTATTTTGTGGAATGCCCACAATCAGTGGTTAAAGTGGCGTGGGACGCAGGGGGACGCCGTCCCCCCAGTTCGAATATATGGTAGAATGCGTCCCCCAACGTCAGGTATCCCAATAGACGCGCAGGGGCGTTAACGGGAACGCGTGACACAACGCAAAAGTCATCAATAACTAAAGTTGAATGCTCAACTAAGTCGACTGCAATGATGTCTGATAACAAAGTGTAACGCAACGTATTTGTAAATTTTCATTTTATTGGGAGCCCAGTTTAACAGCTAAGGTCCGCAACTGCTGACAGGGGGCCCAAACTGTAAATCACAGTACCCCCACCTGGAGGTTTTCACTTTAACCACTGCCCACAATACAGTATTCGGCTCGACGCGCTGGAGAAACGTTTGCGTTTTTTTGGAAAAACGATTCCTTACGGTAAATTTTTCAAAATTATGTTCCGAAAGTTTTCATCGCCTCGCCGATTGTGTGTTTTTGGAAATTTTACAACGAAAGCTCGGGAACACACACTTTCGTCCCCAGCTAGCTTTTAATCTATACACGCAATCGCCCACGCACTGCAGGTCCCTGTTCCATCGCCTTTGTCTCAAGCAATAAAGGATCGACGCATAAAATGCAGCTAAGATAATAATATACGAAGTAGCTCGTGATATTAATCATTCACGCTCAGCGTTCGCTCTCCGTGTGTACAAATACAACGAAGTTATTTCCTAATCAATAACCGATAATGAAATGGACACAGCTAGCATGCAGCACGCAATATGCCGAATGAATAATACACAAAAGCTTTCAGTATTTTTGCACACAACAGCTCTACGTCGTCTCGCGTGATCACTTTGGTGTTTCAACGTATTTACGTCGTATAATTCAACTAGGCCTGCTATTTTTCGTCAGTAAACACCGTTCGGCAACAAAGTCTTCACTATCATGTGCCCACTTTCGGGCCGTTGCAACAGCTAGAGTTCTATCATCTACGGCTAATAAAAATGGAAACTAGACAGTTTACGTCGCAATGTCGTGCATGGACGGCTTGACTGAATTGGGCGTTGTACGGCGATCGACAACACAGACTGTAGGGATGCGCGCGCGTGTGTACACGTGTACACAATAATTACGAAATTACATGTACATGAATACGGCGGCAATTACGAAATTCGGTGCTAAGAAGTGTGAAGAATTAACCAAATCGGTTAATTGCGTTGCACAGTGGTTGAACGTCGGTCTGTGACCAGAGAACGTTCCCTGTCCTACGCTCGACCTGCAGCTGATGGGTGACCACTTATGTGGGTAAACCGTCGGCTACAAGGTCAGCCAACTAGGCCAACTCAGCATTTCATCCTTTCGAGGTCGATAAATGAGTAGTTTGCTGTAATGATCGGATGTGCGCTACCTCGCTCGGGCCGTCGGGTGGCGCTTATGGAATAAAAGCAGGATGGTTCATTCTATTCGTGGATGAACCACGTGTGGGTGGCAGGTAAAACTGTGTGATCCCTCTAACACGTGCCATTCCAGCTCGTGACCTCGGAATAACTGTTACTATCAATTTGTCTCCATCTGCGCATGTATGTGATATTGTTTCCCGGGCCCATAAGCGTGCTTCAGCTATTCATCGTTGTTTTTTAGCCGCCATATTTGTGTAAACGTTGAGTAAACTTTTACAACTTTCGTGTACACGTTTACAAAATTACACGATAAGCGCATCCCAAATACACCGTACGCTATACACAAACAGCAACTAGAGATGGGAATAAAAATTGCTTTTATGTTCGCAATAGATTTGAATTCAGTTAACTATTTCCGACAAAAGTTTGAGTTGGGCTATTGAGGGCATCTTTGACGGTTCGAATCTGATTCTTATTTTCAAAATGCTGTACCCGGTATGCCTAAATCTGTAATTCTGGGCTCGATTTTCGAAGGTTCGCAAGACAATGTTAAGATTTTCTTAAGATATTCTTAACTTAGTCATAAGTTGTCGTAAGCAGGACAAGATTTCCTAAGACTATCTTAAGATCATCTTAAGACGCTTCGAAAATCTGGCCCATGGATCACAAGAAAAAATTGCAGATATAAAATAATCTTATATTCGGCAATTATTAAAAGCATAAATTTTTTAGATATCCAAAAGTTGCGACAATCAACAAGTTTCATAACTGGCTAAAAGTATAGCTAGTGTTGCGATGATAATTGTTTTATTCAGTTACGTCGCTTATGTGTTCGCATTCTGTCTGTTCTCGTCGATATCGATTAAACTCCCATCTCTAACGATAACAACGCACGATACGACGGTAATCTGACCGAAAAACCGCGACTTCGGTGCAGCGCAACCACAACTTCACGGCAAAATGTAACAATAATAATATCATATCACCAAAGAGTAGTCAGTGGAGTCTCGTTGTCTGTCATTTTAATAAACAAATCAAAGATAAACGCTGAAACAACTCGACACTGTCAGTAACTGGGCGACGCTGTTAACCAGCTTTGCAACAGTAATCGAGTATTGACTCGAATTTGAAATCGAGTTGGTTTTTCGCCAGATAACTAAGCGCTTACTTGCAAAAATGCGAAATCGATTAACTTGAAATGTTGTAGTCGTCGTTTGGACCAACAAAATGATTTAACGTCTCTAAAAGTCTATTAAAATCGCTGCGTATCAACGCGTAGGTGATAGATAACAGGAATCGCACTCTTGATGATTGGCATTGTTAATAACGGTGTCATTGTAGTTATTTGTAATAGCGTCTGAAAACGACTGTCCGTCATCGTAAAACTTGAACGGAAATGAAAGCTGGCCACGTCGCGTGCCCCCCCTTCCCACCACCGGTGAGTCACGTTGAGTGTGAGCCGAGCGTCCTATTAAGATTAGAAAAAGATGGGACAAACGGACGGACGCTAGACGCGGCTAGTAATCTAGTCGTGCAACCAATTACAGCCGGTGATCCATAATCCACGAAAAAGCAACTATAGGCCTAATTTCCAACACTATATCACCCGCCAACACAGTATAGGACTTAGAGGTCTGCACGGGCCTGGCGGCAAATCTTGGTCCTCTGCGCTCAGCAAGAATAGCCTACGCCGCCGCCGCTGCGTAAACGACGCAACATACTGCGCGGCGCCGCGCTAAATCCGGTGTGAACGCAACTTATAGTCCAATGCTTTGACCATTGAGCCGTGATACTTTTCAAATTGTGCGAATGCTGTTAAATAAGTAAGAGACACAATGAGGTACGCGGTTTGCTTCGGTCTACAGTCATCTCGGTCTTGCAACATAGACACTAACTGTTTACGAACAAAAACACGATGCACAAATGAATTACGTTAAAGAACAACAACCGATGCGACAAAAAATGACAAAATAAAGCTGCCTGAAAACAAACGAACATCGTAGCATTCACAATGAAACAAATGCAACACAGAATCGACTTATATATCACAGAAGTTTTGTGACAACGTATAGCACACGTGAAAGAGTTATGCAATAAAAAGCTAAAAACGGAATATGGTTGCAGATATGACAAAACGTTCGATAATGCGATTTGAGTTTGCAAAATTATTGCGTCGATCTGACCTGACAATTTTAATAAATAGAAACAGTCGTAAATGCGTAATCAGACGAGAATGACTTTATTTGACGATACAAAATACTCGCAAGAAAATTACTGGAATGCTGTTACGCTGTTACGTATAACTTAAAGAATGACCTGCTGAATGCAACTGTCCAAATTTACATTGAAATTCAACGGTTTGCAGAGCCTCTGGAACAATACACTCTCACCAAAGGTTCAATTAAACAGTCACACAGTTCGGACAAATTAACTAATGTACATTGTACAATAGTTCGTGGTTGAATTATTTTCCCACCTCCCATTGCCTCACCTCCCCTCCGCTACCCTTCTTTTTCCCCAACAGCAAAACGGACCCTTTGAAACCAGCTAGAGGTCTGCACGCAACGTGAACTCGTTTGTGCTGCCGGAAATTGACTCCGGTAGCACAAACTTACCGAAACCTATGACTAAATCGGTCATATCTCGCCGATTAGATGCCAGATGGATCCCATCCAGGAGGTCCCAAATCCCAAAGTGAAAACAATGTGATCCAGTTCAATACTAAAGTCAAACTGAACGAAATGAACCGTTTAGCATGGCGCATTAAAACGAGAAGAAGCCATCACTCACAAGAGTGCAATGATCTACGCCGGCACTGTTTTTAAGACTCGTGACCTTGATCTTTTCACCAGAAAATAAATGGATTTTCAGAACTCATCGAACATTTGTATGTCAAATCAAGTGAGGCTAGCTGCATCGGTTTTTGAGATATCGTGCAGAAAAAGAACAGACAGACAAAAAACAAACGCCGGCGAAAACCCTACCCCTGCGACAGCCGTCTGCGTGGGTAACAAATGTGTTCGCCAGAATCTACAGTACCCCAGTAAAAAGACTGCGTCATTCAGAATAAAAAAGAAACAACAGAGCGGAACGCTCGTCGGTCCGACGGCGCGTCGTATAACGAATGAACGTTGCACATCAATAGCCTTTCCGCTTGATCATGGCGTAATGCGTCATTTCCATGCGTCCGTCGGCGCGGCAGCCGCGCTCCAGCGTTCCCGTCATGCAGTAGCCGAGCTGGAAGTCGGCGTTGGAGACGTTTGTGCTGAGCGACAGTTTGAAGTCCGGGTCGGAGACCGGAGCATCGCGGAACCGTCCGACCACGTAGAAATTTCCGCCGCTCGACGTCGACGTGATCCGCCCAGTGGCCGAAACACGGCGCGTCCCGGTCACCTGAAACAGCAACTCACATTTACAGCATTCTCGGGGTTCTTAACTCGAGATGCATGTACACCAAGGATGCACGAGCCACTTTCTCTGGAGCACCCATAGGGGCTGCACTGGCCAAAGAACTCAAGGACCGGTACAGAATTTACAAAATGGACCCTGTCGATACAAATGTGGGACCGACCGCCCTCGCCCTTATTTCCTTTCTTTTTGACTTTACGCTGTTTAGCGAGGCCAAAGGCGTTTTACTAAACAAATCCCGGTCTTAGGCATATATCCTATCAGGAACGCCTAAAGCGATTAAGTATATCTTCTCTGGAGTTAAGACGCCTGCACTCAGATTTAATCTGGTGTTTCAAAATTGTATTCGGATATGTTGATGTACATTGTGATGATTATTTTGAGTTTCACTGCGAATCAGCCACTCGTGGACATAGTTTCAAGTTGCGTAAAAGACACTGTAGTGTTAATCTAGATCTAATTTTTTACCGAGCGCATTGTAAATTTGTGGAACACTTTACCGCCGGATATTGTAAATTTTAACTCACTCTCTAGTTTTAAGCGTTCTATTAAGTTAGTTAATTTTTCTAGTTTTCTTAAATGTTTTTAACCATAATGTATTTTCTTTCCTTTTATGGGCATCCACAAGTGCTGCTATCCAGCCTGGTTTGTCTAGTTCAAATGTTTTATGTTTTATTGCTATCGTTGCTATTGTATCATTTGAACAAATAAATCAATCAATCAATCATAATTATCACCAAAAAACAGCTCCATTGGCCACAATCGATCAACGTTATACACAGACACACAGTGATTTCTGTAAAGTTTCCGGAAATAAGTTATAATATCTCGGATACGGTGCAAGATAAAGACATGGTTGTAACGAAAGTCTAATAAGAAATCGTATGTAGCCTATCGAATGGCACCATTGCCAATGCCATTGAATGACCTTAAAGGTAACTTTTGCTGTTTGAATCCTTTCTAGCTCCCATACCTCGTGAAACATAGCACGAATTTACTAACATAGTGTGTCGCGCGGTCCTTCTGCGGTAGCTGAGC
>Ga0209780_1004770_pt1 | contig 10536 bp, 8 predicted proteins | sample WorMetexBAHAMAS2_FD_187384 | JGI IMG/M metagenome (GOLD analysis project Ga0209780, IMG submission 187384) | Marine gutless worms symbiont microbial communities from Max Planck institute for Marine Microbiology, Germany - Inanidrilus exumae... | ecosystem: Host-associated > Annelida > Digestive... | reverse complement strand
TGGTAAAATATTTAACCGATTCGACAAATGTAAATAGCGCATGATTGCAGCTACTGTTTTTCTTAAAGCCGTATTGCAAAGGATCTGTTATCAGATATATGCTGCCGCCGTTCCGTCTGTCGTCGTAACGTTCGTGCACCCTTCTCAGCCGGTTGAAATGTTCGGCATTTTTTTCTTCGGCGTTTGGTACCTTGGCCATCCATTAACATTCACATAAAATTTTACGGAGATCGTCCAAGGGGAACCCCTCCGTCGGGGGTTTAAACGCAAGAAGCGTGGCGAAATAGCGATTTTTCACCTGTGGAATGCTGTATCTCCGAAACGGTGCAAGATAGGAGGTAAGTTAGTATTAATCACTAATAGGAAGTCGTATATGAGCTTTCGATTGGTATTAAAATCGGTGACTTTGAATGACCTTGAACAGCGAAATGGCCCTTATTTGCGTTATTCTTTACCGAATTTGATAATTTCAGGGGCGTATTGCGTAAAAGTGGTTGACAAAACCATAACTATGGACAATTTACGAACATTATGTACAGTAGTAAACGCCTGCAGAGGGACTGCGCGACGCCCACGGTGAAAATTCCTAGCAGATTCGTAAATTCAAGACTTAATGCGCATACATGCCTAGCTATCGTTTTGATAAGAAGTTGTATATGAGCTTTCAATTTGTACCAATATCGGTGACCTTGTCAGATTTAACTGGTTTGTGGTCGACGTGTGCGGTGGCCCGCCGCCGGTGTGCCACTTAAAACGACGACGACGAACCTCGTGCTCGATCGGTCATTAGTTGAAATGCTGACATCGCCGGTCCGCGCAGTGTGGTCAAGCAGCTAACGTGCGACTATCTGACGTTCTTATTGTTTCAGTGATGTTGTCGCGGATCTGGCTGACCTTGTCGACGAAGAACTGGCAGAAGGTAGAGTAGTTTCGCGCTTCCGGCGTCGTCGTATAGGCCTACGACTTTGTGATCGTTGTGTAGTAGTCTCTGTGCCGTTCGCCAGGTGGCGCCGATGTCGCCGGATACCTCGTCTAGTTCAGATCTGATGCGTCGCTCCTCTCTTCTTCTTTCTTCTTATGCGATAGTAAAGAGCAATACACGCCGATGCTGACGTTCTTATTGTTTCAGTGATGTTGTCGCGGATCTGGCTGACCTTGTCGACGAAGAACTGGCACCGTGCTGCCCACTGCGAGTCTGCGACACCGACCTGAGAATGCTCTCGCGCGTGCAGCGTCAGATAGTCGCACGTTAGCTGCTTGACCACACTGCCGTCAGCTCGTGACTTGAGATTGAGAATGCTCTCGCGCGTGCAGCGAGCAAGCTGAGTGGTAGGCCTGTCTGTCCAACTGTAGACCAGTCCGTTGGTATCGCCGTTCATATCTTCGACGGAGTTAAGCTTCGCGCAACGTGCTTCGTCTGAATGCTGGCGGTAGTCGATCGTGCTGCCCACTGCGAGTCTGCGACACCGACCTGTTACTGGTGCGAGTGGTGCGTGGATATCCAGCACGAGCTTGACGTCGGCGTCGAATAGTTCGTCGATCGTACTCGTCAGCATATGTCACAGAGGAGTCGTACAGTCTGGACTGGAGTATGTCATGACAGAAGGCTGCTGTGTCCATCTTACGCAGCGGTCTGTAGCTGTCGTCGTCACTGGTGACGTCGGTTGTATGCCGAGATGGCACGTCAAGTGTTGAGAACTCGAGACCAGCTGACAGCCTGGCTCTCAGTCATGTGACACAATCAGGTCGAGGACGTTGCCGCCGACGTGTGTTGGAACGTTGACGTTGGTTGATACCTAGCCAAAACATCGGCGTGTATTGCTCTTTACTATCGCATAAGAAGAAAGAAGAAGAGAGGAGCGACGGCTTACGTGTAGGCTAGTTGATACCTACCTTTAACTAAAGAACAAGAATATGAATTTTGGTTTCACAGATTTCGTCTGGTGATTTTCGTCAAGCTAGTAAAGCTAATATTTAATAGCTTTGAATTTAGTAAATACAGGGCAAAATCCCGACAAGCGTAAAATTTTGCACAATAATGATGAAAATTAGGTAGCACAAGTGAAACTTCGTTGCGAATTTTTGGTTTGTGATATTGCATCGTGGTGAGCGATATTAGAGGAATTCTTGTTTAACGTCCTAAATCTAATAATTGTTGTCAACATTATTGTTTCATGCATTATGTGCCCATCGTGAACGCCACTTTTGTTAAGATTTATTGAAAAATATGAAGTAGAAAGCGTAAGCATCGCCGAGTAGCTGCAAAACCGGCAGCATGACCATTAGCCTAGCCTAGTACTAAGCCTCGTCATTTGCTTAACTGCATGACCATGCGCTATTCATCTAGATTATCATCGTCATCATCATTATTGAACTTGATAAGGCACTCCTTACGGGGGTTCAGCGTACAACGAATTGAATAAAATGTAGCATGATAAAAATAGTAAAACAGTGACAAAATCCTGAACAGTACCGGTAGGCGTCAACTAAACAGATGAACAAAGGTCAGTGATAGCAGTAGATCGCTGATCTAACTAAACTGCATTTAAAAATAGATAGAGGTATGTCGCCGGTGTGACATATTTCATTCACCAGATGGCGATACTTAACACCACTGAACTATTACTGCTAACAAATCAAACTAAACTGACTCTAACCGTTACACTGACTGACCATTACACTAACCCTAACGGACACAGTAACTGTAATATTTTGTTGACACCATAAAAAGGTTGTACCGCATTAATAAAAGGAATTTTTCGCGGAGGTGCGTAGCAGGGTTCGTGGGAGGGCCAATTTTTTACCGGTTTGCTGATGTAGTTATACTCAGGTCAGAAAACACCAGCGACAAGAAGTCGATAGTTCATACTTTATCATTAAAGGAGGGTTTTTTTTGTGGGATATATATAAGAAAACAGGGCTAGGTCTTTTGGGGGCACAACAGAAAGAAAGAAACAATAGAGTACGTGTTGTGCCGATCTATCGCTATCAATTTTCGACTGTTTATGGGTAGATCGCCGATCTACCGCTATAATTATTGATGAACATGTTAAGCTTCTTCCGAAAGCTGGCATGCGATGGCGACTGTTTGATGTCCGTTGGTAGAGGATTTCGTACACGAGGTCCGGCACAGTACAAGTCTCATCTGCTGCTGACAGACCCCCGCGACACCTCACGCCCACCGTGTAGTACACATATGTCGATGGTCAGCGTGATATAAACTGTGACCCAGACCATCACCAGTTTACCACACTGACCGTCCATCAAAATTAATCGACAGCACCTGAGATGATCATCCGTTCCAGAGATCAGTATCAGTATCAATTGTGGATTTATATAGCGCATAAACACAAAGCCTCTAATGCGCTGATGCGCTAGTAAAAGGAGAAAAGAAGAGTCTTCAGATGACGTCTGAAAGAGCGGGTTGACAGAGCCGTATCTCTAATGCTGTCTGGCAGTGCTTTCCAGGCCATCGAACCCACAACAGAGAAGACCCAACGGCCAAATGGTTGATGCCCACCAGAATTTAAATGACCTAACCACACCCCTTTCAGGGATGGTTTGCCATCCATGGGCTAGCATTTGCTACCATCAACCTACATAGCAAATTTGAAGTTTTTATCTGCACTCACTATGAAGATATGAAAGGTGATACAAAATGTAGAAAATGGGGTGATTTGGGGTAGTTAGGGTCACTCAAGGTCACTGGAAATAGCAACAATCGATAGAGCACATACGAGTTCCTATTTGCATTCCATATAGTAACTGTGTCCCTATCTTGCACTGTTTCTGAGATATCTAGCGAGATTGGTCGAAAATCACCATTTTAGCCTATCCCACCTCTGTTTGGTGTCCCCTTGGCCCCTTGTAATTTATTATTATTTGCCTCAAGCAAAGCATAGCTTCAAGTGAAGCATAGCTTCGAGCGAATCATGGAAATACTCTGTGAGGCAAAAATGGTGTACACGCATTCCGCTGTCACTCTGCCGAAAGTGAACCTATGTGAATGAAATTTGGGGGACTGTGATCACATTGTTAGGGCCTGGCCCTGGCAGATTTTGGACGCAATCCATGCAGTAGTGACATGTACTTTGTTTGTAGAGGCTGCACAGAGAGGCAGCCAAAATTCTGTTTTGTTTGTCAAGTAAATAACACACGATTTCACTGATTTCCCGTCAGACAACTTTACGACATTTGAACACAACAACGTCAGTCGGTGTCGCCATGTAAACTTTTGGAACAGAATTTTGAAAATTTTAACACGAGTCGTTTTTCCAAAAAACGCAAAAATTGCTCACAGTTTCCAGGTCTTGCGACTTTAGGTCGCCATAACTCCGCAATGATTACATATTGCCGGAAATTCACTACCAAATGACCTACGCGATGTTTTGGTTTTTATTTTTCGGTTGACTCTTTGACAGAGTCGACCTAATACTAATAAAGCCGGTCTCAAATGTCAGTCCGTCCGTCCTTACATACATGCATACGTACATACGTGCGTGCGTACGTACGTCCAGCTGTCCACAAAAATTTTTTTTGATTGTAATGAAATTTGGCATGTAGGTAGAGGTCAATGACTGATGCACGACGGTATGCAGTATGACCCGATCCAAGGTCAACCTGGTCAATGTCAAGGTCGCGAACCCTTCAAAGTTGGAAATCCGGCCATTTTCAACAGCCATCTCCTCTGTCATTTACAGTGGGAGCTGGCAACTGACCACATATTCTTAAACTAGAGCACAATATCTAAATTTGATCAGGCCTGAATGCGCCGAATACCTACATAAATTTTCGGCAACCTCCAATGTCCAATATTGTGTATTAAAACCAATATGGCGCAGTGCTGGTGCTGCCTGTCGACGGTTATGCATGGAAGAAAAGCAGACTGAATTGGAAACTGATAACGCTGACATCACTCAGTCACAAGCACGTGACACTGGGCATAATCGAATGCAGGAAGTAACCAGCTTGTGCATGGATAGCTGACCGCTTCGGGCAAATACTGTATTGTGTTTATTCAACATTATACAGCCATGTGTTTTCAGTACTTAGCCAAGAGATTGGCTCGGAAGAACGTCTCCGAAATGACTTATTTTGTGTCAGGTGGGATGTAAAAAACCTTAACCCAATCAGTCGGTCATCTAGTTGTGATATGTCAACATAACATTATGTTAGCTGTTGTTGGTTTGGTTTTTAGAACACCAAAACTTGATATGCTTGATGTCTACCACAGCCATCGTCATCGATGTTAGGAAATATGGAAATGATGTTTATTGGAAGAAAGTTTGTGTTCTGAGTTCAGATGCATAAGCATGTAGGATATGGTAAGCATTCTTTGTAGTGTCAGTATTTTTGTTGGCAAATTTTTAGCAGTAAGAAAAGTTGTCAACATTGCAGTGTTATATTGCCAGTTGCACCGTTGCTCTGCATAAACATTTCTCTCAGAATCCTCCGAGGAATTTTATCTTCACAAACGTGGGCTGCACCGTCAAAATGACAGATTGCTTCATCGATGGGTGCACGGGCAACCATCGAGGGTCACCATCACAACAAGTGGATTAAAGTCAGGAATGGTTGTGTCGCAGACCCCACTGTCTCTTCCTACTGAGGTCATTGTCGCCAGGCACTAAATGTTGAGACAGGTCAACTGACTGGGGTAAGCACAGCAGTCTGGCTGGAACTGTGACCATGTCAGTGCATCACAACTAGGGAGGAGTATGGATATCTGGATAACCAGATATCCAGATGTGAAATACTATCGCACTCGAACGTCTGCTGACAAGATAAAACTGCGCAAAATCACTCGGGGGCGATGACGTTAGTGGCAGACGGTGGGGAGAGGGGAAAGGGGCAAATAGTGCCTCTACTCATGTCTGGCCGCTGGTAGTGTTTGCCTTCACCTGACCCAACGGTGAGAGGAGGAGAGGTGTCGGCGTGGCATTACACTGTTCTTTATCAGACCACACACACACACAGTGACAATGCGTGCTGCAGTCACATGTCTAGGTACCAGGGAAACCAGATATATGGATTTTATTTGGATTAAACCGACATATATCCGGATTTCGAAAAAATTCGGATTTAACATTGCTAATCAGAACCACCCTTGTAGCTGGCTGTATGTGCTATGGTTTCTGTCAGGTTTGTCACCCTTCGCGGTCGATGGAAACGAACGTCCACTCACAAGGCAGTGAGAAACTGAGCATAGAATAATGGCTGCTTATACTCTCAATGTTGCAGAGTTATCATAGAATGCACGTGGATACTTGTTGGTAGCAGACAGTGCCACTCATCCACTACCTCCACGCTCTGCTGGCTTGGCCGCTGCATGGTTGGCGACTGCTTATTTATTAGATGAGAAGTTGAGAACACTTGCTTATCTCGCAGATGGCCATCATATCTGATATCTGTTCCTTTATTTACCATCTGGGGATTTGGTTGGTAGCCCTCAGCTAGGCCCCAACACACACACACACACATGCTTATTTTCTTTTATCAGTTAATCACTGTTTTTTGTGGTTGCATGTTTCTTTGTCTGGCATGCTTTTGACTGGCAAAGTTTGTGCTGCCAGCATCACTATCCACACTGTGGTAGCTGGTTGATCTGTGCAGCCTCTACAAACAAAGGACATGCTTTCTTTGAACATACTGCCCTTTATATCACTGCAATTCTTGTGCACCCATTTCTTAAAGTCACTACACTGTATTGAGTTGCCAGCACCTTAGCCACAAACACGACATCACCATCTTCCCATATTCTATACTTTCAGACCTTGTGACTTTCTCTGGTAATCATAACCATGGTTTTACTCATATTATATAGAAAAAATTGTTTAGTTTATCTAATGTCATATATGCCACTGCTCTAAAATGGCAAAAATTAAAAAAGAAGCTCAGCTTTCACAGACTGCATAACACACTGTTAGTTGAAATATTGTCAACTGCTGCACATCTGTAGCGAAAAAACACTTAAGTCGGAAAAGACTTCCAGTATTAGTCTTCATTCGCAACTATGGCCCTAACTTGCACCATTTGTGAGATATTTTTATTATCAGTTATTTTCCAAAATGTAAAGAGGTTACATGACTCTGAGCACATTGCCTTTGGGTTAATCTATCATGCATGCACTAGCAATCTGCAGTGTCAATCAGCAGACTGAATTTTAAATGTCTAACTTCAACTGTTCCAAAGATATTGGGCCCAAAATTAAACATGACACTGACCATGCCCATTAGGGGGAAACATTTGTCGTCCCAAGGCCAACACTTGATATAGTCTACCTGTACACGAAATTTGACAACTCTAGCTTCAAGAAAGAAGCGATGTGGTGTACATCTTTCGCCTTCGTAAACTCCGGAGTTACTGGACCAAACGTCACCAAATTTACACATTATGAGCCAGATCATCACAGCTACCTTGCACAGTTTCTGAGATATATCGAGAGATTGGTAAGAAATCACTGATCTGAACCCACCCCATCTCTATTTGGCGCCCCCATTGGGTGTGTGATGTGTCACGTTACCTCTTTAAATTTTGGGAAACAAATGATAATATCTCATTAACGGTGCAAGATAGAGACATAGTTGCAATGGAACACTGATAGGAAATCATATGTTGCCTATCGAATGGCACCATTGCCAATGCTCTTGAATGACCTTGAAGGTCACTTTGCTGTTTGAAAGCTTTCTAACATCCATACCTCGTGAAACATAGCATGAATTTACTAACATCGCGTGTCGCGTGGTCCTTCTGTAGTAACAGAGCTTACAGTAAAGTTTTATATTTTGTGAATTTAGTTTGAAAATGCCTATTCACACCCTCTTTCTGTTTTTTGGCAGGGATTTGCTCCTACATGGGGAGGCATATCAACTAAACATCCCAGACACACACGTGTGGAAAGACATATTACACATACCGGTAGATTGTCAAAATCAGTCTTCTGATGTGACCTTTGTGTGTGAAAAAGTCACCAGAAAAGAAGAACAAAACCAGAATCCTTACGGCAGCAAACTGGGTATTGCCCAGACCACTCACGTCGTAAGATCAAAATCAAATTTTGCATGGGGGTAGTCTTCAGGGGTAGTTTTTAAGTTTCAGTTTTCATCAAATCATTTAAGTTGTTTCTGAGAGGTGTGAGTTGAAATTTGCCTTTCTCATTCCTTTGGCCATTGGCTTATGCAACAGCTGGTAGTGAGTGCTGTACAAGTTGTTGTTCACTTTCATATCTTTACATACCATACATCTTACAGTTATGATATGTGACTTACTGAACTGCACCATTTCCAATAACTTCAAGTAACCTTGAAGGGTATTTCACTTATGGCACATCTTTTAAAATGCAATTTATGGTACATTAGTGCAGCACTTGATTACTGCCACGAACATGCAGTCTTTTTGAAATAGATATAGCTATGTTTCTTGTTTAGATCTCCGTATCAGATTGGTTTGAGAAGTTATTGTATTTTATGTGTAGTATATAAGTAGTACAGATAATCTTTTTTGTTCGTCAGGCATTTACATTACTGGTATTCATTATGAACTGGTCACTGGATGATGCTGATTTTGCATTTAACTGATCAAAAAGTATGTTACAAATACAGGTAAGCTTGCTGTATTTTAATTATTCTATGATTTTTATTTTTCAAATCCACAAGTTGGATAATTTTGAATAATAAAAAATTAATAAGTTTGAAATGAAAATTGACACAAGATGATAAAATTATATTTTGAAATTTCTTTTAGCACATTAACCCCCTTGACCAATTTTTTTTGTAAACCTTGCAATATTTTCCAGCTTAACCTACCTAGAAAAGAAGTGGTAATGTTGCAAACAAGTTTTATATAACTCATAATTTCTAAAAATGCTGCAAAATTAGTGCATTCTGAGAGGCTTCACTAGTAGGTTAGTCATTTTGTGTAGACAGTTTCAGTGACAACTAGTTTAACATTGACATTTAGTAGTGCACTCCGTGGTCTTTTCAGAGATTCATGCAACACGAAAGGCGTTAAAGCAATGAAGATGCTTTCTAATGCCACATTTTTGCACTGCTTTCGTTTGTTTTGCCGCAGTATCCGCAATGGCATTGAGTTGCACAGTCAGAAAAGTAATGTCTATGACTTTAGTGGCAAATTTCCACTGGAATGCATTGTCTTAGTGGCTGTGCTGTCTGTGGTCTTCCAGGCCTACTCGTTCTTGCTGGTTGTGTGTGTCTCATGGTTTATACACAAACAGTATCGCGCCAAAAGGCTTAAGTTCATTGGCTGTTGCGATATGATGGAATTTCTTATACAGAATTCATGCGTTCTGCAATCATAGTACCGGTAAAAACGCAGTAGGCAAAGAGAAGCCATCACCATTTCTTCGTCCTTATCATATTCTGTAGTAGGGTGGTCCTTCATACAGTGTAATTTTCTATTTGTGAAACTGCTGTCTCCCGCCTGTTCAAAATGTTCCTTTATATGGTAAAAGATTGTGTGCTAAATTTGATGAATATCAGATAAGATTTAAAGGTAACCTAACAGCTTAGAAGTTGAAATCTGAGTTTATCGGTGATTGTAATTGCATAAATTTGATGTTAATAACAATATTTGAATAATTTTGGGATCATCTTTATAACAACTGCAGCAGCATTGATAACAACAGAGACAGGTTTAGTGCCAATGGAAAAATGACAAGTTTTCAGTTCAAACTGAAAATGTTAAAAAATTCTTATCTCAGTTCATGTCGGACGCAGACGACTGTCCGCGCCGTAGTGACTTCCGGCAACTGCTAAACGGACGACGGTGATCAGCCACAACTTGAAGGAGAAACTGGAATTGCTGCTCATCATGAGTAATCAGTTTATTAAGTTCCTGCACTAAAGCCACACCTCTTTTGGCATTGTTGTTGGTCACTAACAGAGCGTTGACGATCTTAGTGCCTTGCTGGTAGTCCTCTCGAGTTGCCCATAACCAGTAATCTGTAGCTTTCTGGACAGTTTCTGCGTGCTGCAGTTAACAAAGTGCTCCAGACTGGCAGTTCAGGCATTTTTAGCAGTGAGTGTGATCGGTTTTGATCCTAACCTTTTCCTTCAAACTCCTCAAAGCTTGGACCATCTTGCGATTGACAGCGACAGATACTTCCGAGTCAAAAAATGCCAGACCAACCAGCTTGTCGGACAAGTACCACAGGTGGTGTTCCAGTTTCTTGCAAGGAGCCTTTGAGATAGCTTCATTATGCTGCCAGTATTTGTATAGGTCTTGAAGCAGAGATGGTGAGGTGCGCAAGCTGCCTGCGGATTCCGTGAACCATGCCTTTAGGTACAGAATCACAGCAACAGAGAATCACAACTGAAGTAGACACTTCTCAAATGCAGTGAGTCTGAACTTCGATCACACTTTCAGTGAGTATATCACTTTTGACATCTAACGGTCATGGTGCATGTGTAGCAAACTCAGGGCCGGTTGCACCATCGTGGTTCAGCACTGAACTCGATCAAGTAGGCCGCCGTGAACTGGTTCACGGCGATTGTGCGTTGCACCATTTTTAGCTGAACT
>Ga0209780_1004769_pt1 | contig 10536 bp, 4 predicted proteins | sample WorMetexBAHAMAS2_FD_187384 | JGI IMG/M metagenome (GOLD analysis project Ga0209780, IMG submission 187384) | Marine gutless worms symbiont microbial communities from Max Planck institute for Marine Microbiology, Germany - Inanidrilus exumae... | ecosystem: Host-associated > Annelida > Digestive... | reverse complement strand
GGAGACAGGCGGTGTTGAAGAACCTCGAGAATGGAGATCACGTGTGGATGTGTACGGCAACAAATGAACTTGGATCTGAGTCGATCAATGTCTCGTTCACCGGTGCGTTATGCTCAGCTTTCGTTTTGTTATTTTCATGTCATTAGCATGTCTGTCTGTTGTGATTTGGCGTTGGCGATTGTCTGTCCCGTCTGTAAGGGCTCTGGGGCTGATTCATTTGCTGATTCCTGCACTTCATAAATCCTTTGCTTGCTTCCTTAATTTACTTACTTTTTTCCTTACTTATTTACTTATTTCCTTAAGAATAGGCCCATTCCATTTCCATGCCAGAGGTCGCAAGAGGCGACCGAGCCTAGCTTTGTTGGTTCCCCCATGGGGGCACAAATATGGGTGGGTTATGAAAAGTTTGCTATTTTCGATTACTATCTCAGTATATGTCAGAAACGGTAGCGGTACAATAGTTACTATAGTATTAGGAAATCAATATGAACTAGTGAATGATAGCATTCAATCTCAATCTATCTCTCAATCTTTTATTTGTATCAGGCAAAGCCTGATACAAAACGGTTGAACTTATCAGCATGAAATCAGTGACAGCCTAAGTAGGCCTAATCTAGTTTTTACTCCAGAGATCTTGATGAAAATACAGTGGGGTACCCGTAATAGGGGCGCCAAATACATGCATAAATGGGATAGGGACGGTTTGCAAATCTGTTATATCTCTGATACGGTACAAGTTAGGGACATAGTTTTTATGAAAGTGGACGTGCTGAAGCAAACGATACCATTGACGATATCATTGCGTGACCCTAACCACAGCATATTACTTCTGTATTTCAGTTTATTCCCATTTTTGCTGTTCTTGTTTATTTTCTGTATTTCTTCTCTCTGAGCTGCCTACTTATAGATATTTAGCATTATCCTGCACACTTTGTATTAGGTCGTATTTGCGTCATTTCTGTATGAATATGCACAATGATAATGAACAGTAGAAAATAGTTAGTCCTGATGTCACAAAGGAGTGAAGAAGTTTTATATAAAAATATTACTTCACTATTTCTAATTACATTTTGCCTGTTCACTGTGGTTTGTAGTAAAGGGTGTAGCGATTCCACAAGAAAGCACTGGCGGTGAGTGTATTTTATTATTAATGTCATTACTTTTTAATTTCTGACTACGTTTTGCGATGTCCGATTTGTTGTAGAATGATAAAAAAATGTGAGAGCCGTTTTCAGCCGTATATTACAGGGTTTCAACTTCATAATTTAGAAAATATTGTGGACACTGGACAGTGTTGAATGGATAGGTACGTGAAAGGCAATACGGAAGCGGGTTTTTGAAAAGGATTCAAGGTAAAATTGTAAAGAAAACACAGTAAATGTTTAACCAGACGATTTGACAGTAACTAAGTAGTTGATTGTTTTAGTATATCTTGCAATGCCTCTAATAGCCGACTTCAGTTACCATGGCCACTAAATACAAGTGTGGTGTTGTATTTGTTGCAGCATAACAACTGTTTAATGATGTAACGGGATGTGTGTTTTTCAGCAAGTAAAATTGGTATTGCTATCGGACTGGCCGTTGGACTTGGAGTTCCAATTATAATCGCAATCATTGTCGTTGTCTGCCTGCTCATGCGCAGAAAGAGTAAGAACATCATAGCATACTGAGTTGAATTTTATCTGTTATTACAAGCTCATCAGCTATGTACACATTTGGTTGTGTCAGTGCCTTGAGTTTTTTCAGTAGTTTGACACTTTTGGTTGGATGGCTGGAAGGGCATCTGGCCCATAAAAAATCTGTTCCTTGTATTCCCAAGGGTTTTCCGCTGGAACGAGTTGAGGAAAAAGCCAAGGGGAAACCAGGTAGCCCATGTTCAGCGGGTAAAACGGCCGACGTGACAGTAAAAGTAAAGGCATAGATTTGTATAGTGCTTTGATCATGAAACTCATGACACGCATTAACCGAGGGATCAGACAGTTTTACCTGCCACCCGCACGTTTATCCACAGATGATCACAGCACTTTGGCCGGTACTCATTTTCCGTCCCGCAGAGGGGAGGAGGCTGAGTTGGCCCGGGTAGCTGGTTACAGACCGAGGTGGTATGCCCGCCCGAAGACGGTCACCCATTACAGTCGGCGATCGAACTCACAGCCATCGAGTTGCAAGTTCGAAGTCCTAGCCACTAGACTACCAAGTTTTGTCGTATTAACGAGTAAGTACGCTGCATGTTTCTGATTTAGAAGATAAGCAGTCGGGAGGCGGCGCAGGTCTGAACAATCAGCCGAATGACCCGAATAAACCGACTCCGATCAACGACGATCATCGCCCGCCACGACCCATTAGCGACCTCGGCAACGCTCCCAACGTGAACGTGAACCCGAACCCGGCCTACGAGACCCCGGTCTACCCGGAACAGTACGGCGATTCGCCGGCCAAGCCGCCGTCGGACAAGCCGGGCTTCGGCGACCTCGGCGTGAGGCCGATCCACGCCGGCGGCAGCACGCCGTCTCTTAACAGGTCGTACGAGAGCAGCCAGAGAGAGTCCGGAACCGACGACCGATTCCAGGGTCCGAACACATCGGTGTAGGAGACCACGGCCGATGATGACCAGGCGCAGTAGACAGACGGGAAAGCTCGACAGCTGGCTGTGATGAAGGAGAAGAATGAGGAAATGAAATGATCGTTGTTTATGGCTGCGAAACACTGAAACTTTTATTATTTCATGTTTACGATGCAGCCGCTACTTAGATGTGTTGGACGTAGGACGTAAGATTCGTTGCTGCTCGTATGATGAAGTGTTTACCTGTGGAGTCACACTTGATTCTGTTTCTCAGTTCACACAAGACGTTCCGTTTTATAATTAATCCTGACCAGTAGTGGATTGTGATGTTTCACTTTATCAGAGCGACGTTATACATGTCATTATAATATGCACTGCGGTTTAGTGTTCCCCAGACGATGATGACACGACTTCGTCTCCATTTATTTGTTGCTGCCACGTGAAAATTCACTTTGTAGTCACTCTTACAGAGTTGCTGATGCAGACGTCTTCATCGATTTATAGCTTTTAATCGGAATCGTTTCCAATGTTTTGCTCTCTTTAATCACCATGGTCTGGATCTGTTCTGATTGTACTGTTGTGGTATGCATTAAGTTAAGTAAATAACAGTTGTATCACTTGCTATGACCTGCACTGGCAGTTTTTGAAGTTCATGTGGAGACTGGAAACAAAATGGAAACTTCTGAAGACAGTAAGAGTTGGAGAATTTGGAACCATTGTCATACACGTTGCACAGAAATAAGTTGTTGTCAACATTTTCAACATTTTACGTAAAAATTGCATTTATTGTTGTTGAATTGTGTGTTGCAAGGTATAATACTCACGATGCTCCTTTTGTAGACAATACTCTTGTTTGTTACAGCTGTATGTGCCTGAATTGGTACAGTTTTGAAGCGTGCCCACGTATGTGCGTGTGTGGTCTGCTTTGTATATTTGTTGGCTTTATATGTGGAATGCGCTGTTAAACTAGTACATCCGCCAGAAGTGCATGTACAGTTTTGGGATGCAGTTACGAGACAACGAGTAACTTGTGGCATTGTGTCTTTATTTCCGATCCTTATCCTTTATTCTGCTTTCATGCTTTAGCAGAATGGAAACCCATCCGTAGTAGTTACTATTCTGATTGACATGCTTATCTACTGCTCGCAGCTGATTGGTGCAATTTTAGGGGATGCGTTTGCTTATTTTTCCCCCACCCCATTTATTAAGAACATCACAAATAAAAGCGTTAGAAGCAGAGATGATTCATATTGGTCATGTTTTACAGTAGTGAGTTTTGCAATAACGAGAGTAATATTTGGAGTATGCAACGAAAGTCAAACGAAATGATTATGTTGTCATTTTGGACGCTTGGTGGTACAATCCACTTCACTACTGTTTTTTGGCTGAAAATTATACCTCGATCTGTCTACCAGCATTTTCTACTATTTAAAACGTTTTAACCAACAGATTATGTACCTTTGTTTTACAGCTTTGCATATATGTTATATTCTGCATCAGCAGCCAGCAAGTTCTTATTGCAAGCATTTGTCTATACGCGCTTTTTTGCTTCTAAGAGATTTAACATTGATAATTACATACTAATAGTATCTACTGGTTTTAAATGTAGTGCTGTTTATAATGCAAACAAACATTGTTATCACGTCAATGAGATTATACAAGATGTGCTGCTTTGCTTTACGACGGGAGTGTTTTTGCTTATTGTGTAACTCGAGTGTATATATTGTGAATATTTTGCAAGTATTTGGTGAGACGTAGTGATGTAATTATTATTTTATTTGACTTTTCATAACTGAGCGGTTGCAGGTTGCCCGTTTCACTGTAGTATGATACTGTCTAAGCAGCAGGGAAGGTTGCCGGAATGAGTAGTAGAATGCAATTGAACGCTACACGCCACCAGCCAATCTCAAGCCAGCATTTCGATGACTGGCAACTCATTTGCATATTATAGGCAGTGTTGTGATGATGCTATAAGGGAATCGTGTTCAGCTTACACCCTCAAAGCTCCTCAGCGGCGTAGGCCTGAGTTGGGGGCCTGCGGTACCCTTACGAATCCAATATTGCATGAGTAACTTTCGGAATTAATGTCATAAAAGCTTTAAAGGCATTACGCTCTTAGTCTATAGTGTGATCGAACTTTATTATCACATTGAGGAGACTGCAAAACAATCTGACTCCGTTTTAGACTGCCTGCACGCTGTTGTTCTGTGAATTTTGCTCAGTTGGTCACTGTTTTCTTTGATGTCGTTCGGGGCCCTGAAGGTTAGGGGACTGACTTCGTGGAATACGCCGTAGATGCGCAGCTGGCCACAACCATGTTGGATTTGCAAATTTCCTTCCATCTGCAAGCTAACACCTCAGTATCATAACCCAATGCTTGTGTCTTGCCTTTACCTGCTGCAGATGAGACGATTAACGCAGTTGTACAGTGAGTTTTTGATTCGTTCGTTTGTATGTAGTTGTACATTGTCATTATGGCAAATTGTGTTGCGACAGTAGGCCTAGTAGCAAGAATCTTGTTACATAGAACAGTGGTGAAGTGACGGGGAAGGGGCCGCCTTTCATTGCATAAGAACTCATAAAACTCACCAATTATTTCCTGAATGAGTATCATCTGTTTCGATATATTTATTGAGTTTTACTTTGGATTTAAAGACTACCAACTTCACAAATTGGCCCCATACAGGCTCCGGGGCAGTAATGCACCCAGATTCATTTGTTGATTTTAGCACTATATAAATTGTTTCTTTGTTTGTTTGTTTACTCGACTTCCTTCCTTACTTAATTTTTTCTTATACTTTCTTCCTTACTTATTTACTTCCTTACTCATTTACATCCTGACTTGTCTATCTACTTTTTCCAGAATTGGCCCGTTCAATTTCCACTTTCCAGGTCAGAGATAAATGGGCGACCAAACCTTGTTTGTTGGGAGTTCATTTTGTGTTGTAGATTGTAGTATATTTTGTCACGGATACATGTTTGCTTTTGTTATGTTTGATTTAGTTTTTCAGTACTAAGCCAAGAGATTGGCTGAGAAGAACGTCTCCGAAATGATCTATTATGTGTCGGGTTGGATGTAAAACTTTTAACTCAATCAATCTTGACAAATTGTTCAACTGCAAAGGACATGCCCCTCCTGACTGCCAAACATGCGCAGCTGGCTCTCATCGTGTACCACCTTCCCTGTTCACCATTTCAATCCGCCGCTGTCGTAGACGCTGTTGCCGCCTGTAGCTTTCCAGTTTTTAAAATCCAGCTAATTGTTATTTATGCGCGATATTGTGTATCGGCCGCGACACGGTGAATGGTCATCACACGCGGCATGTTTATATCGTATTATGAGTGACGTTGCATCACGAGTGATAACGTAGTTTTTATTGGACGCACTCGACACGATGTTGCTGACCAGAGACGTTTGCCGGAACTGAAGTGACGTTGTTTGCGTGTAGAGCAGTTTTTCCACACCCGGTGTAGAGACCGGGCCACGTTTTTCCGGACGTTTTCTAGCTAACTGTGCGAACACTGAGTTGAATCTTTTTGACTCGCCGGGAATGACATTTTCAGTCCTTTAACTTGGTGTGACAATATCTCTGGTATTTCGACGACAAATGCTTGTTTCGTTGCCCACGTGTGTACAGTGTTGTGGATGATTGGTAGCAGGTAGTTAGTCGATAACTTGTGACATTCGATAACGCGACAGGAAACCTGTTGGATACGCGTCACCATATTCCGTGCACGAGCGCAGGCTGCATGCTCGTCTCCTGGTTGCGTGGCACAGCGGTAGAACGTCGGTCTTTGGCCGGCGAACTTTCCCTGTCCTGCAGGATGGGATTGGCCCTTGACCTGGAAAACTATCATCCCTCAGTGCTATTACACTGTTGGTTGGGTCATCTGACCTGTAAAATCGTCTCCGAATCTACCTATAATGTGTCGAGTGGGACGTTAAACCCTACAATACCATACCCTGTCCTGCGCTCGACCTGTAGCTGACGGGTGACCATTTATGTGGGTAAACCGTCCACTATAGGTCAACCAGCGAGGCTAACTCAGACTCTCATCGCTTCGGGGTCGATAAATGAGTAGTAACTAGTAAGCTGCAATCGGATGTCGGCTACCTCGGGGGTGGCTCCATCTGGTGAACGCTTACGAAGGAAAGGCAGGCATGGGACAATTTTCAGATTAAACTGATGCATGTCTGAGTGTTTTGGAGACTACGCATAGTATAAATGGTGCAATATAACTACTCTTCCTTTCGTTTTCCTTCCTTTCGGTCTATGAGCCCGTAGATGGTTTTCAAACCACTGAATTTGTAACGCACATAATGCCAGACCTGCGGTTACCTACCCTGCGGCAGAGCGTCACCGCTTCGCGGCACGAAATACAACAGCCCGCCTGTACTAATCGTCAGTGGTCTCTGCTGGGGAGCGTTGATGTTCCCATGAAATAGCTGACAGTACAGACGCATTCAAGGGGAAATAGCTGACCGGGAGGTTCCACCAGCCGTGTCTAAATTATTCAGGGAGACTTTCGCAAAGGTCGGTGATAAAGTTTTAAGGTATCGGCTAGCCCGTCGGTAGATGTGGTTTCGTGCATTGATTTTTTCGTCACTCCAGCTCTTCTTAGGAGTTCGGATAGGACGGGTTGACCGTTAGTCTTTCCCATCGTTTATTCCCCTTGCCCCGCGTTTGTGGATTTCTTACTCGTACGATCCTGTTTTCGGGATGGGAGGTCTGATACCCCTCGAATGTTGTAGAAAAATCAGTAATTTTGTGCCTTAGTGGTCTTTTAAAGGAAGTGTTGAACAAGACCCTCTTAATTTAGACCCTTCAGACAATTCCTGGTTTCGCCCGCGTGTGCACGTCTGGTCTGTGTAGCTAAACGTTTATGCGCACTGTTCTTAGATTGGACTGGTACAGAGTCCGTGCAACTGTCTCCAAGTCCACACTGTGGCACAGTAATGTGCGCATTTGCTGTCAGACGATTAAACGACGGTGCATGTTTTAAACAACGAACACGCATGCCGTTTACTTGTAATTCGTTACATATCAGCTGGTACTTTTTACTTTGTAGCGAATTACTCTGCGTGAAAAGTCGTCAAATTACTGTCTGAAAAAACTGTAAAAGTGCTACAAAAAGTATATAGCACAACAGTTTAAACATTTTTAGGTTGACCCTTCTGAGTTGACCTAATCTAATAAAGTGAGTATCAAATGTCCGTCCGTACATTTCAAAGAACAATTGCTTCTGCACTTTAATGTTGTAACAAAGTAATTAGAGACAAGATAACACAAACATACTTCTATTTATATTCTGAGCATCACACACAGCGACATCAGTGGTTAAAATGCATGTTAATATGTTTTTGCAGTAACAGTTAATTTATTTGCATGTTAACTTCAACTCGGATTACTATGTCAAGGTTATTGTTCATTTTTAATTTCGCTGTAATAGTTAAAAGGTGCTTCTTACTTTGTAACGAAAATTAGGCCTATTACTCACACCTTGTACTGTGGTACTTGTCACGAAACGAGTGCTTTTAGCCGCTTTGTGGCGCGTTATTTTTGAGATGCCACGCCTAACCAGCTCAAGACCTATATATACCTACTTACTATCTGTTTTATCCTATAACAGGCACTATATACTAATCAAAACAGATCCATCAGTTAATAACTTTCTTGCATGAACAAAAACATGTGCAATGATATACTAATTAAAAACATGAAAGGTTCGTGAATACGCAGTTGTGATAAGAACGGATAACGTTGTGCTAAAAGTGCTAACGATGGCTTACAAGAACTCATCAGGAGATGAGATAGCGAACGTGAACTTTTTAACGACGATGTCGCACTCGTACTTCAAAATACCAAAAAAGAGAACTTACTTCGTTTAACAAATTAGACGATAGCTAAGCAAGTACTGCGCATTAAGTCTTGAATTTATGAATCTGCTACAGAATTTCCACCTTGCAGTTATAAAATATTTATACCGTGGGCGGCGCGCAGTGCCTCTGCAGACGTTAGCTACTAGACATACATGTAGTAATCGTAAATTGTCCATAGTTATGGCTTTGTCAACCACTTTTACGCAATGCGCCCCGGAAACTACCAAATTTGGTAAAATAACGCAAAATAAGGGCCATTTCGCCGTTCAAGGTAATTCAAGGTCACCGATTTTGGTACCAATCGAAAGCTCATATGCGACTTCCTATTACTGATTAATACTAACTTGCCTCCTATCTTGCATCGCACCGTTTCGGATATACAGCATTCCAAATGTCGAAAATCGCTATATTTGGCTACCCCTCTTGCGTTTAAATCCCCTGACAGCGGAGTTCCCCTGGGACGATCTCCGTAAAATTTTACGTGGATGTCAATGGATGGCCAAGCCTACCAAACGGCGAAGAAAAATTGCTGAAAATTTCAACCGGCTGAATACGGCGCACGTGCGTTACAGACGACAGACATACAGGTGACAGACGGAACGGCGATAGCAGTTCACGTCGGCTAAAAACTATTTGACATCAATGTACGCGCATTCATAATTTTGTTTCGCACGATGATATACAATGTGACAGCAATCAAAACACAACTCACGACCCTAATAAACGTCCGTATAGTTGCGATGTTGTTACAAGTGTCATTTATGTACTACTATACACGCTTCTGGTCAAACGGACAAAAGAATAGCGTCTCCGTCTCCGACACCAACCAATCAGTGTGATGCGTTCGGCATTAAGTTACGAAGACAAAGCTGATGTAGCACGCGAAGTTCAGTAGGCTACAGTACAACAATGGACTCTAACTCCGTAGACGAAATCATTAAACTTTCAAGTGTAACTATAATTTACTATAGTGCGAATCGAAATTAACATACAAGAAATACATCAAGCGACCAACATTATGGTAATCTGCAATGAATGCTATTCTATCTCAGTAACACAATACTGTGAAAATTTACGCCATACATTGCAAAGTCTGTTACTTATCAACGTGCTTTATCGCGAAGTAACTGCAGAACTGACTTAAAAGCGCATACTCGAGCGTTATACGAAACGTAGGCCTAAATATACACTTAACTATACACATCGCAATACCCGTATAGACGAAGTCACCAGTATCATCCGCAAGTTACACGTGCTCGACAACGCCCACCAAGCTGTGTCTTCAGAACGCCGAAATACGTCTAAACGAGACGAAATACTGCTGCAGAATAAGACCACATGACTAGCTATACTTCGCCGACTGATCAGGTGAGAGCAATGTCTGATCAGGTGCTAGGCCTATATACTACACGGTGACTACAAAATTCTGTGGCGGTACAAAAAAGCGAGGGCGTCGCGTACCATGGTAACTTAATACGTTTTCGTGACAGTACTTTTACTCCATTTCGCTAAGTACTTTGTACTTTTGCTTCACTTTGTACTTTTACTTTTTGCTTAAGTACTGCTAAAAGTGACGACCGCAGCCCTGCTTAGCTCTTGAGACGTGATAGCGCGCCGTATACCACGCTTTCCGCAGCAACTGCTAAAAACTAGACGTGCACGATATAATCATACTATTAGAACTATTCTAACTCTAGTATGTCATTGTACACTGAATCTCTTTTCCAGTGCGTATCAATTGCGTCTCAGACTCGCACAGTACCGGTATGTCGTATAATTGACAGTTCAATCGGTCCAGCATCACTTCCAGCCGCTTGCTCGGAGGTCTTCTTACAGGGATTCAGACGCAGCAGGACTTCTCTGACTGGATCCAACTTGGTGGCGTAGATGAATGGATTGGTGCACACGTACGAATATGCCAGAAGTATAAACCCATAATATCGGAGTCAAGAAAATTGTGTATATCGAGCACTGATTACGTAGTGTAAGCTTATTATCTTTTAGTAGTGTTGTTTACTTGTATCTTTTTGTTATTAATTGTATGCTACCATGTCATAATGGTGAAATAAAGTTGTATATATATATATATATA
>Ga0209780_1004768_pt1 | contig 10538 bp, 6 predicted proteins | sample WorMetexBAHAMAS2_FD_187384 | JGI IMG/M metagenome (GOLD analysis project Ga0209780, IMG submission 187384) | Marine gutless worms symbiont microbial communities from Max Planck institute for Marine Microbiology, Germany - Inanidrilus exumae... | ecosystem: Host-associated > Annelida > Digestive... | reverse complement strand
AATAATAATAAGAATAATAATAATATACACATTTGTATAGCGCCATATGGTCGTAACTTCAGAGGCGCTGGCCAGGCAGTGTGCTAGTAGGAGTGAGAAGAGGAAAACAACCGCAACACAACCAACACGCTTTCATTACAACCACAATACAGCCAGCACACTTTGACTACAACCACAACACAACTGCTGGTACAACCAGAGACTTCCTCTCTGCCCCTCACAGCTGTACTATACGTAGAATGGGCGATTATAATCACCAGTAATTAAAGTGCAAATAAAGCCTCATTATTACAACAACGCCAACTGGATCGTCTGTGTACAGAGCATAACGTACTAGAGGTGTGGTCCTACAAGTCCTAAGATCCACCAGTCAAAGGATGAAATCTTGTCAAGTAGGTACAGAAATTTTCAGCTTACATCACAATATGGTCATTCTGTTTTTAAGGGTTAATGGGCCTCGCGGTAAAACAGAGCCTTAGGAATATCACAAGACTTTGGTGATACGGGCTAAATGCCCTTCGTATAATGTAGTTGACAGCTGACACAAGTCTCATAAATGAAATTTTGTGTTGTGTGGTTTCAAAAACCATTATCACTGATGACAGTTGAAACACACATTCACACACGTGTTGCGTCGTGGCTCAGTGGTAGGGCGTTGGACTTGCAATTTACAGGTCACGGGTTCAATTCTCAGCCGGTCCACTTTCACGTAACATAAGTCAACTCAGCCTTGCATCCCTCCCGGGTCACTAAAGCGAGTACCTGCTTTGGCTGTGGGTAAAGGCGGGATTCTCACCTCTGTTGGGTGGCAGGTAACACTGTGTGATCCCATATGGCATGTGAGTTTCCCATAGCGGTGAAGAGCTAAGTTGATGCTAAACTGCTATACACTGTTTACATACTTACTTTACACACAGACACACATGCAGACACAGACACACACCTGTCTTTGATTCTGCTCCACAGAACTAGCATCGCTTGGTGCTGATGTGCTAGATTCGGCAGCGGGATACACGTCATTGTGGCTAGCAGTGTTCAACCGCAGTGCATCACTGGTCACAGCCACTGAAGCAACATCACTAGCAGTCCTACTGCACGCCGCAGTTACCGTCTCCGCAGCAGAACAAGCAGCTCGTTGAGTGGCGAAGCCATACATCTGTTTCACAGCAGACGGAACCTTCACACAGCAACACAAGCCATCATCATCTCAACTTCACAAAAGACACGTCATCATCTGCTGCTGTATCTATAGACAGACCCAGTCATCATCATCTCAACTTCACAGACGGCCGTCGTCATCTGCTGCTGTATCTATAGACAGCTTCTCAGCACCGTTCATTTAAATACTACTAGACAGTCAACATGTATTTCATCACTTCTCATCAAATCAGTACACCAGCTGTGCAAATGTTGTTTAAACAAGGTGTCGCCCTAACAAAACGTAACCATACTGGCCCGCCGTGCAGTGTTGGCTGCCCGACCGCCCACATGCCCGCGGCCACCCACGCGCCCTGCCCGCCGGCACGTTACAGACAACAGACGCCGACAGTCACCAGCGACTACGTGTAGCGGGGGGGGGGTAATAAATACAGTCGCACTGTCACTGAAGACAGACATTTATCAACGACAGCCGACATGAATGAATCTGTTCATTCAGACATCAACGATGACACCATGCGGTGAGTGGCAGACACACAGCATTTCACATAGCACACACGCACACAGTGCCTGCCGCCTCTCCGTCATACTCAATCCAGTCTAGGGATGCAAATATCAAAGTTTTTCCACAACTGAAAGTCGTTTTAGAACCTATTAAAACCAATAATTAAATTCAGACGTCAGTCAGTCATTACTCACTGCTACGGACGTTAACGAGTCATGTACACAGTAGACTTTGTCCTCATCATCCGCCAACCATCAAGTGCTGCTTATACTACAGTCTACCAAACCGGAACCATGGCTTCTGCACTGACAAGGCACACACCTTCAGTGGGCGATGCCGCGAGACTGGTCGACTTTTCATCTGGAATGGTGGATTGGTGCGGTGAACTTTCTTCAAGAAATCCACCTTGACGGTGTGTGGGTCAATGGAGCCACAAAACTTGCTCCACAACAGAATCCGCTCAGATAAACGCACGGACGTCAACAGTCTTTCATCCTGTAACATTTGTACCAACACAAAAACACTCGTACCAAACTGACGACATTGAGATGATCGATAATCTCAGAGTTCACAGCAAGCAACCTACAAAACATTTCACTGCTAGCATCATTGAGTCTCGTTGTTCTCTGACAGACTTGCACTACATCTGCAGTCCACCTCATCCTCCATGACACATCAATGTTGACTTTAATCACATCGCTCGTCTACTCACCAGCACACGCAGATGTGACCACATCACGGTTACACACCGGCTGCCAGTTCAGAGACGAGCGGAGTTTAAGACTGCGTGTACACTGGCTGTCGGTTCAGAGACGAGTGCAGTCTAAGACTGCGTGTACACTGGCTGTCGGTTCAGACACGAGCGGAGTCTAAGACTGCGTGTAAACTGGCTGTCGGTTCAGAGACGAGCGGAGTCTAAGACTGCGTGTACACTGGCTGTCGGTTCAGAGACGAGCGGAGTCTAAGACTGCGCGTACACTGGCTGTCGGTTCAGAGACGAGCGGAGTCTAAGACTGCGCGTACATTGGCTGTCGGTTCAAGACTGCGCGTACACTGGCTGCCGGTTCGGAGACGAGCGGAGTCTAAGACTGCGCGTACACTGGCTGTCGGTTCCGAGACGAGCGGAGTCTAAGACTGCGCGTACACTGGCTGTCAGTTCAGACACGAGCGGAGTCTAAGACTGCGCGTACACTGGCTGTCAGTTCGGAGACGAGTGGAGTTTAAGACTGCGTGTCTTGTACACCAGTCGCTAGCTTCACTTGCACCGACCTACCTGACTAATATGACATTTATCTCGTCTCCGAGTATGGTCGTCGCCCTCTGCGCTCATCTACTGATAGGACACTAACAGTTCCACGAACCCACAACAGATTTGGTGATAGAAGCTTTGCTGTTGCAGGGCCTCGTTTGTGGAACAGTTTGCCGATAAGTCTGCACCAGATCTCTAGCTTCGGACAGTTTAGGCGATATCTTAAAAATCATTTATTTGGGATTTAGGAAATCACAGCGCAGTGTGACGTATGATTTTCTGCGCTATATAAATATTCTTATTTACATCAACTAATCTGATAGAAATAGCTTTTTGTTAATAAAAAATAAAATTCTACAAATTTACACTGCATAAAAACTGCACTTTTATCTTCAGTCGTATAAATTTTCTGAACACACTGGCAAAAAGTATTTCATTTTATCAGGAATGGCTGGACCAATATGGTGTATTTGTGGTTTTACTGGTTCACTCTGTATATCTCACAATTCATTCCCAGGAATGGCTGGACCAATATGGTGTATTTGTGGTTTTACTGGTCCACTCTGTATATCTCACAACTTAGCCTAAGAGTTTCCAAGCAGAGACAACAGAAACGCCAACGCACCAGAGCATGTTCAACATGATTAGGACACATCCATCGACCTGACGGCAACGCAGTGAGCGGAGGATTGAGACAATCCCAGTGAAACAACAGAGGACAGTAGTCACACTGTAGGAGCAGGCCAGCACGACAGCTCCTACACAGACACAGACACAGACATACAGACACACACACAGACAGACAGACAGACACACACACACACAGACACGCACAGACACAGACATAGACACAGACAGACAGACATAGACACACACACAGACAGACACACACACAGACAGACATACATACAGACATAGACACAGACAGACACTCCCAGTGAAACAACAGCGGACAGTAGTCCCACTGTAGGAGCAGGCCAGCACAACAGCTCCTACACAGACACAGACACACACACACAGACAGACAGACATAGACACACACAGACAGTCGGCACTGTTTTGACTAATTTACAACAGAATCTGTTGGTAAGAGACAAAATTAATGCCACGCAATGAAAAGGCAAAGCACGTTAACTCACCGCCCACAGATGAAACACAGTTTTGCTGGAAGGGAAACTAAACCGTTTTCCATCTCAAGAACTGACTTCTTAGCAGCTCGAGTCGTGGTGCCCGCCTTGCGCTTGCCAAACTTGCTAGATCCTGACATACACAACCAAACTAACAAACAGTAAAGTGACTACTACTAAAAGGACAGCACTAATGTAATCATTGCCAGCAACATTTGATATATGAAGAAGCGCGTTGTCTGTTCAACTTAGATTCACTGGCTGATAGACCTGATAGCTTATGTAGCAAACTCTTTGGGCAACCAGTCTAGGAAAACAAGACTGACAGATGAGGAACAAATATCTGACACCACGCCCCCAGACAAACTGCTACAAAATCTCCGCTATCCCGTATGCACTGTGCTGTTTGCACAGATGACTGATGTACGTATGTATGTAAGTAAAAAAGATGCAGGCAACTGGAGGTATCAGCTCAGCTAAACATTTCGCTATGCATGATTTTTCAGTTCTCCATATTTTCCAGTTATTAACTGATTCAAATTTTTCAGTTTCTATTTCAGTCACAGTTTTGTAACATTTTTTCAGTTCCTATTTCAGTTTCAGTTTAACTGAAATTTATTTTTCAGCTATTTTGCTATTTCACTTTCTATTGCAGTTAACTGAAATATCACTGGTATGTATGTAGGCCAACTGTATGTATGTAAGAGTGAGTATGTTTACTTAATTTAGCCTTTGAGTACAAAAATCCAGTAAATGTTGTTGTTGTTTTTAGTGCATGCACAGCAGTCAGCCGTGATGTGCCTTGCACTCAAGACTAAACAGCTACTACAAGCCACCGTTAATTTTAATGAGGTCAAGTTATGTGCTGGACTCAAAATCACTCGACCACATAATCACATAATGCTGATGGTGAACAACATTATAACAATCACTGTATGATTAATGATTACTAACACTCGGCCTACTCCTAGTTTTAGATGAACACAGGGCAGTATGCACGTCTGGAAGTCCAGCATCACAAGACTAAAGACTATGTACTCTGCTGACGACACACACAACGTAACTACAAATCAGAGATTCTGAGCTTTTCTCTCGAGCAGACAATAACACTAGCAAACACTGTTCACCACGTTTTCATCTCTCTTCACCTGTGAGACTTGTACACACCTGTCAATCAACTTGTGCATCTTCTACTTAGTCAGAAGACCAGTCTCAGCATCACTCACTCATAGTCAACAGACACAGCCTCAGACGGGTCAAGTCAGCACAGACACAGCCTCAGACGGGTCAAGTCAGCACAGCCACTCACCAGGAAAGCTGACAGGACACGTCACGTCCTTTGGCAGATCAAACTGTCGTGGATTGAGTTGTCTGGCAGCTGCGGATAGCAGAAGGAGTGGATTCCGTGATCCAGCCATGATCTCGTCTGCTGTGAACTCTAAACCTGCCAGATTATCATCATGTTCCGTGTGAAATGACCTTGGCAACGGCATCGAAGACGTCGCTGGCTTCACACCAGCTCCACTGCTAGCTGCTGTCAGCGACGGTCGACACTTGGTCAGCTCACTGTGACGACTTCGTGAACTGCAGTTTGACGCAGTTTCCTCATCCTGCGACTACACATAACATGCACACACTCACTGAACAACTGCCATACGAACAGTATTCATGGTCATACATAGTGTTGTTACGACCACCGAACCAACACCGCCATCGCGGTGTTTTACAGTGTTCTCGGCGGTCTTTCTGGATGCTGTTTCCTGAAAACTGCCCCTCACTTCGGCAGTGTCATTTTTATCCCTGTGTGTACGCACGGCGAGTCCAGAGTACAGTTGGCGACACCTCCCGCTCTTCCCCCGCATGTCCGCTTCCCCATTCGCAAACGACAGGACTGCCGGCACAGCAGGGACAGTCTAGGCACTGTACTTAGTGAGACAGTCGCGACGGTCTCACTTAGTGCACCCTTCACCGTCGCGTGCTGCGAGAAATTAGTGCATTCCAGGACTACTGGAACGATCTTGAAGCCACGAAATCCACCTGTTTCCAATTAACAACCCTAGCCTTGACATGGACCGATATTCGCCACCGGCACAATCACCACGGTGGCATGTCCAAAAAACACCGCCAACGACCAAGTTGCAAATTCCTGCCACCGTAACATCACTAGTCGTACATCAGTTGAAATCACAGACTGTTCTGTTTCACACATTAATGAACCACAGACTGTGCTGTGCTGTGCAGTCAGTGTAACTGACTGTTGTGATTCAATATGACCTATTAACTTCCATCATCGTTACTGTGCAAGGTCAACATACCAACTTTCACCAAAAAGCACAACAATGGCCGTCGTTAATTATCACTATTGTTTCACCACATGCATCTGCAGCGTGGACCACCCACGCAGCAAGTCATGTTATGTTATGTTATGTGGACAGTAATCAAACTTACATCATGACTGTTGGCAGACGCTGACGGACGATACAGACATTTGTGACAGAGCCACTGACCCGTCGGTACATCATCATCCTCCAACGGCGGATCACTGCAACGTTGTAACAGCAATCATTCAGATGTTCACTCATCTACGTTCTACACAGCGGCTCTGTGTCAATTACTCCCAATGTACAACAACACACAACTAAACAACATACAAAATACTATATACTACCAGTATGCATTCTAGTGCTGATAGTTCTTGGACCAAAATGGCATAGTAAAACAGTTTCCACTTCCATTGACAAAGTGGAAAATGGTCGTTGAAACAGTGTGGGACTGTGTGTGATCAACGTTGCCAATGGTACATATTAGGTCAATCAATCCATCAGAGATTGCACAGCGTGGCTGGTCGCGCCATCTGCCCAACACTATTATTATCGTTCTTATTATTAAATCCTAACCTCTTAACTAGGGTTAGGACGATACCAGCGATAACGTCGATACTCGATACCTCGATACTTGACAGTGATCGATACCGATACTCGATACCGAGTATTACTACTTTAGTGCCGTCATAATGGCTAGAGATCGAATGAACCGACCGCTGCCTTCCGAGACCGGATCCTGAAATGTTGCGTCCGCATTAGTCCGTGGATTCTGACCACAGATCCGCATCCCCGTCCTCCACTCCCCACACAGGTTCCCAGCCGCAGCCGTGTGTCCAGTCCATCTGAGCCTGGCAAGATGGGTCACTTAAGAACAATTAACAGCTGCAGCTGCGGAGCATGGTCACGGGGTGACTCAGATCGAACACGTCCGTCAGCACTATACTATAGCATCTGCTCACTGTGCTCAGCGGGTCAGCTTGCCGAGTGCGGAGCTTGAGTTAATGATCCGCGTCAGTCCGCGTCCGCGAATTTTCGGGGGCAAGCCGTCCGCGGATCTCAAGAATTCTTGCGGATCTTGCATCCGCAGGCGGATGCGTCCGCCGTCCGCACATCTCTGCCGCAGACCGCCGTGGCCGTCGGTGCGGTGAGTCGCACGCCGGCGTGATAATTAGTGCAAGGACGGTCGTTTGATGCCACCGCCGCACTTGCCACACACGTAACACGAGAAGTCACAACGGCCGCACAAGTCGCCGCCGTCGCGGACGACCACGACGTAGGTGGTCGTCCGGTTCGACACTTCAAAGGACACCGCGAGCGACCGATGTGACACGGAATTGAAGCCGCCGCGGCCGTCTATTTGGGGTATTTCAGGCAGCAAATGACCGTCGTTAAGATAATTATCGCCGAACTGCATTGTTTGTCCAACGACGGGCACCGTAGTTGTTTGATGGCATCGAGACCGAGTACAGGCTAAGTATCGGTCGATACTCGATACTAGTCGATACCACTGAGTATCGATTACTATTAGATACTCGATGCCAGTATCGTCCTAACCCTACTCTTAACTAATCTCAACTCTAATCCTATCATTAAATCTGACCCTAACTACGGATTTTTCAATAACTGATACAGCTTTTCAGAACCAATTATAAACTGATAATCAGCAGCCAATCAAGTTCCATTATGGTGCAGTATAAGATAGGCTGAACATGGTAAACCACAATCGGCCAGAAAGTGTTGCAAATCATCAAAAGTCATTAACGAGAGATGTGACTTACTGGCACTGCAGATGAAACGCTGCTGAACACCTGTCACAACATAGCAAGTCCCCGCCTTCCTTACAGCTGTCACAACAATCATGATTCGGGGTTTTTCCCGGCAATTTCCGCTGCTGCTGTTGTCGATCCTGCACTCTATGCCGTTTAGTCCGATCTTTGTCAGTCTGAGGTGGTGCCACTAAACGCCGAATTTCCTAATAAACAGCAAAACGTGCAGTTAGTACATATCCAAGTGGAAACAAACTAAGTCAGAAAAAAAATAAAAATTTTGTCAGACAATGGCCCACTGCAAAGGTACAGTTACAAGACAGACATAACCAACAACTGACTTTTTGTGATAAACTGACACAACCAATTACACAGCCACGGTGCCACAAGCATGTTCATAATGCAATTCAGCAACACCTGGTCACAACTTTGGCCGCTTGTCCAGCCACATACGGGGGATGGGCATTCACCTACACCAGTCCAACAGTTTGGAACTCACTACCCAGTACAATAACCTTTAAGTGCCATCTTAAGACCTTCTTTTCCTTTCTATTAGCACACCGAGCAAGTTTGAAGTTTTTCACAAAAATGCACTACATAAGTTCACTGATATTATTTATGTGGAAAATAAACATTTTTTGTGTTGTTGTTCTCTAATGCCTTGGTTATGCATGGTTTCCATCATGGTGATGACAATCAGAAGTAAATTCATGTGTTGGAAATGTCCAGTCTGCCAGCATTTTTTGCTGGAAAGTCTGTGCTTACTAACTGGATGGAAAACAACAGAAGCAGCAGAGTTCTAAAAATGGACATTCCGTCGGTGATTTGTGTAAACAAAACAAAAACTAAACATGTCGGCAAACAAGAAGTTAACTAATCAACACTTTTTTTAACTCAGTGTGAAATTTGAATGCCATGTAATAGCTTTGAAGTGCATTATTTACAGGCAGCTTCAGTACATCGTTAGGGTCATGCTAAAAGACACAAACAACGCTAGCAACACAACATCAACACCGCACTCAGCGGCTGCTGTTAGCATCTTTTCACATGCATTACACAGTCAGCAATGCTCGTTAGTCACCTCCCACCGCTCTGTGACATCAATCAGTGTGCACACACTACCTAAAATAAATACATTACAAACACCTGAGATACACTGAGGTACGCTCAATTCTTAGTGTGCACCACAACGCTAACAAAGCGCTCAATGGCCACTGTTAGCGGCTTTTGATCTTCATCGCCTGTGGCTACATAGCCGTTGTTAGCATTGCTAGCATCTTTTAGCATGACTGCATCTTTATGTGTAAAACTGATGTCAACCAGTTGTTGTTTAACAAATTTATAAGGTAGTTTTGGTAAGTTAATGTATATTCCGTAGAGAATACACTACTAAAAAAATTGTTGTCACCTTTACTTATGTTATTGTCACAGCACGGAGATGAGTTATAAATAATCAACTTATATGTTTCTGTTGTGATGTGTAGTTTGCTGTACGACTTGTCTTGTAAGTTTATTTATTCTGACACTGTTACCAGTGGAATACAACTTTTAAAAACTTTTCCCTCAGCGTTTGGCGAAACGACCGTTATGCCAAGTTCTGCTGATAGGCAGACAAGGCATAGTACTAGGCTGTGACCAGGAATGTGCACTGTATTTCCTGCTTCTTCTTCTTCAAACTCTTTAACGGCGTCTGTGTGCCAATTTCCAACAATGTAGATATCACTTTGTAGATACACAATGAGAAAACATGTAGATATAGTAGTAGTAGTAGTAAAATTCTTTAATAAAACTTTGTCAAACACAAAGTGAAACAGTCACAGTATAAACATACAGTATAGACATGCAAAATAGAAAAATAAAAATTAACAAAGTACAGTCCTGTCTGTATTACATTAATATATATCATCATTGAATAACATGTGGTTAATGAAGTTTTTGCGCATGAACTCTGAAGGGATAACGGAAAGGGTGAGGCCGTGTCCACGGGAACAGAGATTATAATCAGTGTGTTTGGGTGGTGGGAGGAGTTGATGTAAAACATGTTGAGGGTTATAACTGATTGATCTAAAAAGTGACTCATCACTGGAATCCAGTAAATCGTCAAGGGAAAGGAAGTCAGTAGGAAGGTATCCGTAACGGCGTGCTTTTAACATTACAGCCTTTAAGCGTGCTGTTTCTTCTGCTTTGATAAACCCTCTCCAAGAGGGGCCAGCATAGGTTATTTGGGCCACAAGTGTAGCCTGCGTCACATCCCAGAGTGCCCTGCCTTGCAGACCGTGAGCCTTGAGTGTTGTGAGGGCATAAAGTGAGGTTGCTGCTAATCCATAGTGATGACTTCAGTGGCAGAGATTTCAAAGTATATGACAACTCAGTAATAACTGGAATACTAACATAACATAACATATAACA
>Ga0209780_1004767_pt1 | contig 10538 bp, 2 predicted proteins | sample WorMetexBAHAMAS2_FD_187384 | JGI IMG/M metagenome (GOLD analysis project Ga0209780, IMG submission 187384) | Marine gutless worms symbiont microbial communities from Max Planck institute for Marine Microbiology, Germany - Inanidrilus exumae... | ecosystem: Host-associated > Annelida > Digestive... | reverse complement strand
CGGACGGCGGAGTTTTGCTATCTACTGTTAGGCCTACATACTGCAGACTGTAGATTATCTACAGTCCGCAGTATGTAGTCCTAACAGTTTGTCATCTGCCCTGCGAGACAACACTGAGTGTCACTGAACGCTTGAAACTGAAAACCGCCAATGACGACATCATCCGGTGAGTTGCGGCGTTTCGCTGTGGTCATTTTAGCGCCGACATAGAAATGTTAAAACCTACTTCCTCACTTACTGACTTGATTACTTACTTACTGAGGTTCTCATGTTCGTTTTCCGGCATTGCGCGACAAGACACTGCTTTTTTTCTTTTTCCGGCGCAGTTGTATGAGCAAATTATAATCACGTCAAGTTCCTTTTCACGTCTTCTTGAAGGTAGATCTTTATGACTTTTTTGATCTGCGTTTTGTTCTCCAGTGCTGGTGATCGCTGTTCAGTTCAGCTATAGTTGCTTGTTTCTTCAGTTTGGCGTCTCAAGATGGTGACATGGCAGAGCGAACTCTTTTTGTATATAATTATTTAGTTTTCGTGTAATTCTCACGCCGAAATCAAACTCTGCATACAGGACGAAGATTTGTTCGCAGAAACCAAGCACTTCTGTTCACTTGAATGCGAATCGTTGCACACAGTGCTCGAACAGACTATACGGCAAAATGTGTCGTGCAGCTGTGGTTATTATGCGAGTTATTTTGCTGCAGCAGTGTGCAGGACCATGCCGATGGCGATCTGTATGAGAGAGAGAGAGAGAGACCGCCCGAGCCTTTTTAATGTGTTTACATCAACTGCTGACTGTATTTATGGGCCTGTGTTCGACAGGCTGTTGCTGTATAATACCAGTGCCGGTTTCTATCACGTAGTCATAATCATATGCTTTTCTGGACCGGAATTCGTACTTTACCGATAATAAATATAAAACATAAAGTTAGACTTAACTATTTAAATAAGGTGTCGCCATAACGGGACGTAACAATACTGGCCCGCCGTGCAGTGTTACCGTGGAGCTATAATCAGACTGGAGGCGGCATGACGTCATCGCCTGGCCTGCGCTGGTGAAGCCGCCTGCAGGCCCGCCGTGGAGTGTTACAGACGACGACAGACGAGTACAGACGCCAGAGAACAAAACAATACTGGCCCCTATACACTATGTGTAGGCGGGCTAATCTAATGCAGTCTTTTTACGATAACGTCGGTACAACGCATTGTTTGTAATGTTATAGTCAACTTTATTTACCATGTTAATTGGCAGCAAAAAAGAAAAGAATAAATACAATAAATACAAAGAAAAAAGAAAAGAAAAACAAACAAATAATGTCTAAATTGCCACACGTTACACACTCTCAACATGAGCGAACAGTTGACATAATACGTTGTCAGACTGAACGTATTTGGCCATAAACCTCTGTTTACGCTTGGCAATCAGCGTCTCCATTTCCAGTAGGCCAAACCAATATCGACACTCTGCAATTACGTCCATCGACGTAGTTCGAAAGACCTTCAAGAGGACCCTATTCGAGGTAAACTCTAATGACCTCATAATATTGCGCGTATGGCGATGCCGGGTTCACAAAGTTTAACAACAAAAACATCAGCTGCTGATCACAGTTCTCGTTCTGTCGGCACGACATTTTCTCAGCGAGCAGCGCCTGTTGCCCTGTTGCGAGTCGACAATGTACAGCTAGCCACAACACGGCTTTTCACCAGGTTGTGGATACAGCGAACGTGAATTTTGAAGGTATAGTGACCGCATAATAGACGAGAAGTGGCGCAACGGGTTCAACGTTGCGATCAACAGGTCGTGGGTTCAAATCCTACTCGAGCAAAAGCTGCGGAACAACCTTGGGCAAGTTGTTCACACCTATGTGCCTCTGTCACCAAGCAGTATAACTTGGTACCGGCCAAAGGGCGACGATGCTCAGCCTCTGTGGCTGGTAAGGTAACCGCAGGCCTGGCGGAAAGTAACGGCAGCCTACCGCCGGGTGGATGACTTATAGTCACCTGCTGGCTGAATGCCTGTACACCAGGCCCAACGCTAGGTAACGGGTATGGGTTACCTTTACCTTTTTATATCATAAACGAGCGTTTATTAGGTCGTATATCATTCGAGAACATCAACAGAATGCGCTATACAGCGTAGAACGACACAGCGGAAACATGTGGTAGAGGCATTAACCTTCTTTCCTACTACATTTATAGTTGTTCCGATCGTTCACAATACATTATGTAGACCTACAGCTAAGTAGGCCTATTTATCGTAATGTCCTATACATGGAGTTATGTTTTTTGTTTCTATTTATATTCATGATTCTTCCAGAGATGTGGTACAGGTGATTACGTCGGCGACCCCTGCAGCTGTGCCAAATTAGGTGCACATATGTCCACGGGGGCTCCTGGGCACATGGGTGAACTATAACCAAAATTATGTTTATTTATGCCCTTTTATAGAACTCACCTACAGGTCAGACCCGTCGACGGAATATCACACATGATGGCTCAAACGACGCGCAAGGATGCACCTTTTTGGGATCTGCTCACATGGCTCCCCGTTTAGGGGGTCAAACCCCCAATTTTGGGACGTGAATAGTTTTAAAGCCAAACTTGTGAAATCGAAAAACGTGCATATTATCAAAACGACCAAATTTTGCACAGTCATAAAGACCACCAAACGCCGTTCGTGGGTGGTCCCAAAACATGCATCACAAATCCAAGATGGCGGACAGCCGCCATCTTGTAAAAATCGAAAAATCACCATAACTCGGCCGCAGTTCGAGCGATTTCAACTAAATTTGGCACGACAATGCAGTTCGACACTCTTGATGGATCCAATGGTTAAAAATTAAAAATTTCGAAAATCCAAGATGGCGGCGTCCGCCATCTTGAAAAAGGCTGGCCAGTAATAAGTGTGTAACTGGATTAAACATTTATATCTAAACTTAGTCTTCGGTTACTATGATATGGCCGAAGTCGTACATGGGCATTTATCACTCTTTTATGCAGCCTATCAAATGGCACTAATGCCAATGCCCTTGAGGGTCACTTTTCCTGTTTGTAACCTTTCTAGTTCCCATACCTCGTGAAACGGCACGAATTTACTAGCATAGCACGTCGCGCGGTCTCTCTGCGGTAGCTGAGGTTCTTGTTACTGTAATAGTCATGTTCAACACAAGTAAAAGAGACCTACTTAGCTACTGGCTCACACACTTCTGGATGTTGTTGGTTGATTTGTACGAGGCGCGTTCAATACGTTCGTAGACGCATTAGAGGCTTTGCGTTTATGCCGCCGCCAAGGCGCCATCTTGGATTTTCTTAAACCGGACTTTTGGTCTTAGACTAAGGTTTTAGACTTTGGTTTTAGCGAAAGATAAAGTGACCCACTGTTTATGATTTAACGAAACTCCATTCGCATGCATTCTGGAACGATGCATCAATACAACCTTTCAACAAATTATTTAATGAATCATAAATAGCATTACTAAGGCACTTTGACCTTTGCCTCTGAACGTGATCCAGACAGTAGGTATTAAGCTAAACCGGCATGCCAAACAAATATCTAGGTCAAAGGTCACGTAGTTCAAAAATTATTGTCCAGACAAACGCACACAACGGACTGACTGCTTGACCCGGGTCGACAACAGAACAAAAGTGAAAGTTCAAGACAACAGGCCCGCTGTACAGCGTATTCAGTCCCACATTCAACAAGAGTCCAAAGTAGTTCGACAAAAGGCCGCATCGCCGACTTGTCGCCCCTCGCCGCTGCGATGTTGACCCACATCTAATACATGGTTCTTGGGCCCACAGAGTCAGTTCCCAAACGGCGCATCTCGATCAGTTCAGCCGCTTTTTGTACAGTACATCCGTGTGATAGACACGCAGACAGACCACGCTACGTGCGACATCTGTCGCAACAGGCGAATCTATACTATGCCTGCGATGCTGCCTAATAAACCAACCTACACAACGCAATCGCAGCGATATCGCGCAAGCTTCGGTACAAACTCACATGATAGCAGGCGTCAACGCTGACTACGTAACGCCTCTCTGCCAACGATCGTCGCCCGCCGTCCCTTATTTACCACCACGGCACAGTCAAGCGACAACAATGATCTATTTATTGGCACTTTACTATACAAAGTCAGCGCAGCGCGTTGCACTAACAGCGGGCAGCTCTCAGCCGATAATTACCACGAGTACACCGCCCGGACAGACGACACTAACCACTCTCAAGAGAGACCGTTTCACATGCAGCAGCATCCGCAGCTATCTGCCCAACGAGGCGACGGCATATGAGTCAACAGAACGTATCGTCCCGACAACGGCCACGATATTCGGCCGTAGCAGCAAATTAAAGAGAGGTCACGCTGCTCATCACCATCGTAGACAAATGTCTGCCTCATACTAGAGGTTGGGACAGCGCAATAAAGAATTAGAAGAAACAAAAACTCATACTCTACTCGGTTTTGTTTTTATTTTTCCCCTTATTTTTTCGTTGCTTTGCCGTGCGCTAGATTAAACTGGCCATCTCGTCAGTTTTTGAGCGCACGTTAATCTACCGTATCGTATAGAGTGCAGAGATCCACGCCGGCAACGATTTTGGGACTCCTGACCTTTGATTCCAAATGGGTTTCCGGGACTCATCGTGGGACATTTCTATTTCAAGTTTGGTGATTCTAGCTGCATGCATCGGTTTTTGAGACAGCGTTCGGATAGACAGACAGACAGACAAACAAACAAACAGACAAACGGCAGTGAAAACCCTACTCCTGCGACTGAAATCGGCGTGGCTAAATACGGATAAGCTACGACACGGAAGGGAATGTGGAAAATGCGGCAATACGACGCCATTTAACAACGAAAACATGGGGGCACGTTTGGCGAATTCTGGAACAACATTGAAGCATGCCATTATGTATGATGAATTTTGGGTAACAGCAGCTTAGTGCTGAAGCGACATCTGGCGAGTGGCGACCTACACTTGTGACATAGAAATTACATGAAAAATTACAACCGTTTTCAACATTGACTAAATTAGAAGATGACTTCGACGCCCCAGCGTCGACGTGGATGCCTTCACCAGCTTGACGGCCTGCTGTGACCTTGGCCCGTGACCTCCAGAATCTGATCAGGTCATCAGTAGGGACTAGGGGCTAGTTAACATTCTCTGTAAGTACTGTCAAAATTATACAAGTCGTTCAAGAGACATCATGGTAAGTTCAAGTTGGTAACAAGATCTGTACGGACAAACGGATGGATGGACGAACGAATGTGGCGGACGGACAGCTGGAAAACAATGCCTTCGTTGAGCAAAGGAATAAAAAGTCCGGGCAGGCAATAGGGACGGCGGTTCAAGGCGGCAATGCCTGATTTCCAGCGTTACATACGTGTGTACGTGACGTACGAAAAGTACGTATGTGTCGTTAACGAGTGACGTTCGTTCACACGGATGGGTTGCGTTTTCGAGCGGCGCGGCGCACGGCATCGCAACGCATCCGGTGTGAACGGACCGTACGTACGGCAAGTATCAAGTACTAGAGAGATAGCAAGTGCTCGAGATAACGTAACGGTTGTCCGTAAAACAGTGCAGGTGACTAGCACGCTGCCATTGTCCGTAAACGTGCGGTAAAAAAACGTATGAACGCAGCCACCAGAGGTCAAACCGACCACCTTAGTACAAACAGTCTAACAACCAACCAGTAACAATGCTGTGTGCATGTCAGATGCAGCCTTCTGGCAACTGAGAATCTATACGTCACCTCGTATTGTTCATCCATAGCTGAAAAGGGCATACTTTTCTCCTGTGACCTTGAACTACTATGGACATGACCTAGATAGAGCCAAGGTGAACCAGCTCGCCTAATATCGAGATCAAAGGTCATTTAGTTCAAAAGCTATCGTACAGACATAGACTGAAATATATTTTCCCACCAAGACACTGACGAATAATGGATACTTCACTTACGGGACACTTCGCCTACTGGACAGTTCACCTACTAGATATTTCGCCTACTACCTAGACAGTTCGCCTACAGATTGCTATTCATTTTACCAACAAGACTACCAGAGTAAAATAAAATCAGATGTGTAATATCTGTAGGCGAACTGTCCAGGCAGTAGGCGAATGTCTAGTGGGCGAACTGTCCAGTAGGCGAACTGTCCAGTTGGCGAAATGTCTCATAGGCGAAATGACCAGCAGGCGAAGTGTCCAGTAGGCGAAATGACCAAACAGTAGGCGAACTGTCCAGTAGGTGAAGTGTCCCACACTGACGGCCGTTACGGACGGCTGCTATAGAGAAGCAACTACTATACCGCTCAATCGGTAAAATTGAAATGCTGGAAACTAGGCATAACTCGGGGACCCATGATTGAAGAGGGCCACGCTGTCAGCAAAGCTAACTGGTGCAATATCGTTAATCGGTCAGTACCTTGGGCCAGGCTAGATAGCCACTTCCGGTACACACTCCATTCAACAGCCAGATATATCAACACTCAACAGCTACTAGTGAACTCACTCAGTCAACTGAGTGATAACGGTCCACTTAGGAGGCAGTGAATAACCCTCTATAATGTACAATTCAAAACACGTTTTGATATCAAAATTCATCAGTCATGCTGTTCACAGGGGGTCCAGAAATTGCCAGAATAGCACTGAAACGATTCCGCTTTGGACAACAGTACATTTGCCACTATAAACCCCGACTTGAAACGGCTGCCAGCCGCAGATGTGGTTCAGTAACACTGGGGTTAATGTAGGCCTTGTCAGTCATCTTTACGCAATCCCGGTCACAAACACGTTGTGCACAGCTTGCTAAGAATTACGATAGTATTGACCGTGTTCCGGTTTTTACGACCCACCTGGTACAAAGTAGTAAGTACTACATGATCTATATCTAACACAATGAAAGCAGACATGCATCCATAACAAAATATGCTACAGCACAAAATAAACACCCAAAACACTAAAGCCAGGTGTGGTCGCCTGTTACGTAGTTATGGTACAATACGGCTGGGGGAGGGAAGATGGGGTTACTGAACAACTTGCGGATACTGCTGCCAGTAGTAGATGTAGTTTCAATGAAACGTTGATTGTGGATATATTATAAACATTTTATTAAACCAATTATAAACTGACGACGGTCGAATAGGAGTCATACTAGGTCTACACACGCAGTTTCAAGTTGACTCCATAGGTTCACTGAATTCGATCACAAGTGAGTTATGTTGCATTGCGGTGGCGAAACCATTTCGCACACGCCAACAATTTCTTGCAATTACAGTGTCATGGTTATCCGCAACCATTTTCATTTTCTATATCGAGACTCGGTGGTGTGGTGGCACAACGGGTAGACCATTGGACTTGCAATGAACAGGTCGTGGGTTCAAATCCTACTTGGGACAAAAGCTGCGTAACAACCTTGGGGAAGTTGTTCACACCTATGTGCCTCTGTCACCAAGCAGTATAACTTGGCAACAGCCAAGGGTCGGTGATGCTCTGCGGTTGGGAAGGTAACTGCAGCGTGGCAGATTAATGGCAGCATACCGCTTATAGTCACCTATGGGCTGACTGCCTGTACACCGGGATCAGCTCCTGGCCTAACACTTCTTCCCCATGGACTGCCTTCATGAACAGTTGCCTCATTTGCCTGGACCATTTTTTCTGAGCTACTCAGTTTTTGTTTTTCCTTATTTTTCGTTACTTAAGCTAGTCGTCAAATTTTGCACACAAGTCAACTGTATCAACTCCTAGCTTTTGGATGACAAACCACACCTAAAAGGGCATGGTCAATGTCACATGACTTATTTTCAATTGTGACGCCCACAATCATATCTCCGGAACGACTGAAGCGAGTCACCAAATTTTGTATACAGGTGAAATGTATTAAGTGCAGTGTTGCGTGCTGCAACTTTGTCAGTGTGATAAAATTGCGCGAAAAAATCACGTGATAATATCACAGGAGTGACATTGGTCTTAGTAATAATAAGATAGGCAGGTGATATTGATCCGGTCACCGTAAAAATAGCCAACTGGCTATTGATCTGGCCACCGGAACTATAGCCATTCGGCTATTGTTCCGGCTATATTCGGCAGATGGTGACACTTGATGCCACCAACATTGTTACTGATAACAAATCAAACTAAACTGACCCAAACCATAGCACTAACCCTAACCGACACAGTAACAGTAATGTTTTTTACGCGCATTTCGTTGACATCAATAAAAAGGTGATATCGCAATAATGAAAGAAATTTTCGCCAAGGCGCGGTAGCGGGGTTTGTGGGTGGGGCCGTTTTTTCCGTTTTCTGACGTTTTACGGATTTGCTGACAAGAATTCGGTAGTAAGTTCATACTTTATCGTTGAAAAGAGGGTTTTTTTTGTGGGGATATATAAGAAAAAAGGGCTAGGTCTTTTGTGGGCATAACAGAAAGAAAGAAACTATATCAACCGGATGAATAGCCGAATGGCTATTGTTCCGGTTGCCGGATCAATAGCCAGTTGGCTATTTTTACGGTGACCGGATCAATAGTCACCGCGAATAAGATATAGGTAATGCTGCAAGATAGAGACATAGTTGCAATGGAAGACTAATAGGAAATCGTATGTGGCCCATCAAATGGCACCAGTGCCAGTACATTTGAATGACCTTGAAGGTCACTTTTACTGATTGAAACCTTTCAAACTGTCACACCTTGTTAAACATGGCATGAACTTACTAACATAGAGCATCTCAAGGTCCCTCCGCGATAGCTGAGATTCGTGTTGTACCAGGTACTGCACCATTGTTTAAAAAATTCTTTTGACTTTAATAGTTGTTTTTTAAAGTTTTTGTATGCCTGCGCCTTGTAGTACAGAAATAAATGTAGCTGTACTTGTATGGCTAGGCCAGACCCATCATTAATATTGACTAAAGCACGTGTTTACAGAAATGAGCATATATCAAAATGTAACTTATTATTCGCAATTTTTCAACAACCTACCATTAAAAGACAGTATACATTATGGTTTGAATTGGAATGCAGCAACACATTGTTGAAGATAATCATCGATATGTTCATTAATATCCTTCTTTGCGAGACCCCATAAAGTACGCTACCTACTACCAGTCAGCCACATATTATGCTAGTTGATCAAAAATAAAACGTCACTGCATAAATATAAGCGAACGATATAACCTTTAACAATCTATCACTTGTGAGAAACACAATATGCCTAATTACAAAGTTACTGATATAAAAACGCGCTTCGTCTTTAACAAACAACAAACTATTGACCTGACCTGACCTATAACATATTTAGGTCACAGGTCACTGAGTGATGAAATGCAGCAGGACCTTGCAGACCTAGGGTTGGGTCGAGTACTCGAATCAGGCTCGCGTAGCTCGAGCTTCAGAGCTAGACTGCTAGAGCTTTATTTTTCATCTCGAATGCTCCACTATTTTGTAATCAATATTTCTTATGGTCGTCCGTCCTCGCCTTCTAAAATATAAATTTTTTTTGAACTTTCCCGCCAACGATATTGCAGAAATTAACCAATGCAGTCTGCGTAAGTGGCCTGTGTGGCAGGTGGTCCTGTGACTATGTCCATGCGCAATGGCGTATTTAGGATTTCAGAAAGGGGTGCGGCCACCCTTCCCTCCTTCCCCTTTCTTCCCTTCCTATCCCTCCACTCCCTATTCCCAACCCCTTCCTTCCCTCCCCTAATAACGGCAAGGGGGTATCTGGGGGTGGGGGAGCGCTATAGCCCAAAATTTGCAAATCTGTAAAAGTTTTATCAAAACTCGATTATTGTAACTCTCCCTACTATAAATTCCCTAAGTCTCCATTATCGCGTCTCTAGTAGATCCAGCACTCTCTTGCTCGTACTGTCGTTAAAGCTCCTAAGTCCACTCATAACACATCCTACGCTCTCCCCACTGGCTCAAGAATATTATTACTGAACGCATCGAATAAAAGCTCCTCTCACTTACCTACTAATTTCTCACAACTACCCAACCTCCATACCTTCATAACCTCATCTCTGTTCAGCAGTGGCGGATCCAGGCATCTGCGGACCAGGCGGCCGCCTCCCCATTATTAGGGTTTTGCTATAAATATAAATCGGCAATGTACCGGTACTGCTTCCAGTGATGTTCTAAAGCTCAGAATCCTTCAGCTTCAGGGGGGTTGCATTGGCCTTTGACAGTTTGACTCCCTGAACAGGGGCTCTGCCCCATAACCCCGCTGGGGGCTCTTCAATTGAAGAGCCGACTGGGTCGACATGCTCTCATCACCATGTTCTCGACGCGCCTTTTACCGTTACAACGGCTCTTTATCACCATTCCTACTCCTACAAGATGAAAATAAAGAAACTGCAGTATCATAGTCATACCCATTAGTGCTACTTACAACGTTACATACTTGACTTGCTACAACTCTTTCAGTTTTTGAGACGACTGCAGTACGTAAGTAAGTTAGCAAGCTACTGTATGTCTTCCTTGTTACGAAAGAAAAGTAGAGAGAAAGGGGCAATTTACCGCTTCCAATGGGTGTTCTAAACGTCAGAT
>Ga0209780_1004766_pt1 | contig 10539 bp, 3 predicted proteins | sample WorMetexBAHAMAS2_FD_187384 | JGI IMG/M metagenome (GOLD analysis project Ga0209780, IMG submission 187384) | Marine gutless worms symbiont microbial communities from Max Planck institute for Marine Microbiology, Germany - Inanidrilus exumae... | ecosystem: Host-associated > Annelida > Digestive... | reverse complement strand
GAACGTAGCACCAGTCGACGCCGGACGAAACGTAGGAGGCGATGCGCCAGATGTAGTCGTCCGGATACGTTCTACCTTTTCGGCGAAGAAGGTGCACAGATCGTCGGCAGAGTCCCTAGTGTTAATATAATCCCGCTTGACATACTGAAGTTAATGGACTATAATCATTAGTAACTAGTTGCCTGCAGTGCGTTGACATTTGTGGTTGGATGTAGTGGGGTATGTCTGTCTTGTAAAACATCCAGCTGAAGAAATCACTGTGGTTGTATGGTCAGCTGTGCTTTCCACTGAAATTATTGTAAACTCTTTCAACCATGTAATTGTGGGATCCCTGAATGAGTTGTTGTTGCTGTTATCATGTGTGACATCAACCATTGAACAGTGGCGTCTTCGGCCAAGTGAAGCTGTAGTTGACAACCCTCCATCTTGGTCTGTGAGCAGCTGTTGACAATCTGAAACATTTTGTGACATTTGCCACACTGTCACTTGTCTCTAGTTGCAAGGCCCCACATTTTGTGGCAGGATACAGTGACCTTGGTGGCGTGGCACAGTGGTAGAACGTCGGTCTTTGGCCGGCGAACTTTCCCTGTCCTGCACTTGACCTGCAGCTGATGGGTGACCACTTATGTGGGTAAACCGTCCGCTACAGGTCAGCCAACTAGGCCAACTCAGCCTTTTTTCGAGGTTGATAAATTGAGTAGTAAGCTGTAATTGGATGTCTGCTTCCTCGCACGGATAGCGACGTCTGGTGAAAGCTTACGGGTGAAGGCCTGGTGTGGTCGATTGGAGCGGTGGTGTGTTTGCTAGCTGCATAACGTGGGTCCAATTGTACGTTAACACGTGCAATGGATGGCTGTAATTTGTGCTGCAGCACCATTAGCTCTTGCCAATCAACTGCCACTTCTGAGATTGTAAAGCACGCTGATCCGGTCATCGCGTAAGCAGCGCTATATAAGAATCCGACCTTTATCTTTACCTTTGGTTAGACTGAAAAACGTTTATTTGTGTCCATGATCATCGTGGTAGATTGAGTCCTGGTTGCCAGATAGTGGGGTCATCCATAAGGGAAGAGTTGACCACCGAGGTTGACTTCCAGTCATCTTGCCATTGACTGATGACGTCTATGGGATGAGTGTCTGTCCAGAGAGGTCTGCGTGATGGCAGATAGTCGCAGGAAGAAGAAAACACATATATATGTGTAATGCCCAATCTTCATGTAGGGCTGTCTTCTCAATCAGCCTGTCCACTGCAGCTTTGTGTCTAAGTGCTGGAGGCTCGATGTTCGCCAGAACTGATAGCCAGTGCAAAATGGTAGTTATTATTAATAACTATGGATGGATTTGCACTACATTTGGCACAGCAGCCAGGCATACTAAATTGTGACAGTATTTGTGTCCGTCTGTTTGTCTGTCTTTTTTGTCACTTTTGAGAACCCTGCAAAAATGGCTTAACCTATCAAGAAGCCGTGTGGGTGAGTGAGTCAGGTGGGCCCAAGGAACTGTGCATGAGATAGGGTCCAGATCCCCAAATGGAAGCGGCAATTTTTGTGGTTGTCTGGCCCATTTAAAAACATTGCAAGTCACTGCTGTGGTGCACACAGCAAAAAATCAATAATGGCATCATCGTGAGTGCTGCAACCAACTGCATTGCTCCCGACTGGCCGGTGTCACATTAACTTTTCCTGCATGAAAATCCAACCCCCTGTGATGTGATGTGGCCTCTTGTCAAGCTTCTTTGATCACTTGTTGCAGTTGGTTAAGGTTTGTTGATTCTGTGTTAACCACTTCCCATTAACAAGAGCTTTTCCGATTAACAGAGGACAAGTGGTATTGTGCATCCTGTGATGAGTACTATGGTAAGGTGTAGGTCAAAATGTAAAGGCTTCCCATACTTGTTACCGAGCATTGGGCCCAGAGCTGATCCCGGTATTTAGGCAGTCAGCCCACAGGTGACTATAAGTCATCCACCGGGTGGTAGGCTGCCATTACTTTCCGCCAGGCCTTTGGTTACCTTCCCAGCCACAGAGCATCACCGCCCCTTGGTCGGTACCAAGTTATACTGCTTGATGACAGAGGCACATAGGTGTGAACAATTTGCCCAAGGTTGTTACGCAGCTTTTGCCCGAGTAGGATTTGAACCCACAACCTGTTGATCGCAAGTCCAGTGCTCTGCCCATTGTGCCACCTAAGGTGTGGTAGAGTTGTAAAATGATGCATTTTGCAGTAAAGCGGTACCATAGAATTGTTGTGTGATTGTAGCCGTTTGTACCTGAAGCGATGGAAGAGCCTGTTGATTGGATACCAGAGACATGTCCTGATGTCACGAATGACAACGACGCTTCTGAAGGACGTGGAGAAGATGAGTCGACTTGTTGTCACTGTGGTCGTCCTGGGCGGCTGGTGTTGTGTGATCGTGTCAAGTGCGGCCGATCTTTTCATCTGACTTGCATTGGTGTCCGCCGGCTTCCACATGGTTCTCATTCTTGATTATTTACCAGCTGTAGACATGGTGTAATTTGCAGGTGAAACTGTGTGATCCATCTCTGAGCTCTTTGAGGCTATGCTTGCGTAGTAAATGGCGCTATGTAAATATTCTTCCTTTTCCTGTCCTTCTGGTACTGGCGTCAGAGAGTCAGCATAGAGGCAGTGGTGCACCTTCCATCAGGAGTCTGATGGTGTTGGACGAAGGAAGGATGAGACCAGTACACTGATTGGGATCAGTAGCTAATGTCGCTTTGAGTGTTAGTCATCCAGCCCATGGAAACCCATGTCAGGTTCTGTTCTGTAGCACACGGGAAAAAAACCACAGAAAAACCAGCTATCACCCAGCAGATGCAGTTAAAACAAAGATAGATAGCAGTTGCTTCTTCGCTGTAACCTTCACTGTTATGTCTGCCACGTGTTTGCTTTGTTTCTCATACTGACTTCTATATCTGCTCTTCAGTCAAGGCTGTCATAGTCCTTGCTGCTGTTTCTTGGCAACTTTTTGTTGATTTCTTAACTCTCATTATTGTTATGTGCACTAATTTCATTCTCAGTTTTTTGTCTTATACCAATTTTTCAGTTTTTTATTGAATACGTGCCAGAAGAGCAGTAGAAACAGTAATGAGAAATTCATTTTAAAAATGTATGCATATTTGCTGTTTATTTTGTTAGACAAATATACCTATATTTAGTCGACTCCTCCGAGTCGACCTAATAAAGTACATCTCAGATCTCCGTCCGTCCGTCCGTCCATCCACAAAAAGTTTCTTCGATTTCAATGAAATTTGGTATGTAGGTAGACGTCGATGAGTGATGCATGATGGTATGCACTATGACTCGATCCAAGGTCAAGGTCACGGTTAGGAGCCCATGAAAGTCAGAGAATTGGCCATTTTTAATGGTTATCTCCTCCCCAATTTATAATGGGGGCTGGCAAATGACCACAGATTCTTAAATTAGGGGCAATAACTAAAGCTTATCGGGGCCAGATTTCTGATTTTTGTCCAAGTTTTTGTGTCACGTGACTTTGAAGTTGGTAGCAAGTGGGTGTCGACCGTCAGTCACATACGGGGCTAATTTATTTGTAGTTTTATTGTGTTTATTGAAGCAGTAGTTTTTTGGGTATCAGCGTCAGAGAGCTAACATAAAGGCAATAACGTCCCCTCCCTCATGAGTTGCTTGGTGGTCGAGAAAATGGTTGCTGGAAGAAAGCATGTCTTGCTACTTTCAAATAATTGCACCATTCATCCCCCAGAATTGAAAAAGAAGATTCACATAGACGTTAAGATCCATGAGGTCCATGGGACCTCGTTCCATTAGTGGCACTTTGAGCCAGTGAAGGTTACATCAATTTCAGCCAGCATTTGACTGACATCAGTTAACAGCCAGCACCTTTGACCAACGAGAGTCTCGTACAGGCTCCGGGGCTGTAATGTGCCCTGAATTGTTTGTTGATTTTGGCGCTATATAGATCATTTTGTTTAATCAATTACTGACTTTCTTATTTACTTATTTGCATACGTAGTTACTTCCTTGAGAATAGGCTCGTACCATTTCCAGACCGGAGGCCATAAGAGGTGACCAATCCTGGCTTTATTTTTGGGATTTATTTTGTGTTATAGTATGTATCTGTGTTACAGATTTAGTTTTTCTGTGTTAAACCAAGAGATTAGCGGGGAAGAGCCTCTCTGACGTGACCTATTTTGTGTCGGTTGGGACATGAAACCTTAACTCAGTCAATCAGTTTAACCAACTAGATCACTATGCCAGCAGTCGTGGTCACAGGACTAACTGCTTCTTCCCTAGTGGTGACCAAAACCATCGCCAGAATTGAGCAACCGGTTTACCTGAAAAATGATGGTTAATGTGGCTTGTGTGTGTGTGTGTAGGCGTGTGGTTGTGTCCGTCACATCACTGTGACGAGTGCAATCGGACAGCAACATTGTCTTGTGCTTTCTGTCCAACTGCGTTTTGCTCTGAACATCATCTCAACAACATGAGGCTGACGGAGTACTACCAGCTGGCATGCCTCAAGCACAAGGACGTAGTGCTGTGCGAGGACCCGAGCGTCCTCAAGGTCTTTGGTCTCACGAAGGCAGCGAAAATGTCTTCTCGTAAACCACCACGTCGTAAATCTGGGGGTGATGTCAAGAGGATACGAACAGGTGAAAGTGGGGATGGGAAGTTGGATCCTGCATCCAAGAATCACACGGAGAGGCTGAAACGTAAATCCAGCACTCCGCTTTCCGAGCCACGTGAACGCAGCCTGAAACGGAGTTGTCGGGATCGTGATGTTAAGAAAATGGAACTGGGACACGATGCGTCAACGGGTGATTTTTCTGCACGACTTGGTAAAAGTACGGATGACGACTTGAAACGGCAGGACAAGAAGAAAGAACTGCAGTCCTTGGAGGAACACCACAGGCCTTGCACATCTGAGACTGGACGAAAAAGGAGTCATAAGTCTGATGACAAAACAGCTCATCATAGCACTGTGGCTCAGAGTTCAGAACGTTCAAAGAAACGCAGTAAGACTAGTGACCCGTTTGCTGACCGCGATTGCCATCAACGTTCAGTGTGCAAGGAAAATGCCGATGCAGAGACTGCACAGACAGATGAGAAGAATAGTGCAACGTTTATTGGTGATGGCAGTCAACGTCGGACTCGCAAGCAAGATGTGAACCATTCTGTTCAAAAACATCGACAAATACAGGACAGCGAGTTGGCCAACAGAAGTGCAGCTGCAAGTTTAAGTTTTCTGTCAGCAGCTAAGGGACATTCGGTGTCGGCGTTGGTTTCAGGTGGTTTGTCAGGAGCAACTGGCATGGATGTGTGGTCCACAGCAAAGTCTGCTGTCAAGTCAGCGGAGTCATTGGTTGATGAACCACTGTTTGACAACTCGGATGACGAGTTTCCTGAACTTGTCATTGATGTCCCAACAGTTTGAGTTACGTTGTCATTTTATCTGGTCGTTTTGCGTTCTCTGCAGCTACTTTAGTATGTAGATCAGAGTGTCAAAGTGTGGGGTTTAGTAGCAAAAATATTATTCATCTGATATGTTTTGGTGAGATGAGATATGACATGATGTTAGAGTACATAACGTGTGCTTAAAATCTGAAAGGTAGCCAGAATGCTTCCAAACAGTAAATTAATATTAAAAAACTATAGGAAATGACTGTGAGAGAAATCCTGTTGAGACACCAAATTGTTTCATAGAATTTGGTTGCTGTTATTTTAATGTTAGATTTTAAGTGATGTGCTGAGTTGTTGAGACACGTTGAAACAGTTTGGTCTTTAGTCTTTTTGAGGTTGTTCTCGTGAAACATGTTTGCCTTTATTCTGTATCCACTGATCTATAAGGTCTGAATGATGCAGCTGCTGAGTCTGGTTCATGTTCTTCTGTGAGTGTGGCTTGATTCCATTCCGCGCTGAACCTTTCTGCTGATTGTAATGTTGCCTATGATTTGTTGTATGCCTGTGCCACCCGACAGCGTCAGTGAAGGCATTAAGTGTTCGTGCGGTCCGTCTGCGTCGTTCTTCCAGACAGATCTTGTTACCGTGATGTCTCATGACCGGCTTCAGCAATCTCGATGATTCTTACAGGGAATAGCCACTAGCTACTACTGGTGACCTCGTTAGATTTTGGACGTCAAGTTTGTGGTGGCATCTACATGTCAGCGCTGCGGCGTCAAAGTCCATCTTCTAATTTAGCTCTTCATCTACCTACCTTTCTGACAGCCGTATTCCAGGTGACCGTTGTCATAGTCCCTCAGTTTCATTGCTTCTTTTCTTCTGGAAGAAAGCCTTTTTATGGGTTTTTAACAAAGCTGGAGTAAAGAGCAAACTGTTAGGCACTGTCAAAGCAAGGAAGCTAGCATATCGTGGTCACACCATGAGGAAACAAGAGAGTTGCCTGGAGAAAGAGATAATGCAAGGAACAATGACAGGTGCCCGCAGGCGAGGAAGACCATGCACGGCCTGGATGGACAACATCAATACGTAAACATGCCTTCCCATGGAAGAGTCAGTCAGAATGACAGAGATCAGTGGAGAAAGTACGTCCATGGTGTGGCCAATCTTCGGATCAAGGACAGCGAAAGAACAGAACAGAACATGGGCTGAATGTTTTTTCTGTCACCCAACCAACAGTGTGGAAGCAAGAAAGGAAGAAAGAGCATAGTGCAAGGAACAATGACAGGTCAAGATCATGAACTAGTTTTTTTCAGGTCAAGAAAAGGAGGAATGAAACTGAAGCTTTCTTGGTCTTCTCACCCTTTATTATCCAAGTCGATGCAGTCATACTGTGTTTGTTCTTTCTGCCTCTTAGAGCTGATTTCTGTTTGTGCATTCACCTGTGTTGATCGGTCAGAAAGATGACTGGAAAAAATTGTGTTTGAAGTTTTAGAAAATTCAGGACAGCTGGGTAGAAATGATTGTGATCTCTTTCCATATTTCCAAAATGAATATTCACTGAAAGTTAATGTTGTCGAGTTCTTTGGTACATTTGCTAGGTGGTGCCACTGTTTGCTGCTAGCACTGTACAGCATGTATATAAGATTGCATCAAATCACTCAGAATTCACAGAGGCATAGGCTCTGAGCGTTACTAGTCTTTAAGTTGCCAAGTGCTGTAGTGCTGGACGAAGCTTCAACGGAGCCACAGCTTCTCCAGTAGGTCAATAGTGTCATGTGATTTGTTGCAGTGGGCAGTAGGCTGGCAGCAGCATAAGTTGTTTTTGTGGAAGGTAGAGGTGATGACATAATGAACCCATTTAGCTAGCGCCAATCTAAGCCAAGTCTGTGTGTCTATGCAAAACAAATTGGGAAGTGTTGTAAGATGAGAGCACCTCGGTCCAGAACCTCTCAGTTGGTCTAGTAACAAGTGTTGTAAGATGAGAGCACCTCGGTCGAGTACCTCTCAGTTGGTCTAGTAACAAGTGTTGTGTCCAGCGCCAACATTCTTTTTGTGTGTTTTATTCCACTGTTTTGTAGAATGTATCTAAAACGAAAAATTTGCATGCTGGGTGGTGTTTATAAGATGTTTTTATGTCAAAGTTTTATCGTAGTCGATTAAGTGGTCAAACTTGGGATCACACTTGGCTGTTTTCTATTTTGTTTGCCATTGACACATAAAACAGTTCATACTACTGTACAAATCTCAACTATAACTTTGCAGCTGTTCTAGAACTGTTGCACCGTACGGGCTGTGGGCGATAATGCGCCCTAGTTCATTTGTTGATTTCAGCACTATATGAATTGTTTGTTTGTTCACTTAACTTCCTACTTATTTACTTCCTCATTTGTTTACTTCCTGACTTATCTACACTGTATCTAAAAAAACGACACTGCTTTGGCTTGCTATAACTTCCACGAACATTGAACGATTTTGATAATTTTTGGCAGAAATGTTGCTAAGAAAGTAAGCAATAATTAAATGGTACTTTATTTTCCCACCTTACCTAACTAGTGCTTCTGCACTTCCTGGGGAAAATAATGCCGATAATTGTGTCCTTTTACGTAAATGCTGAATGTTGTTTTGCCAACAGACACAAAACAAACACATTCATATTATCACTTGGTAACAGCTGAACTACCCTTCATTTGCACAAGAATCAGTCGTATGCACCAAACAAAACCTAGGAAGGGAGTATAGCGTGCTGCCGTCTGTTGCCACGCGCTCATCGTTCACCAAGTCTGTCATGATGCCGGTCACTGTCTCAGAAGTGGGACTTGTTTGTTGTCGAGCCCAGAGTGAAAAGTCAACGGAGAGTATTGGTGGGATATCTTACTATCTCAACAAATGTTAGCTGTAATCAAACACGTTGTCGATGACAGTATTGTTTACCTTTCAGCAACACAGCTCATGCATGGTGCGCGCAGCACAGTTTAACAGCTGCTTCACAAAACTCAAAAACTATTTCTCCTGAGCTGTGGTCCCAACAGGCCAGAGCTTAACTCGATTACAAGATCTAGGGAGTCTACAGCAACGTGCAACGTGAATATGAGTTGCAAGTCAACAAAACTGAAGAAATCAAGCAGCGACTGGTTGAACTCTGGAAAATCAGTAATGCAACATTTGAGTGAAAACATGCGATTTTTGTGTTTCTGTGTTTCCCCAGGTAGTGCAGAAACACTAGTTAGGTGAGGTGTAAAAACAAAGTACCATTTGACTGCTATAGCAACATTTTGGCCAAAAATTATCAAAATTGGTTGATGTACGTCAAAGTTGTAGGAAGCCAAATCAGTGTTGTTTTTTTGACATGGTGTACTTATTCCAGAATAGACCCGTTCCGTTTCTAGGCCGGAGGTCGTAGGAGGCGACCAAATCTGACTTTATAATTTTTTAAGGTTTATTTTATGTTGTAGTATATTTTGTTATGGATGCATGTTTGCTTTTGTTGTGTTCGTGTCAGTTTGTCAGTACTAAGTCAAGAGATTGGCTGGGAAGAACATCTCCGAAATGACCTGTTTTGTGTCGGGTGGGACGTAAAAACTTTAACGCAGTCAATCAAAGCGTCAACTGCTGTTGGATGCAGGCAGTTGTCGTCCAGTTGCGTACTGCACTAATGCATGCAGTGTGTTGATGAAGTAATTAGCAGTCTTGTTGTAAATGTGCTTTGACTGGCAGCCACCATCAGATGACATAAACGCTTGCAGTAAATTGCTTGTTTTCTGCGTAATTGTTTTGCGTACGAGACAGTTTCGTTGCCGTGGTGCATAGTAGAATGGTGTATACAGTTGAAGGAGTGATGTGTGCATTTAAAAAGATGTAAATATCTTAATAATTAATTAATAGTTTATTTGTTATGTATTGTTGGTGTTGCATTAATATTGTTATTTGTAGTTGCTGTTGCGTATTATAAAACAAAGCATGCATGTAATAATATATGCACTGAATGTATTCGGTTTTACCAGATATTTTACTGTGTATAGTTCATTCTGTGTTTAATAGCTTATGCATGTATATTTTCAGTCATAAATTCAGACATTTAACATATTTCTTAGAATAGTCTATGAAATCACGTGCGTGCAGCACACACGGACACACGAGCGTTTTACAGTCACTACACAGGTCGGCGTTTCTTAGCCATCACCGCGCCCGGTTAAGAAGTGGAGCATTTTGTTAAAGCAAAGTTTCACTGCCCACGTATCGATCCTTGCTGACAGCAGCTAGTGCATTCGGAATTTCGGATTAGGGAGAAGTCCTCAGGGTTCACTTTCTCCCTGTACCGTAAGATAAAACAGGTTTGCAGCAAATCCTCTGGTGGTTTGTTCTTGACTGTAGAAAGTTATTAATAAAACTGTCTCGGCCTGTTCTCCAGCGTTTCATTGAAAGGTGCTTGTTACGTTGTTAGTGATGGTTAGTATTCAAACTTTCAACGTAAATGAAAACATCCGGGAAAGATGCATTGATGTGAGGTAAGTATACTGTTTATTTGCACTGTTAACACAATCCTGTGTTCTAACAATCATGTTGATGATGTGTATAGTATGTTCTTGGAATGTTAGTTCTGGAATAATGTATGTTGGTGTGTGCGTGCATCACTTGTACATTGCAATAAACAAATCTGTGTTATGAATGAACTGCTGTTTACTTTTGAGGCCCGGCCACATCGCCTGCACGCAGTGTACAGACGCTGCATGTTGATACAGGTGTCACTGGGAGCTGGGATCCCACACCTCTCACTTGAGCTCCTACACCCTACATACAGGCTCCCACATCTCACATGCAGGCTCCCACACCCTACTTTCGATCTCCCACAGGTGAGTCTTTACCTCCCAGACAAATGTACAATTATTGTGCAATTACTGGTACATTAAACAGACTAAATAAACAACGTTCAGCCTGGATCTGCTGCAGCCTGCAGGTTCAGGCTGAACGTTGAACGCAGATCCTGACCTGCGTCCGTCGATACTGGAGTAAATTTCGGTTTAGTGCGTTAGCACGACTTTTGAGTTTGATACATTCACTGCCTATAAGCACGGCAGAGTGTGAACATGGGTTCAGCACCATGAATTTAATTTACAGACCCGTTTATCCACGAATGGAATGAGCC
>Ga0209780_1004765_pt1 | contig 10539 bp, 10 predicted proteins | sample WorMetexBAHAMAS2_FD_187384 | JGI IMG/M metagenome (GOLD analysis project Ga0209780, IMG submission 187384) | Marine gutless worms symbiont microbial communities from Max Planck institute for Marine Microbiology, Germany - Inanidrilus exumae... | ecosystem: Host-associated > Annelida > Digestive... | reverse complement strand
TTGCAGTGGTTATTTGAGAGTGTTTTCTGCACACCCTGCACGTCAGCACCGGTTGAGCGTATTTTCAGCCATGGGGGTCTGTTCATCAGGCCTCATAGAGCAAAGGTGTCTGACCAGCTTCTGTGTGATCTCATGCTGGCAAAGTGCAACATGCAGCGACAGTGACAGTGAAATGTGCCATATGAGATTGCGTTTTAGTGTTGTTCAGCACTGTTCTTTTTGAGTTGTTTTAAATTAGACCTACTGTCTTCATGTCATACACAGCTATCTGTGTCATGTGTATACTGTTGTGTTCATTTTGTGACCATTATATCGTAACCTGTGCAGTGGTCCGAGTAAAGTCTTGGTCTTGGCCTTGAAATAAAAAGTCTCGCCTTGGTCTTGACCAAAAAGTCTTGGTCTTGAAAAATATTGAGGTCTTGGTGTTGAGACCTAGATCTAGAGTCTTGGTCTTGGTCTTGACAAAAACGTCTTATTTACATCACTGCATTTTAGTTTGTGGTGTAACAAAAGAAATGTAGTTCTGTTGTAGAAACAGTGACTTGGATGATATGCAATGCTTCGGCTTGACTGCATGCTACATGTTAACCTCAGCAGAAACATATTCCACTGTTGCAGTCGATATTGGTGTGCTGTTTCATTCACTCGCTTCGCTACTGAGTGAACACTACTTTGTCCTCTTTTTCTTTTTCCTTCTTTTTCTTTTTCTCCTTTTTCCTTTTCTTCTTCTCTTCATCCGTCCGCTTCACTTTTTTTATCTTTCGGTGATCATGACCAGAATCAGAAACGTTGTCTGTAAATCCAACAGTGCAGAAATGTGAAAGAAGTAATACAATGACGATTACAGGACAGATCTGTTCAAAACTGTGGTCAAGCATAAGGAAGAAAGAACAGACAGACGACAAATTTGGTTTATATATAAGACTAGCCCAAGGCCGGCCTGTAAGTCGGACTGCAGGCCAATGGACCACTGAACTGGACTCAGGAACACAAAAGCATTTGATACGGTCCCCGTCGAAGGCTACGGGCCACACGCACAGGCCAGCGCGCGTGGCCCTTGCTGAAGTCGGACCACAGGCCAGCACGCAGGCCGGCGCACGTGGCCTGTGGTGTTTCTCAAAATCGGCAATTTTGCACCGATTTCCGAAATTTTACACATTAAGGGTCAAAATTTTCCGGATGTTTTTTATCCGTTCACGTCTACATATCACCCCTATGGACTGTGAAAAGTTTCATGGAAATCGGTCAGCATGATTTTCAAAAATCCGGAAAACAGACACACACGCATACAGATGCGGCAACTTTATGTGAAACACTGTGTGTATTTTATGGCCACTGGTGGCAATTAAAATAGCTGTGCTAAATACAATCAAGGCAGTGAATCTGTAAAATATGGAGAACATTTTGCAGCTGAAAACCACATCAAAAGATGCAAAACATATATTACTGATTACAGGAAATAATCTAAAGTATGTCATAAGCTAGTGTAATCAAGCATTCTACTTGCATACTTGCCTTGATTATCGTGTGGATCTGTGTCTTCTTTTTTGTGCTTTTTACTCTTCTTTTTCTTTTGTGTTGAATGGTTCATGAGCCGATACTGGTCCGGCAACTACATCAAACCCAACACGCACAGACACGGTGTCATGTTCATCATGTCCAAATAATTTGCCACATCAATAGTGCACTCTACGACCTATGTTGCTCCAGAGACCTGTAGCCTTAACCTGTGACTCCAACGCAGAGCTTGTTCGTTCAGTCATTATTGTGGGCAGGGGTCCAGCCTACTCTGAACCTCAGTGCTGAGACCTTCATGTCAGTCCAATGCGCCAGCCCAGGGAGAGGAGAAGAAATGGTAGGTGTTTGCAGTGTATGTTCGCGTTGTGTAGGGAACGCTTAAGTAGGAGTGAGGCTGTGAGCAGCTTGTCAGGTATTTCTAAGAGCGCCTCCTCTAGGCATGGCCTACTCTCTGGCTAAGCCCAGGCTGGCACTTATTCAGTGCCAGACGGTCCTGACCGGCACTTCTTCAGCGCCTGGCCACCTGACTAACACTTCTTCAGCGCCTAGCCAGGGAGACTTAGCCATATCTGTCTGCTTCGGCTGTCACGTCAGCGTGGCTAATACGTTGACGCTGCTAAGCAAGGCATCAGCAACGGTCACAGTTTATAGAGGACACTGTCAAACCCTCTTACCTGTCAGGATTAACTCCCTGTTCATCATGTGCATAGGAATTATTAGAAATAATTCTCTGGTAGGCGGACGCGCCCGGGGCCCGGGCTGAGGCACAAACCCCGGCCACTGAGCACATCACGCGCTACTGCACATGGCGGTCGAGTGCGTTAACCACTCGGCCACATGGGCAGGCCCCCAACACATAGCACATATACATAAAAATATTAAATATACCAAGTCAAGTGCAATGGGTATTCATTGACAATTACTCTGTGGAGCAGAAGGTTATAAACTGTTTGAAGCATATCATTCAGTCTATGTACCAGAATTCCTCAAAACGTGTATCAGATTATTTATAAAACACTGAAGAGTGCCTTTGTACAGGGAACAGTCACTTAGATTTTAGTTTGCCATGTCAAAAAATCAGCCGGGTTTGCATCCCTTGTAAATTTTTACTTAAATCTGAAGCTAATGAGGATATCCAAGCGAAATCTGTAGCGTTTTGTAGACCTCATCGAGCTGAAATATGAAGACAGTGATGACCTTCAAATGACTATGGAGGCCAAGGAAAATACTGAAATTTTAAAATTTTACTGGATCATCTGTGTGATCGGTGATTAAACGTTTAATTAAAAGTTAAACGATTTAATGTTGATTAAACTGAGTGTCAGACTTCATTTATAGCAGTTAACGATCATTACCAATGATAGAAGTGCTGCTCCTCATGCCCAACAGGACAGTTTTGCCAAATAGCTTTATGTTAAACCCTTCATAATCCCTGAATAAGTGGTTTTGATTGACTCTTAATATATAGATGCACACAAATGTAACACTGCTTCTGAATGCCAAAATTTCTTCCAGGCCTCATGTTTATGGGGGGGAGCAAGTCAAGTAAAAGGTCTGAGTGCCTTCTGTCTTCAACAGTGAGAAAGATGCATATGAAAGGCTTGAAAGCCACTGCAATCGCCATATACTCGTAGCATGTGCACTAAACTGTTAGCTGACTGAACTATCGTCATATGTCGAATATCCTGCATGTAACTATGATGATGGCAAACCAGTGGTTGTGGTACAGTTTGACACTGGTGTTTAACAGTACAACAACCAGCTATTACTGGCTGTCAGTTAATTGTCCTAAGTTAGAATCAGACTGTAACTATCACACATTCACTTGTGCTGACCACAGGCCAGAGCAAGTATGAAACAAAAGACTTAGTTAGTTGGACTTTAACGTATCTTCTCAGCACAAATATGGCTATATCAGACACGAAAGGTCAGGGGTGGAGAGCTATCCCTACCCAGTAAAGGAAGGCCAGATATATATTAACCTCAACCCTGGATGCCTTTTTATTCAAGGGAAAGGGATTGACAGGCTCATTTAAATTATTACGCTAGCACCTACAACAGGGGGAAAGCAACTATCAAACCGCAAGACAAAACTAAATCAATTTGCATGTAATTAATATTATGGCACATTGTGGTTATAGGAATAATGGTCACCATGGGCTTTAATGCAACAGTTGAAACATGGTTATGGAAACAGGGTTATATATCAAATACAACAAAAACAAGCATGCATCCTTAACTAAGAAATGCATAACACAAAAACAACACAAAAATTCGCCCCGTATGAGGACTGACGGTCGACTCTTTGCTACTGACGTTTGTGCCAACTTCAAAGTCACGTGACACAAAAACTAGGCTGAATATCAAAAAATCGGCCTGATCAAATTTAGATATTGTGCCCTAGTTTAAAAATCCGTGGTCAGTTGCCAACTCTCATTGGAAATGGCGGAGGTAATAGCTGTTGAAAACGGCCGATATCAAACTTTGAAGGGCTTGTGACCTTGACCTTGGATCGGTCATAATGCATACCGAACCGACAAACATTTGAGACTGGCTTTATTAGGTTGACTCTGTCGAAGAGTCGCCTCCTATGACATCCAGCCTGGAAATGGAGTGAGACTATTCTGGTAGAATGGGAATGGATGTGGAAAAGCAAGAAAATAGATGAAGCGAGTAAGACAGGGAAAAGGGGAAAAGTGAAAGATACTAAAAGATAGAGTAGAAGGTGCGGAAGTAAAGGGATAAGGGGGAGGGGGATTGCCCCAGGCCCATATGGGGCATTAACAAAAGAACACTATTTTCAGACGATTTTTAAGAGCCTAACACCTCACACTCCATCCTACAGAAATGAAATGGACTGTAAACGTGTATGTCATGGGAAAAGAGAAATGTTATATATACCGGCCCAGGATGTAAGCGGAAGCCAGTCAGTGAATGGCCAGACAATGGAACTAGCTCCTTTCCCAGTATTGGTGGCTTTTCAATCACCAATCGCAGTGAACTGATAATCACAACATATAATAAATTACATACAGCATACTATAAATTCTTAACAGTTGAAATGGAATACGCTTATAATTGCCTGGCATTCACCAGTCACACAAGTACATGATAATGTCAATACATTATGATAATGTTAATACATTGTAAACGCACCTCAATTCACTCGTGACTTATGGCGCTATACAAATTTGTTTTGATTGATACACTAACACATCTGCAACTGCAGCAATGTTACAGACCAGTAGTTAATGGTTTCACTGTATTGCAGCAGAATCTCAAACAATTATCAAAATAGCGTAAGGGCCATCCATAAAGGACTCTGCAAAATATGCAGTTTTTGCAGCCTCCCTTCCCTTGTCTACTTTTGTCATAACATCCCCTCCTCCACTCTGCAGACGTCCACTACTCTGTAGTTCTGAGCCAGTGCTACCTAACAAATTCCATGCAATTAAAGCCGGCAGCTACTGTCAGCTCATCTCTAGTGGTCATCATGAAAGTCTAGCAGCCCATGCTGTGAAATGTGATACAAATGTGCAATTACACGGCAGTGACTAGACACACTGCACAGCCACTAGATGGTAAGGCGTGACATATTCATGCTGATGGGGTGCATTAGTATTGAGATATCTAATACAGACATACTGAATAAACAAAATCAGAAGTTGACAACCCTATTGAAAATGCGGATTTCTGCATACAATCAAACCCTTCCTTCCCCTTGTCCACTTTTGTCAGCAGTTGATTCAAACCTTCCCCCCTTGTACAGGCGTCCTTTAAAGATAACCTCTTTACTGTACATCTAACAGTGTAATATATATCTACTCTGCTATTACACAACTAAAGCTCTGTCATGTCACTGTTTTCTTTCACGTCGGACAGAATCTAACTGTCAAGGTTATGGCCTACATAACGTAATGTGAAATGTCACGCGGATCCGCTTTTCGCTGCATTCACGGACGGATGCGGACACAACCTTACGTGTAGTTGCGGACGCGGTCAGACACTTGACGCATTTTTCAAAAGGTCATCAATTGCGCAATGTGTGTTAATGTTAATGTTGATTTTCAGTTGCAATCTTGCAATCAAGTAACTGTTCTGTAATCTGTATCACTCGCAAATCGCAATATTTCTCATTCTTTTCGCACTAAAGTTTTTAGTACATGACAGAACAGAGAACACTGCTGACATTGCTGCCGGTAAGACTGGATACTGACCGTCCACGGACGCCTGTCGTTGGACAGCTGCAGATGCAGATAGTATTTCTGCGGATGTGGACACCAAATTATCTGCATCTGAAAATCTCTGACATGGACATCATTATCTATAAAGTGTTAGGCCTATTTTTAATATAAACTTTACTTACTTGCAAGCGCTAGATTTGACAACCATTTAAATAAATTTTTATGTTCAGCAATGGCGCCTTGTTTACAAATACCGTTGAAATATGTATACTAACTTTGTACAATTTGATTTCACTTTTATTTCCTTGCATATATGAAGGCAGCATATTTTTCAATGTGTTAATAATAAACTGCTTTCAGTACGGTATATTACAAAGTATACGTCGAAGCAGTAACACCATGCAGATTGGTTTCCAATTCACATTAGGCACGGACTAGTCACTAGGTAACTGTATCGGCTTACACCTATCGGTCCAAAGTGACATACTCGGTCTAACACTATTCTCAACCTATGATAGTAACTGCATGATAACTCCACTGTACAACAAACAAGAGAGACTACATGTATGCTATGCTGTAAATTAAGTCATTGATAGTGACAACGGATACTACGGCTTCTAGTGCCAGAAAGTCACTGTAAGGCGAGCAATGGATACGTTCAGTAAGTGGCACACTGTGCTACTCATCCCAAAGGTAAGGCATCCTCAGCATTCAAGGGGACAACCAACTAAACCAAGTTCACTAGGAAACTGGCCATTATTGTGTTTGTGTGACAACAACAGTGTCACAACCAGATATTAGCGTTGGACAGTGCACATAAACAAAAGTAAGTAACTAAGAATATTTATAGTCAGCTCACTAAAATTAAAAGTCACTAGGTGCTGGAGTCTCAATGAAGGAATGCATCTTCGTTAACCACTGGTGAAACTGTCCTAGTGTCAAAGTAGTGTTGTCATTTCCATGAGTAGTATATGAAAAAAATTGAAAGTTTAGTGAGTGATATCAGCCAGCTGACCCAGGCACACATTCAAAATGGCCAGTAAACCTGCAAGTGAGAGTTTCAGCAACTCATACAACATGTTTCAGCCTAATACTGCTTTAACAAGACACTCGAATCAGTGAACCTGTTATCCTGGTTTCCAGATGTATCAATGTTGCCAGGAAGACTTGGTAAAAATGCACTCAATTCTTCCTTGACCTTTTTGCTGCCAAATTTATTATATGAATGCTCTAGACCATAATAAGACATCAAATTTGTCATTCCTGTTAATTCACTTGGTTCTGCAACAACAATAGCAAATACAAACTTTAAATATATAATACAATGTGTATTATTCACCACCTATTACCCACATCATCATTTTCTTCATAGTTCTATCGGCAACAAATACTCTTGCAATGGAATATGATGATCATAGCAATCTCAATGTACTTGCACAGCATAACCACTGTAAGTGACATCTACCTGAAGCACTTTTATGCCATGCCAATGTTTGGCATTATCTGAGCAGAAAACAATATTGACAAAATGCTAGCATTTTACTGCCATTTTTGGGGTCAGAAAATGCCCACAAATTCCCTAGGCATAGGCCTAGGCATACCAAAACAATAGCTACATTTTTGAAGTGTTCGGAGTAAAGGCAAAAATGGTGCAACTGAAGCACACTACACACAGCATGACAGGCTGCAAAAGCCTGCAGCAGGTAGTTGCAGGCTGGAATGCTGCAGCTAGTATGTAGAATAGTGGTCGCTATATAACCATGTTTCCATAACCATGTTTCAACTGTTGCATTAAAGCCCATGGTGACCATTATTCTTATAACCACAATGTGCATTTTTAATGACATGCAAATTGATGCAATGCAGCAATATGAGTAGGCTAATGGTAAGCCAGTAAAGCCATGCAATCACCATGCATAAAGAGTGATTTTGTTTTTATATAGTTGACTTGACATGTTCATGTTCTGTCTTCCCAGAAACCTCTGTAGACAACAGAATTGAGTATTTTGCTACATCTACGGTGGACCAAGACGATTCTCACGTAAATACCACTTGTCATGCCAGCAAATTGGCACACTCAACATCCCAACAGGGGTCAGGTTGGGACGTGGGACTTCCGACATTTGACCTGGAAATGAGGACGACCCACAAAAATTGGGATGGGTGGCAACCCTAATACTCAGTCAAGACTATTGCTGCCTATGATAACCATTAAATTAGACGATGGGTAGCATCGTAGCCAAGAATTAAAAGAGATGCTACCAGCACTAGTCTTAAGTATAGCGATCAGGGCTGAATTTTGGTGACCACTTGAGAAACTAGGAAAGGCAAAATGGATCAAATATTAGTATCAGTGTGCTGTCCTCCACAAAATGAACACACAGACATCAAAAAAGTGGCAAATAGTCATGTCGGGGTTACTTTAAAAAGACGTCAAAAACGCCCAAAAATTCATCTTCTTCTTCTGCTTCTTCTTCGTCACACATTTTTTGTCCAGGCAGTTTCTTGGGAACTACTAGAGACACCCGCATAAGTAATATACCGCTGGAACCGCTATGACCAGTAGATGAAACTTTTGTGAGATTGGTTGATATTGTGCCTCATCTAGGGGGTCAAATCCCCCAAAAACCACCCATAAAGGGGCGTGAATAGGCACTTTCAAGCCAAACTCGCTGTGGCGAATCAACGTCGCTGTCAACACTTGCTGCGCGGCAGCACTAGTATAGGCCATGTGATGTGGTAGACACTGTATTTTGTATAGTTGTTGTTGCGGTTTTCTGTTTTTCTTTTAAGCAGATTTTCCTTTAAACATACACGTATTTTTCTTATTATCTGCTGTTACCGAACTTGCGAGGTAACTGTAACTTTCTGAACGGATTTATTAGCTGCATGTAGCATTCGTAGGCCTACAGGCCGCTGGGCCGAGGACTGCACGCCTGGCCGCTAGGGTCGCGCATGTTTGCAGTTATTACGATTAATTAGCCATGTATTGCAAGTAATTAGTAATCACTAATCAACGTAATACGCTAGTAATTAGGCCTATTAAATGTGCTATTAGTGTGTAGCGTATAATGTAGCACGTTTTTATGACTTATAATCGCTACCGTTGAACGCCCGTAAGAAACACGGCTGAACACCCAGGGTGAAAATTCTGGTGAAAATTAGATTTCTGCGGACGGAGTGCTGGTAAAATATTCTGTTCGTAACAGAGACTCCGTGCCGGCTTGCAGCTCTGAAGACCAGGTAGTTGTCGTATGGTGGCTTGCCGATGGTTTTGTGCGGCCCAAATAATTTACCCTCTTAACTTTACGTAAATTCTACCCTGCCGCTTTTTTGGTTTTATTCATTCGTAACCCCTGGGCGAATTATGTTTTATTATCAGTTAACTGCTTTGTTCTACCCTTTCGTGCATCGCACGTGTGCTATGACGAGTCAGAAGTACCATATTTGAACCCGGATTGCTTATTACAAAATTAAACTGATATCCCCGTAAAAGACAACATAGTCGTTGAAAACTGAGCCAAGAATTAAAGTGAAAAATAATAAGTTTTCTTCCAGATTACACACATATACAAAAATTGCCGGTCGTAAAAAAGAAAGATATAAAATAGAGCCAAGAATTTCAGTACCCTTTATGCTGGAATTAGAATATGAAAGCAAAATCATTTTTTAAAACTATTAGTGATTAAAGAAATATGTTCTTGGCTGCAAACTTTCCGTCCCTTCAACCAGGAGGCAGCCAAGAACATATTTCTTTAATCAATAATTGTTTTTAAAAATGATTTTGCTTTCATATTCCAATTCAGGATAAAGGGTACTGAAATTCTTGGCTCTATTTTATATCTTTCTCTTTTACGACCAACCTGGGATGTGCATAGGCCTACACTGTGGGCATGGGCCAGTGGAAGGAAAGAATGCAGGCCTCTTATCGTCGCGCCCTTCAGCCCGATCATGTGGCACAGCATGCACATTTGGATCGTCACCTGGCCGCCGGTGTCATGTCTGACGCCGTCCACCGGACGACCACCCATGCCGCCGACCGCCAGTAAGTAAGTAATGTATGGCTAACGACGTACGTTTTATAAAAAGGGAAAAATAATGTGCAAAACTATCTTAACAAACAACAACTTACTTTCCGCACGTATGCACCATGCCATTACAGAAGAGCACTTATGCTGTGACCTTGAGCAATAACATGCATATTTAATTAGATAGTTTACTTACCACACACTTACATTACATAGTTAATAAACATTTATTATAAATGTGCTCTACTTTTAATCATGCATGATTAAGTGACGAGAACTACTTCCCATGCACACTGAGACTGCTATGAGTTCTTCAACGATTGCTGACGTAGGCCTAATGAATGTATTTCGTGATTGTTATCGTGAAACGTTTTCAATGAATTTAGACTTAACTGACAATTTGAATTCCAATTAAAGTGACGACGACGTGTTCCCATAAGGTTAGTAATTGTCAGCGCACATGTACGAATTGAACTGAAATTACACAGTCTCAGAAATGCATATAAACAAAACAACAAACTTTGCTACTGAAATCCACCGCCTACCCATCTACATCCGTACCCGTATCATACCTCATAAGAATATTATATACACAACATTGTGTAAAATGCAACAGATTTACTATATACACAACGCTTTTGACTAAAATTTTGCAACTCTATTGTTTCTTTCTTTCTGTTATGCCCACAAAAGACCTAGCCCCTTTTTCTTATATATCCCCACAAAAAACCCTCTTTTCAACGATAAAGTATGAACTTACTATCGAATTCTTGTCTGCAAACGGCTAAAAAGTCGGAAAACAGAAAAAG
>Ga0209780_1004764_pt1 | contig 10539 bp, 7 predicted proteins | sample WorMetexBAHAMAS2_FD_187384 | JGI IMG/M metagenome (GOLD analysis project Ga0209780, IMG submission 187384) | Marine gutless worms symbiont microbial communities from Max Planck institute for Marine Microbiology, Germany - Inanidrilus exumae... | ecosystem: Host-associated > Annelida > Digestive... | reverse complement strand
ATCCTCCTCGGCGCCTCGTTCCTCGCGCTCGCCATAATATTCGTCCCCCACTTTTTAAACTGTGGATACGCCCCTGTTGACGAAGCTTTAGACCAGTGGCGCAGTCGTAAACATCTCCACGTCTGCATTCGGGCCAGAGGCGAACATCTTGAATACGCAATGTGACTCTTTGATCACTTTTTCGTTAATTACTAATCCTAACCCCAACAAGGACCATCCTTGGGCTGAACCACGTCATTTGAGCCAAAAAGCGTGAATATCGGTCGCGCGGTTCGAGTTGGGCGTTCGAGAGAGAAAAAAAGGGCAAGACGGGACAGGACAGGGAAAAAGTCACAAAAGGGTTATATTTAACCTATTTGTGGAGGAGCCCCCACTGAAGCGATGTACATGAAAAATTTGTTTCGGTGACGTTCTCGACGTAATCACGTGTGCCAAGTTTCAAAATAAAATTTTCAGGGGTTATGATTTTACAGGGGGTCGAATTTTCCATTTTTCTATTGATTTTTTTGAATGGACCTTACAAACAGTGCAGCGCGTTTGTTATTAGTATTTAGTTTTAGGTTTTCGCTAGTTTTCTGACATTAGTTACGTTTCACGGGATAGTGTAGCGACACATTTAAGGCGTGGTGATTGGTGAGGTGTTTATGAAATTTACTACTAAGTCTGTTGGTGAAAAAATATCGAAAATCAGTCAATATTCGGTGAAGTTACAGGCAAGAGTATATAGTGGCCATTTTTTGACTCACAGTAGTTGCGTCGGCTGCGCGTATCAACGGATGCTTCGAGATCCTTGCGCTGTGCAAGCATCGTCGACTGGACTTGTGTAACGCGGTATACCAACTGGAAGTGGCAGCGGGTGCCCATCTGATGCGGCCACGGTCAGTACATAAATAGTCCTTCGGCTCGCTTGGTGTCACGATCTCGACGCCGCGACCGTGTCATGCCATTACTTCGAATTATCATCATCTTCTTCTTCTTCTTTATCATCATCATCACCATCATATGTGCATTTCTAGTGCGCCTATGGACATAGGTGCATTACAGCAGTCATAAAACATAAAACGTCAAATCTGCGATGTCAGATGTCAGTAAAAGTTATGGGCTGCAGTGAAAAAGTGAGTTTTCAGCTGTTTCCGAAGTTCAGCTGGGTCGGCCACGGCGCGCAAATCTTCAGGCAGTCCGTTCCATCATGCAGAAGGTCGTGCATATGAGAACGCACGTTCAGCGAACTTTGTGCGCAGCCGCGGCAGCGTGTAGTTGGTCGACGACGTGGTACGGAGGCTGGAACTACGTGTACGGCCGGCACCAGCAGGCTCAGCGATGTTGATCAGATACGCCGGACACGTCCCTTAGAAAACTGAGTGCATAATGCAACACAACACAGTTTGAACTGGACGCGACAGCGTACTGGAAGCAAGCCAGTGCAACTGTATAACAGACATGAGGTGACGTGTTCACGACTGCTCAGCTTGAAAATCAAAGCCGCTGAGTTCTGAACACGTTGTGGTGGTGCAACAGTTGCTTCGGGCAGACCAGCCAGTGCTGCGTTACAATAGTCCAGTCTAGATATTATCATTGCAAGCACCAGACGAGTCGTAACCTCCTGGCCAACGCGTCGTCGAATCTGGCGTAGGCGTCGGAGGTGGTAATAGCAAATGGCGGCAACTTTATCCACGTGGTGCTTCATGGACAGTTCAGTGTCCAGATGATCACGGCCTATAGATTACGGGCGACAGCAGACGGCTGAATCTTGGATGAGTCGTCTTGGAATTAACTTATTTGTGTGGAAATTCAAATAAGTCTGTGGCGATGCTCCGGAGACTGGAATGTCTACAGGAGCTCTGGACCCCGATAGAAGGTGTCCACTCATTCCACTAAACACTTGAAGAGCGAAAGCTGAAAACGCATCTCTTCGGGCTTCCGGTATCTCTGTAGCTTTCGATTTCGTCACACTAACCCAATCATTATAATTTTCTCGTATAATGGCAAAATTGCGACCGGGTCACTCTCAACGGAGCATTTATTATTATGAATATTATAAAGCTGTGTGTGAAAACTTTGCAGATTTTCTCCAATATACTTGCCTACTGTCATTATCATTGTCGTTTGTTACTAAAGCAGCATGCAAAGCAACATGAAAGCATATAAAAAAGTACATAAAACCACCTAAACACGTGCAAACCATTATATACAATGTAATAAACGATACGCTTATAAGATACGGCCGCGAGTCACTATAAAACGCTCGTACCAAGTAACATACGATATGTTGAATTCAATTCATGTCGTTGCTGACGATCTCCAGTAAAGAGTCATTTTAGGTACATGTACTGGAAAGTGGAAACCTCCAAAGCCAGTACCTCGAAAAGGTGAAGTTAGGCTTGTGAAGACGTATACACATCACCACCTTACGTGATCTACAATGACAACAACTTATACCGGGACAGTCATTGTCAACATTCCGAACTGAGCATTAAAGTGAGCAACTACATGTATATTCGTGGTCATTTAGAGTTTGTACAATGCCTCTGCTGATGTACTATGGTCTATTTCATTCGCTCATTCAAGTAATTGCTATGATCTTCATTCGTGAACAATTGATGACATCTCGAAAACGGCGCAAGATATAGAGACAATGGTGATCATACGTCATTAAGTGACAGGAAGTCGAATTCGCTCTATAGCGTGACAATTTTCAGTAACGTTGAGTAAATTGCCGTTTATACTTTATATACACGTTCAATATTCGCCACGGCATTATTACTTCGCTTCCGATAAGTGGGCAAATTATTGCGATCGGCGTGTCTGTAAGTCTGTCTGTCTGTCTGTCTCTCTGCCTGTCCGCTCGCAAATCTCAAAAACCACATGTCCCGAATTTTACCAAATTTTCTGCATAAGTTATCTGTGGCTGTGACTCAGTCTTCTCTGAAGGCAGTGCAATACGTTACGTACTTCCGATTTTTGTCGATGACGTCAGGTTTTCACACAATGGAGCGAATGGGCTAGAATCAAAGACGACCTTTCGAGTTATCCTGCTAACAAACAGACACATAAACCGATGAACGGTGGTGAATACATACCCCCCACACACCGACAGACTGACAGGTGCTCGTTCCTGGAACGCATATACATTGCATCACTGTGGCACAGTCGATCAGTCAGCTTGATGCCAATGACACTGCTACACTCGGCCACGCTCGTCGCATGCGTATTGATCGCTAAATCCACGTAATCCGGGCTGCTGATGAAAACTAATGACGTCACACGGATTACGGCGCCGGCGTGCTGGCTGGATAAAGGTCACGGTCGAACTACTCCGCTATATATATGGACCTGTACAGAATGACTTAATTATAGACCACTAATACAAGCAGCAGTTATTGGTTCACAGCCTACATGTCTTCCCGTTTTGCCAAGTTACGAAGCTGTATATCACTTGACGTTACGAACGGAACAAGTGTCCAAAGTAATTTGGCAAAAGGCCGCATCGCCGTCTTGTCACTCCTCGTGGCGGCGAATGGATTCGTCCGATTTTGATGCCAATCTAACATAATGGTTCCTTGGATCCACATAAGTCAAACCCCCAAATGGCATCTTGATCGGTTTGACCGTTTTTAAACAGCTCACCCTTGTGCTCAACACACACACACCCTCACACCCCCCACACAGACACACCCACACAAACACAGACCACGCTACGTGCGACATCTGTAGCAATTTGGTCTGTTATTCATAGGCTAGTACTTGATACAGCCTGTGTACAAAATTTGACGTTTGTAGCTTCAGCCGTTCCATAGACATCATTGGGCGCCAAAAATGTAAACTGGATCACGTGACCATGCGTCTTCAGTGGTTAACTGAGAGCTCTACTCCACTTTGCCCACTGGACTGCAATTTGACAAAAGGCCGAAATCCTCGAATCAACCACTCCAGGTTGTCTGTTGCACTCGCTCAAACAGTTGCACTCGCTCAAGCGCAAGGTCTGTCCAAAGTAAATTAGTAAAAGGCCGCATCGCCCACTAGACTGTAATGTGACAAAAGGCCGCATCACCCACTCGAGTTCTGTCAGTTGCACTCGCTCATACGCGCGCAAGATCTGTCCAAAGTAATTTGATAAATGGCCGACGTGTCAACAATTACGTCATCAAGAGAAGGAGTGAAGCTCCTCGGCCATAACAGCTCGGTGTATGAGTTTCCGGCAGAGCAGAAGCGGCAGTCAAAGTTCTCCAAAATGGGAGAATTCCTGTCCAGGATGCCGATGAACCACCGTGCAAAATTTGACTCCGCTAGCTTTATCCTCGCCGGAAAAATCCGTAACCGTACAAAATTACAAACAAACAAACAGTAACCGATATATCCACACTTTGCCTATCGGCATGTGTGGATAACAGGTAGCTCAGCTGTCGCTGACAAGCCCGCGCGACGTGCTGCATCACGACAAACGGCAAAATTTTAAAATAGTTACGTGACCATAGCCACGCGCCATTTGTTGGTGATATGTCATCCTGTTGCTAGAATTGATATAGCCTACCTCTGTACAAAATTTGACGACTTTAGGTTCAGCCATTTCAGTGATATGATTGGATCCCCAACATTTTAATGGGTCACATGACCTGACCACGTCCCTGTCAGCGACAATTTGTCGTCCGTATGCTGTGACTTGCACATTCAACATGTAGGCCTACATCAAACTTGTAGTCTTTGCGACCAGAAATTACGAAGATGCATAAGTCAACGCAGAATGTAGAAATTGAGGTGGTTTAAGGTGGTTGGGGGTCACCCAAGGTCATCGGCAACATAACCATTCGATAGAACGCATACGACTTCCCATTCGAATTTAATAGAAACTATGAGGCTATCTTGTACCGTTTTCGAGATACTATTGCTTATTTCTCAAAAGTTAGAGGTCACTTGACGGTGACCACGCCCCTTTCAGGGACAATTTGTCGTTCGTAGGCCAGGACCTGCTATAATCAACATGCACATCAAATTTGAAGTTCCTAGCTTAAGCCGTTCCAAAGATATCTTAGGGGACTAAAAATTTAAAATTGGTCATGTGACGTAACCACGCCCATTTCAGACGATTTGTCATCTGTAGGCTGGGTCGTGCCATGTTCAACCCATATACCAAATTTGAAGTGTTTAAGATTACATGCAACAAAGATATGAAAAGCCACTTAAAATATGTAAAAAATGTCGTTTTGAGCCACCCTTTGGGGGACCTAGGGGTAACGCACAGGGTTCATCTATGGCTCGATGGAAAGCGCATTGTCGACTTCCTAATAGTAATAATTGAACGTTTTTGCTAGCTCTCACAGCTGAGGCAGCTATTAAGCGAAATCTGTAGAAATCGGCGTTTTCTGAAGAGGTGGGTCAAATTGAGCGCAACTTTTAGGTACATGGGGACGTAGCCCACAATCCGTCTATGAACCGTTAGAGAAATGACGTATAGCTACAACATTGCTGCTGGAAGTATTCACACAAAGAAACTTTGTAGCATACTTCTTTCGACAAAAGTTGCATTTTACCGGCAAAAACAGCGGCGTTTTGGGACTTAGAGGTAACGTACACGGTTCATCTATGGCTCATTGGAAAGCGCGTGGTCGACTTTCTATCAGTGCTATTTGAACTTTTTTCGCCAGCTCTCAAGGTTGAGGCTCTATAAGCGGATATTGGTCGAAATCGTTGTGTTCGAAAGGGGGTGGGTCAGTTTGAGCACAAATTTCAAGGGAAAGGGAGGTCACCCACCAACGACTTTTGGCGCCAGAAAACCAGAGTCCCTGGGCTATCACGTGGCGTTGTTTGCGTGATCCTACGTTTAGCCGTTTCGACACAAGACCGGCGTATGACAGACAGACAGACATACACACGCGACGACGGCTAATACCCGCGCAGAGCTGGTAAAAATTCTCGTTTTGAGCCACCTTTTGGGGACTTAGGGTAACGCTCAGGGTTCATCTATGGCTCGATGGAAAGCGCATAGTCGACTTCCTATTAGCGATAATTGAACTTTTTCGCTAGATCTCACGGCTGCGGCAATATTAAGCGAAATCTATCGAAATCGGCGTTTTTCTGAAGGGGTCGGACATTTTGAGCGGAAATTTTAGGTAGACGTAGACGTCACCCGCAATCCGTCCATGGACCGTTAGATAGAGGAATAATGTAGCTACAATCTGCTGCTCGACGTTTTGACGAAAAGAAACTTTGAAGCAGACTTTTTTTCGACAGAAGTCGAATTTTACTGGCTAAAACAGCAAATTCGCGGTTTGTGCCACACTTTTTGGGCCTTAGGGGTAACGTACTCGGTTCATCTATGATTCGTTGGAAAGCGCGTGGTCGACTTCCTATTAATGCTATTGAACTTTTCGCCACCTCTCACGGTTAAGACACTATGAGCGGATATTGGTCGAAATCGTGGTATTCGAAAGGGGTGGGCCACTTTGAGCGCAAATTTTAGGGGGGAGAGGAGGTCCTCCCCCAACGACTGTTTGCATCAGAAAACTAGAGTCTCTGGGCTATCACGTGGCGTTGTTTGCGTGATCCTATGTTTAACCGTTTTGATACAATAACGGCGTGTGACAGACAGACAAACATACAGAACGACACGCGATGACGGCTAATACCAGCGCTAGCATAGCGTCGCGCGGGTAAAAAGTATACTTCTTTAAAAGTCAATAAATAAAGTTCTGCATATTACATCAAAAATTTTCATCAAATTTTCACAAAAAATATTCTCGCTAGCTACGCTCGCTCGATTACGGTATCAATCTCTTCTGGCAGCGCCCTGTGTTGAATCCTGCATACGCCACTGGGACATACTTGAACATGTATGCATCGCGTAGTAAAAACCTATGCCGCCTTTAATGACCAGTGTAAAGTACGTATATACTTGGCGACCAGACAGTATACTGTTTGTCATTTACGGAGCTACAATGCGGGTATCGTACCTGCGTCCAACTGGATCACTTGACACGTGGTCGGCGAATGTGCATGGTCAGGACAGGCACGGGGGCGGCGTGAGTCGGTGCGTCGCTCCTGCTCCGGTCGTCGACGTCCGTCGCGTCGTGGACGTGTATTCTCAAGCAATAACAACATCGACAACGGCGTGCTATTTGCCCGAGAATACCCGCGAACGACGCGACTCGCAGCACGCCGCCGCCGCCGCTCGTCTGGTTCTCGCTCCATGGCCACACAAGGCGACGTGAGACCGACGCCTACCGTCGACTAACTGGACAACGGCATGCGATCGTAAACTACGTCCTAATTATCACAGACCACCCACCAATGTGACCGGCGGTGTGGCGTAGTGGTAACGGCGTTGGTCGTAGCAACGAAGTCACTCGCACTTACTCCACGCCGAGCTCGGACCGGATAGTACAGAGACGGGTGAGCATTTGCGCGTATAGATTGGGTGAAGTGACGTCACAGTAATCTATGGTCACGATGCGATCTCCATGTTGCAAGGCACGATGTCGTTCTTTGCGAAGATAACTGGTGAAGATTTGTCATGTTAGTTAAATAAAATTGAGTCGATCGGTTTAAGAAAAGCTTATCGCCAGCGCCAAATTGGCGATATATGACTGCAAGTCCTGCAAAATGTTTACATTTATTTGCCCTACATCACGGCGGCCAGAACAGATGGCATAGATAGGAATGAAGAAATTATACGTCACTGTCAATCTTGACACGTCTTGGTATGTAGCCAGCCACTCGGACCAACTCAGCGACAGCATATACCGTGCTAGCAAAGCGTCGCGCAGTAAACGCGGTACAAGAGAGGGGCATAATAACTGCTATTATGGAAAGCTAGTGAGAGGTCGTATGTAATATATCGAACGGCACCATTTCCCAACCACCACACTAAACCACCCAATTTTGTAAAAGTTGGGTCGCGTTTATTTTACCTCGCGACACTACGCTAGCGCGGTATACGTTATGGCCCTGTTTGTATGTACTTCGGTCCATCTGTCTGCCACGGCCACGAGGTGGCGTCCTATCAAAATGTTTAGACATGTCATTACGGAAACAACGCCGTAGGCTTATAGACTCTTATTTTCTGGCTACAAACACCTTAGTGAAATTCCAATGGCGTCACACAACAGGGGCACCACATACAGGTGGAGTAGCAAAATTGTGACAGATAACAAACATTGCCGAAGAGTACGTGTCAAGTGACAATTTTTTTTAATTTTGGGGCCACCGTATTGTCTTTGGAACAGAACAGGTGAAGCTAGGCATTTCGGTTGCGTGGTTAGTTGGTCGTATCTGGTTGGTTGCGTGGCACAGTGGCAGAACGCCGGTCTCTGACCGGCGAACGTTCCCTGTCCCACGCTCGATCTGTAGCTGACGGGTGACCAATTATGTGGGTAAGTCGTCCGCTATAGGTCAGCCAACTAGGCCATTATTATTATTATTATGAATTCAGTTTGCGGATTGATTTCGGCGAGTACTAGCCTATGACTGACAGATTACCGCACAACCGGGGCATTTTCAGGGTCATGTGAATTCTATACTTTTTTCGTAAGTACGGTAAGTGACAATGTCTCAGAAGAGGTACAAGACGGCGACATAGCTACAATACAATACAAGACTACTACGAAATTATGCGCGGCCTATCGAATAGCTCCAAAATCAACAACTTAATGTCAGCGACCTTGAAGGTCAATCAATTCAGTCAAGTGAAGTCTTTTTAATCTTTTTAACTCTCGTACCTCGGTGAAAGTAGCATAGGCCTACATGTTTACACAGGCATCATAAAGCGTATATATGTGCATATTACGTTGAAAGTGGTTTTGATGCTCAAGGACTTTTCAAGGTCACAGGGAATCACATACACTGTAAAAGTGATAACATCTAGGAAACGGTCCAAGATAGTGGCGTTGTTAGGCCTACTAGTTTTTTTTCTAACTACAGATCATTCATAGTTAGTGATGTATGATCTATCGAATAGCGCCATTTCAGGTCACCCTGAACGGCATTCCGAGTCAGTCACTTATTGCTAGTCTTTTCAAATGCGATTTCTCGTGCAGCTGTACAGCAATTGACAAGATTCAATTGACATATAGCGTTGCGCGGTCCCTCTGCGACAGCTTCTTAAGCAAGTAAACGTAAAGTTATAGAGCTTTGGACCCGGAGCTGATCCCGGTGTAAGGCAGTCAGCCCGTAGGTGACTATATAAGTCATCCACCCGGCGGTAGGCTGCCATTACTTTCTGTCAGGACTGCGGTTACCTTCCCAGCCGCAGAGCATCACCACCCCTTGGCCGGACAAAGCTATACTGCTTAGTGACAGAGGCACATAGGTGTGAAGTTGTGAACAACTTGCCTAAGGTTGTTACGCAGCTTTGCTCCGAGTAGGATTTGAACCCACGACCCGTTGATCGCAAGTCCAACGCTCTATCCGTTGAGCCACCGCGCCACCTCTTAAGCAAGTACTGTCCGATTTTTACCGGGCGACATTATGCTAGCACGGTGTATCTATGGTTCGGTGTTCGTTCATCTGTTCGTTTCTCTGTCACCAGGGGTGTAGGGCTGTATGCAATACCATGCAATCGACGCTAAGGGACTATAGTTTTGCAACACCAAGGAACTTGGCGAAATGGGGTAATCTCGGATACAATACAAGATACACTGTACATTAGTTCCCATGAAAGCTGAATAGGTGTAAATGGAATAACAAACGGTGACACTGCCGATGACCTTGAGTGACCCTAACCACCCAAATTACCCCTATTTTAATTTTCAGCTGTTTTTAATCTTTGGGACGGCTGTAGGTAGAATCTTTATAATTATTACATATATTTATTATAGCAAATACTATATCTAATAAATGATAAGAAGCCCCAAAGACGGGGCAGTCAGTGTTACTTAACCCGCATCGCAGCGATGGCTAACTATAGCGGCATATTGCTACAGACGGAGTAACGTGGTCAGTCTGTCTGACTATTCGTTCGACGTTCGTTAGCCCTGCAAAAACGACTGAACCGATTGGGATGCCGTTTGGGGGAGGCGGACACGAACTCGGGCGGGCACAAGGAGCCATGTATTGTGCTATCAATTCGAAGAAATCGTGCTGTCTAAGAGTAGGACCGCGTTGCGATAAACCTTGTAACAATTTATATAGCCTACATCGGGAGGTCATCTAATTCCTTGGGTCGATGAAATGAGATACCTTGGCCTATTTATAGTCCAGTCTCATATCTTTAGATGTTCTCTGGATTACGCTAAGCGTTAATTTTACCGTGCTGTAAATGAAATTATTGGGAAAATCGGGAGAACCGCGTCTCAGGGCTTTATTACAAAACGTCAGCATGGCTTTATTAAGCGTAAGTCTGTTACTTCAAATCTCCTGGAATGTCTGGAAGATTGGACACTTAATTTACAGTCTAGGCATGTTACTGATGTAATATTTTTCGATTTCAAGAAAGCTTTTGACACTGTGTGTCACAACAAGCTGTTATTTAAAATCCAATCTTATGGGATTCATGGTAATCTTTTCAACTGGATTCAGGCTTTCTTGTTAGGTCGCAGTCAGTCTGTG
>Ga0209780_1004763_pt1 | contig 10540 bp, 6 predicted proteins | sample WorMetexBAHAMAS2_FD_187384 | JGI IMG/M metagenome (GOLD analysis project Ga0209780, IMG submission 187384) | Marine gutless worms symbiont microbial communities from Max Planck institute for Marine Microbiology, Germany - Inanidrilus exumae... | ecosystem: Host-associated > Annelida > Digestive... | reverse complement strand
CTCATCGACGGCCGGTGACGTACCGCGACGCTCGGTGATGAGCGCCGCCACCGGCCGTCGATGAGCCGCCGGCGCCGGCGTGTTGAGAGCCGTCCAGCGCGCCCAGCTCGCCCGATGACGCGCCGATCACGAAGTCACGACGGTGGTCCTGCTGCTGCGGCGAACACACAGTTCGATCGCTGTCGCATCGGTGTCATGACCATCATCTTTAAACGATTCCAGTCCGCTATCCCGACTGTCCTAACCCTAGCCCTAAATGCTAACCTACTAACCCCTAGTCACCCTAACCCGGGTGGCGGTTTGGCGTAGTGGTAACGCGTTGGTTTCGATCAACGAGTTTAACATACGAGGAGCCCAGTTAGTGCTGGGATGGGTGACCGTGTCCGGGTTCGACTTCCGGAGGCGGCACTTTATTTCGGTATGCAACTAGCCACCCAGGTCGACTCAGCCTTCTACCCTGCGTGGGACGGTAAAATGAGTACCAGGCAAAGAGCGGTGATGCTCTGTGGCTGGGAAGGTAATCGCATGCCTGGCGGAAAGTAATGGCAGCCTACCGCCGGGTGGATGATTTAAGTCACCTGCGAGCTGACTGCCTGTATACACCGGGATCAGCTCAGGACCCAACGCTAGGTAACGAGTATGGGAAACATTTACCTTTAACCCTAACCCATTTGGGACCGTCGGAATAGCAGCTAGCCCTTCTGAATATTTGGGCCGGGACTTTTACCCTTTAAGTTTCGTTCACATGGCCTCAACTGAACTGATCTTAAATGCTGTGACTATAATTGATCCATGTATAGACCGTTATTTTTGCTTTCACTAAATTTATTGGGCCTATAGTGACGCAGATAGGCTGATGCATTAATTAGTCATGCAGATTCGTATATGAGAATATCCTATGTACTTTGTGAAGTGGTTCCTATACATGTAGTACTATTGGCGTTTACAATGCACTTGGAAACGTTAACGAAAATAAAATACCAGAAACGGAACTGCCAGTGTCACTTACGAAATAATCCTGTGAAGCTTTACGGTACGGTCCCATCTACAACGAATTATACACATTACATTATCGGTACGTTTATATTTGTTTATATGTATTTATGTGCTTGTGTACGTGTGTATGTGTGTGTTTTCGCTACCACGTATTGGTAAAATAAAATGAATATATTACACAAGCACATTAGTCTGTCATATAGTTGTTTATCAACAATACATTTGTCACTTCAGTTTCAATTTCTTCGAGAAATTACAGCGTGACACAAATACATGTATATTACATGATTATATGCTACGCGCATCTGCACACGAACTTTACACTTGATTTTTTTATAAGTGACTAAATTATCTATACTGAATACCGGCCAACTAGAACCAAAATGAACTACATATGATGAGCAGCTATAGACAACTGGCCATTAAGAAGTGCTATTAAGAGTCGGCCTGGCCCTTAATTTCACTGTAGATGTGCATGTGTGAGAAATAAAAGTGCTTAAACTTTGACTTCGTCTTTACCGGGGCGTTGGCCCTTGTCTACACTGGGGGTCCTCCGTCCCTCGGGCCCCTTAATCATGGACCCCTGAGCTAACAACATCCGCCGCGCCGCCTCTGGTCAGAGACCCGCACAAACAAGTGTAGCTTTAAAACTGTACAAGCAGGTCCACAGACCGTGTTGGCCATTGGGGCCGTACATATTCTTGTTATGAATGTTACTATACTTTGGTGTGTGCCGTGAGCGGAACGGCCATTGAAAACCATGCATTGCGCGGACGTCATCGTCAAAAAGCGACAACCTCGACGTCTGTATGCATGCTGTGGTCGGTCATTTGACTGTGGTGGTGTTCGTACAAAAACAATGATTAGAAAAGAGCCGCCGGCCCGGCGGCGGCTTTTCATTCACGGACGGTGGCTGGGTACAGCAGCGATTCTGCGTCGCTCCTTTGGCAGCGTCGCGGCGACTTTTCTCGTTTGCCGTCAGCTACAATTAGACGCGAAGCGAGTCGTCTTTCGGCGTCGAGCTCGGTCGCCCGCTATTGAGACGATCATTGTATTGCCACGACATAATTGGACAATCGCCTCGGAGAACACCAATTATAAACACCGACTGCATTGCCGTCTCTTTATTGGTTGCCAAGTGGTGAAAAGTTGCTGGTGCTCGGAGTAATTACGTGGACGACGTCAGTGTTGAACTTACACCTCTTGCGTACTTGTCATCTCTCTGCGACATCCTGCTTTTTGTACAGTTGACAGTCACGGCGGCGGCCAACGTTTAAATGTGGTAGTTGCGAAGACATCAAAACAGATTTACTCGTCGGGACAAGTAGACAAAATTGCGTAGTTTATACTGAAAAGTCGTAAATTTTATTATATGGTCTTGAATGTTTTTCGGTAGGAACGACGTCAGGTCACTGTACTTCGCTGTCACACGACTTTCAATGAAACTGTTTGCTACCGGATATTTTATATTCATCTTTATTCACCAAAAAAACGGTAGAAAAGAAAAATAACACATTCTGGTGAAATAAAGATATGGAATATTAAACAACCAATATTGTAGATAATTTTAGATCTTTTTTAAATTTCGTGCTAGGGAAAAGACTGAAATAAAAGAACCAATTCTGAAAGTAAAGCTTTGTCTGTTGTACTATTTTAGCAATGTCCAAAATTATGTTAATATTGTCCGTATAAAGGACAATCGCTAACTTAACCTGTATTTGGTTAAGTTAGCTATTGCCTTTTCATTGTTATCGGTTCTCAGATTGAGTCTGATGACTAAATGTTATCAAATTGTAGTGGAGTAAAAAATGCACTGCATGCGAGTATTGTGTGCAATTAACTAGCTGTTAGCATCATGACTGATTAAAATCGATCGCATCGATAGCTGGATACATGATATGACAATCTGCATAAGTTTAGTTGTATTAATAAGCGTACAAAAAATTCCATACCGGTAGCATTGCTGACAATGTTATAGAATAAATAAAAAAATTCCTATTTTTTACAAATGGAGAGGTCTTGGTTCATGGAAGAATGAACAGCAGTTTGGGGGTAATATATGGCGTGTTTCTTAAATAAAAAAGTAAAAGATTAGGCCTAAAATTTGAAGTTTTTGGCCTCTAAAGTTACGATCTTACGGCGTTTAGTACAGCTTTTGAGTTTCCAAGTTAAATCCAATCAACAACGTTCTCTGTCTGTTTGTTGTACCATACAGTCTAAAATTGCCACAATACATAATTGTTAGTATCATCGTCATCATCATCAGAGAATAGCATAACCATTTGGGTCATTATTCTTTTAAATTGTAACAATGGTGTGCTGTCGTTAAACTTGTGTAAACAAAGATTTTTGTTATCATTATATGACAACAGTATTGCTTGCCAAGATACATACTGCAAGAAAAAGATATACGCATTGTTATACTCAACAACTGCATTACAAATAGCCTATACTAACTTGGTTAGAGGAAGTATATGAAAACAGCGATTCAAACAACTTCTGAGTTTTCAAATTTAATCAAATCAACAACGTTCTCTGTCTATTTGTTGCATCATAAAAGTGACGTGATAAGTCGTTATTTATAAGTGATATCTTCACTAGGTTTGAGATGGTGTGTGAATTGGAAGTTTTAACTTTTGAGATGAAAGTCTGTCGACGGAAACTGAGAGGAAAAATAGGTATGTAGTACAATGCTTGTGCAACTGCAGACTGCTTGTAGAATATCAACTCTCAAAGTACGGCTTTCGTCGAACTTACAGAAGTTATGTTCGTAACACTTAGTCTTCCTTCTACAATGTTCTTTGCAGACTTGTGTATTCCATACATAAATAGGTAAGCGAGCATGTAAACAATGCAGTGCATAGTGTCAATGGAGCGCGCGCGTGTGCGACGCATGTGTGACGTCAGACTCACGCGACGTCGTCAACGGCTGCATGCATTACATACGTGGAAGTCGCAGGTGACAACGATGTCGGCGGCTCGGCGTACTTAGACAAACAGACAGACACTCGCCAGCTGCCCGACGATTTGTTTGTCTCGAGGCTTTCATCTGTGGCACGCTACTGTAGCTTGCTGCGGTCGCTGACGCCATTATCCGACACGCCGCCGCCGCCGCCGCCGCCGCCGCCGCTGCTGCTGTAGCTGCGCGCATCTGTTGACGACGCTGAACTGATTCGCACGGATGACATGAAATTACGCGGCAGCTCTGTGTCTAGGTTACTACCGACCACTTCAGTGGTCCAGGTAGGGCAGTCGATCGGATGTATGTGTGCGAACAATTACGTTTGAACTAAATGACGTCGATATTTGGCATTCTGGTTCATCTTGACGCTATCCAGGTTAGGTTCCAGGTTAAAGTCAAGGGTCAAAGTTCATGGTTACAGGAGGACAACAAGAGCTCTTAGCAATTGCTGCAGATATGGCCGACTGTGGTTGATAAGCAGTCCTGCATTGGAAACTGCAGAAAAGTTACATCCACGCGAAAACGTTATAAGTTTTTCGATTTCTTTGTGTGAAAACGTGGTCCGTGTCGGTGCCTCCTCGAGTGAAGACTTTCTAGTCGTATAGTCATCATTTTTGTCCGCATGTGTACTTAACGACATAAAATAGCCTCGTGCGGGACTGCCGGTCAACTCTTCACAACTGACGTTTCTAGTTCAAAGTCACGTGAACAAAAACCAGGACAAATATCAAAAATTTGGTCTGATCAAATTTAGATATTGTGCCGTGGTTTAAGAATCAGCGGTCAGTTGCCAGATGCCATTTAAATGGCGGATGAGACAACTTTTCAAAATGGCCAGATTTCCAACTCTTAAAAGCTCGTGACCTTGACCTTGACGTTGATCTGGTCATACTGCATACCGTCGTACATCACTCATGGACCTCTACCTATCTGCCAAATTTCATTGTAATCGAATACACTTTTTGTAGACGGACGGTCGTGTGTACGTACGGACAGACGGACGGACGTATACGGACATTTAAGATCCACTTTATTCGGTCGACTCAGAAGAGTCGACGTAATAAAACGCCACATTTGCAGATGGGCGCCACATTTTAAAAATGGACTCAAATATCCAGTTCATCCTATCACATTGTGCACATGCAGCGAATGTACTTATAGGCCTACTCAAACTTTCGCGTTATCAATACTAGGTCTGTCCGATGTTCAACTATCAGTTATTGCTTATGCTGTAATTATTACTGCCCCGCCTAAAAGGCCAGTATTGTTTTGCTGGCTGGCGTCCGTCGTCGTCTTTCATGGTCTGTAACGCGGCGGCAGGTCGCGTGGGCGGTGGGCCGCCACCAGGCCGGGTGCGTGGGCGGTTGGGCGGCCGACACTGCATGATGGGCCAGTACTGTTACGTCCCGTTAGGGCGACACCTTGTTTCATGTGTTTTGTATGCATTTCCTTCATGGAGAGGGTTCTTGTCTGTGGAACTTGTCAACAGAGTGCTTTTTCTCGGCATCTGCAGCGTTTCGACCATCTTCACTGCAGTGTTGTGTTACACTGTAGGCCTATAGCAGAACTTACGAATAAGTCTGATCACGATTTGGTTCGCAAGTTATGTGCACCAACGCATGCTTTAGACCATTTGCTGACACTCTCTATACGAACAGTAATTGTTTGAGAACTCAAGGAAAAATTGGAGCTGATCACCGTCATTACAATATTTATTTAGTGCCAGATACTGCTGAGATACCATCGTTCGGTCTTTATTTGCAATGACCTACTATTTTACTGCTTTAGACTACACTATCGATAGGTCAGGTTCGAAATATCACGAAGTAAACACATGTGCTTCACATATGCTCTCATGCGCTGCGAAAGCGACCTGTATGCCTTAAGACTTTTACTTCCGGTCCTGTTCGTGACATACTCAACAAACTTCGTATACGCAACGCTCATATTAGGCATATTTGCTACCGCAAGCTATGTTCGTTTACATTTAGAAAAATACGAAACAAAAATACAAAAAAAAACAAAATTACGACACATAAATGTTTATCGTTGTTTTATATGCCGAATAAAACGAGACAGCATATACAATATAGACATTGTATTGGCCGCGTAAAAATAATTGTAAAGTTTCACACTGCAGCTCTTACCTGCCATCCGCTGGAGTCTAGAGATATGAAAGACATGCTCGCCGTCTATGCACTGCTGCTGAAGATGACGTCGTGATGTGACGATGGATGCTGAATGCTCAGAGTAATCGCATCGAAACGTCCAACTCTATGTAGTGTCCGTATTCACCTCTGCGAAGGCCAAGTTTGCGGTCGCCGGCTTAATTCTGACTTTTGTTGGAGCCCGCAAATTAACCCGTAACTTCGTTGACGATCAATAAAACTACAGGCAGTGGTCGACGATCTGTTATGACGTGTTTACGTTCCTGGCGATCCTCGGCGGCCGGAGGTATAGACCGGTAAGCGATGCGATGCCTCCGGGAAAAGACGGTGCGGACAAGACTGCAGCGTCTGTACGTCAGGATGACGTCTATATAGGATCGTCGCTGTCGATCCACGCCGCCGGTTTGTGCTGCCAGCGAATAGATTGGCTTCAGGTCGGCCTGCCCACCGGCGGCGCGATCGCTGGCAGGCAGGCGTCACCGGCGTCCAACCCTCACGACCCGATTGGCTCTCCGCCGAGCCCCACGAGGCGTCGCCCGCCGTGCGGTCGGCGCCCTTCGCCGTCTCTCCGTACCTGCTCATCGCGCCGCGATCGCCGCCCGCAGATCCTCATTAGTGCCACTAATCCGCGCCGCTCATTAATTGCGCAACGACGATACGCTACGATGAACCGTCAAGTGCCGGTCAACGCCGCCTCTAGCTCTGTACGCGTGCTTCCGCTCTTTTTCACACTTTTTTCATCCACTGCGTGTAATAATTAGGCCAAGAAGACGACGCCTACACAGCGTAAAACTTGTTTTCACTAGTAAACAAACACAGGAAGATTTGATGAAAATACAACCAAATATTCAGTAGCAGCAGCTGAAGTCGTTATTACAGTTAATAGCAGTAAATTGTATTCTACAAGAAAAGACATATCAGTCTTTCGTCATAGCTTATGATGTGCATTTTTGCAACCTTTAAAATAGTGTAGGCCTACAATTACCATAACATTTTACTTTTAGCACTAATGAATGACAGTGTAGAAAATGTTCCAGACTAGTGAAACTGACTAACTGACTGAATGTGCTGTCGGTCTGATTGTGCAAAATGCATTCTTTAAATCATGATAAATGCTAGTCTGCGGTTCATGTTTTTAAACGTACACCGCTGTTTTAAAACGTTCATTGCTCACCTTCGTTCAAGAACATCTGACGATAAGTAGCCTATTCCGCAATACATTGTTCTCTGTTTTGAGTTTTTGACATAGAGGATCTATAGTTCACTGAGTATAATGTCTTTTTTTGCTTGATTCTATCACCTGTTGGTGAATAAAGATATAAGTTATATAACAAACATCGTGGAAACGGTAGAATTGTTTTACATTAGCTGATATTACCGTACGCATGTCTGTATTTTAAGACATAAATTTGTTGTTTCTGATTCGACGGCTATACTGCCATTCGACACGGTAGCAAATCAATGATCAGGATCGACCTATGCTTCAGCTTAACTACTTTTTGATGACTAAGGTGCAGTTAACTATACTTGTTACAAATCAAAGCAACTAGTACTGTAACTATTTTTTTCAAAATTCAGCTATATGAAACTTAATATAAAAAAGATTAGACTGAAAAATATGAGATACTTCTAAACTGAAGTTAAGTTTATTACTCTGCTTCAAAGCAACAGAAGAAAACATTAGTTAAAAGTTGTTGAAAGTAGTTAACTATTTATAGGTAGTTAAGGAAGTAGTTGTTAAATACTTTTTATAAAAGCAGTTAACTAGTAGTTAATAACTACATTTTAAAAAGTAGTTTTTCAACCACAGTAGTTAACTACTTTAGTGGTTAGTGTCCAGTACTGTTAAAAACTGTAATATATCAGTTTCGCTTTACAAAATTAGACCTAAACGGCGTAGACCTAGCAACACTGTTGCAGCTCTGGTCATGCGGCATTATCATCATCATCGGCAGGCTGCTGTGACTGAGGCACGCGGAGTGTAACGGCCAGAGTGATGACGATGACGATGACGACTTTGCCGCCGGCAACCGACGTCGATTACGGCGTCCGTCGCGGTCGGTGCTGCCGAGTCGCAACGTCCTGGCTGGCTGCTCCGCCGCCGTCATCGCGCCGACGCAGATTGCTTTTGTAGTCGCTTTAAGCACGGCTAATTTGCGCCGAAGATTGCTTCGCTGATGTCGCCAGTCGAACACGGACGCACTTGTCCATCCGACGCGTGTGTTCTCTGCATCGTCTTCACCGCGCAGCACGCAGCAGTGACCGCAGCAGCCGTCGTACAAAGAAGTGCAAGTCTAACCTGCGTGCGTGTTGAGAATATTTCGTGTATAGATGCAGCCAAGCGGGGCTTTTACAGAGCAGCCAATAGCATCTTTGGCAAAGTTGGACGAACTGCTTCTGACGAAGTGGTGCTACACTTGGTAAAATATAAATGTATGCCTATTCTCCTGTATGGCTTTGATGTATTGAATCTGAACAAATCTCAGCTAAACTCCCTCGATTTTGTGGCAAACCGATTTATGATGAAACGTTTTAACACTAACAATATGTAAATTATAGAGTTTTGTTGTGAGCAATTCAACTTCATTCTCCTATAGCCCTCAGACAGCCAACCGACGTGATAAATTTATTAAATATGATAGCCAACGAACCACTTGCTAACTTTCATTAATATGTAGATACTACTGTTATGCAGGCTATATGTCCTGTTTGGAAATCTTTTATTCACCATCAAGAATGGTAGCAAAATACAATATAAAACTAAACAACACAGTGGAAATACTTATGCAAAGACAGAAGAACACACAAAATTGCACGTATAGTATGCCTAATAAAATTGTTATCAACGAATGCAACCTTCGACAAAAATCGAGACGTCCGATGACTTAGACGCTCATTCGGCAACTGAAAAGAAAACATTTTTATGACATTCATTGATAACAGCAATATTACTAGACTTAAACAATTTTATGAAAAATCTATTAACAACAAAATCGATGGACGAGAGCTGGTTCTTGGTCAGTGGACAGGCTTGTAATCCGTACAATAATACTGGAATGCATTTAGTCTCAAGAAGATGTACAGTGACCTCTTCAGGTGCAATTCTGCCAACCTTGCCGAAAATAGAGTTTGCAGCACGGTAGAACCGCAACGATCTTTTAATTCCCAATTTAAATAATCACATGCTATTTGTTTGTTTTGTGTTTTTCTTCTCATCTTCTTTCTTTTTTTTAGTTAAGTCATTTTCAATTGTGTATTTTGTTGTATATTGTTTCTACCATTTGTGGTGAATAAAGCTTATCAAAAACTGTAAACCGCCAAATGTAGACAGGCGTATGGTGCATGACAAGAGTGCCAGATGCGTCTTAGTGATCCGATAGAGCACTCGGTAGGGTGTGTATGTCTGTCTGTCTGTCTGTCTGTCTGTCTGTGTATCCAGACAATAACTTTCGAATAAAGCGACCCTTCACCTAGTTATTTGACATGCTGGTTTGTCTGGACAATTTCTCTAGATTAATTGCGACGGTTAAGGTCATAGTGTCAAAATTAACGGTCACAGAATGGAAAATGATCAAGGCCACTAGCCCTTGAAAGCTTGAAATCCTTTCATTTTCAAACGTTATCCCCTACGCCATTTACAATGGGAGCTGGCAAACAACCACTGATTCTTAAACTAGGGCACGATATCTATATTTGATCCTGCCGGATTTTTGATATTGTCCTAGTTTTTGTGTCACGTGACTTTGAACTTGGCAGAAACGTCAGTTGTGATTCTCGAATTTATTTTTTTCCGATCTTAATGAAATTTAATAGGTATGTAGAGTATTGTACGATAGCATACAGTATGACCCGATCCAAGGTCAAGGTCAAGGTCAAGAGTCCTTGAAAGTTGTAAATACCTCCATTTTCAAAAGTTATTTACTTCGTTATTCACAATGGGGCTGGCAAATGACCACTGATTCTTAAACTATATAGGGCATGTTCTAAATTTGATCAGGCCGGATTTTTTTAATATTTGTTTTAGTTTTTGTGTGACGTGACTTTGAACTTGGCAAAAACGACAGTTGTGATTCAGAAGAGTCGACCGTCAGTCCAGCACAGGGCTATTTTTTACTGTTAGAATCAATTCCGTACGCGTACATAAAAATAACCAAATTTTCGGCAACGTCTGATGTTCGATATCAGGTAAACCAAGTACGCCGCTGTGCCGCCTGGCTGACCAACATGGAAGAAAAGCATGCCTGGATTGGAAACTGTAAATGATAAGCTTTATTCACCACAAATGGTAGTAACAATAATACAACAAAACACACAATTGAAAATGGCATGTACTTGTATAAATTGGTAATGATATATTATATATATATATATATTAAGCAGGACATGTAGGCTACATAACTGTACTATCTACATA
>Ga0209780_1004762_pt1 | contig 10543 bp, 6 predicted proteins | sample WorMetexBAHAMAS2_FD_187384 | JGI IMG/M metagenome (GOLD analysis project Ga0209780, IMG submission 187384) | Marine gutless worms symbiont microbial communities from Max Planck institute for Marine Microbiology, Germany - Inanidrilus exumae... | ecosystem: Host-associated > Annelida > Digestive... | reverse complement strand
CCGGAGATATCGGCTTCTTTCTGTATCCGTCACTGCTCGGCGGTTTATCGCTGTTTGTGCTATCCAAACCCAGGCGACGACGCAACTCGGCATTCTCGGCCTTGAGCTGTTCAACTTCAGCTTCAAGCCCCTCTGCTTTTTCCCACAGAGCCCTGACTAGACCCTTGAGATGTTCTCCACCGTCTGAGATATCAATCATACAGATACTTTAACCCTTCTCTCTAAGGCGGGGTAGGTAGGCAGTTACGAATTTTTTCTATATCACCTCCGCATGAAGCTCTTCCGCAGGTAGTTGACGCCCAAGAAGCAAGGAAGAGACCTCTTCGACGAAGGACTGCGAGCCAGTGACATAGGCCGTGAAACCACTGCAATCCGAGTAGTTTTCTATGGCCTTTACCAATGCTTGGGATGCCGAATCTTTGTCACTGGGTAACGTGATGGGTGTGTATTGGAAATTATCCAGGGCATCTTTCCAGGCACGGCATTGGTTTTCCTGGTGGTGACCCTCGGGTTGGGAAGCGAACCAGTAGAGATGGAAGGATTCGGCGCTGTCTACGGTGATGGCTTGTTCGATGAGGCTTCTGATTGGCGCGAAACCATCATCCTGAGCTAGGAACAGCACCGGCTTTGGCGAGTTATTGTCGAATATGAATTCTCCTTCGGGGCCGTTGATGACGACCATTTGTCCGGGTTGCAGCTCGGAGAAGACTGCTTCCGTAAAGCGATCGTTGGGAATTCTTCGAATGACGAACAAGAGGTCTTGTCCGTTGCAAGGACAACTGGCGATAGAATGGCGGGCGGATAGTTCGTCGGATATGGTGAGTACGGCATTTTGTCCCGCCATGAAACGCAAGGTCTTGGCTTTTGGAGTGCGCAGGCGCAATAAGATCAAGTTGTCGGATAGGCGATCGATTTTTTTGACGACCGAGCGGATTTTCTTTGCGGATAGATCGGATGCTTTCGTTGCAATGGCGGCTTCCAGGGTTAGGTCAGTTACCGCGGTGTTGGAGCACATCAGCATGTATCCGAGCTTCTTTTCCCGCTCACTCAGTAGATATTCGTGTTCACGGGTTTTCAGCACCGAACCGGAGATAATTCGAGCCTTGCATTTTCCGCAGTTTCCACTGAGGCAACCGTAATCCAGGGTCAAACCGGCGCGGATGGAGGCATCCAATATGGTAAGAGCCCCTTCCAGGAAGAATTCATGGCCGCTGGGGATGATCTTTATATTGGCCGCCATGATGCGCAGGAAGGTATCTTTGACGAAGAATTTAGTGTTGGCGTCCGGGGCTTCCAGGGACTGATCCAACTTTTCTTTTATCCAGTCATGTAATGCCAGTATTTCCGAGCGGAAATCGGCTGTATCGTTGTGACCGAGTTCCCGAAGCCTGTCGGCCAATGTCCGTAATAATTCGGCATATTGAACAAAGCCGCTTCTCGTGCGTATCAATGCCTCTGTCAGTCCACTGAGGCGAGACATCAGTACCTCTGCGGAGGGTAAAGCAACCTCTTCTTTCCGGTTGGGTATGGCTGCTGCCTTGAACAGCTCCATGCGTTCCAGCGTCGGGCTTTTTTCCACGTTTATCTCGGGATATACGCGAATTAGGTCAGTAAGTGCGACCTTTCCTTCGAAGGTGGCAATGTCGCCTTGGCGGATCTTTTTTTGCAGCTCGCCTCGCGTAGTGCCCGCCAGACGTGCTGCTCTGGATAGGGTTATGTGTTGTTCCATAGTTTTTTACTCATAATTTTTCGGAGTGACATGGGAACCCTTATCTACAGAGGATAAGTGAAACCGTTTTTCTACCCGCGTTGGTTCAGTCAAGAATGGGAGAATCAGGTAGCATGGAGTGAAGTTGAACATGTGGACTGTGGGTAAGGTGAGTGGAGAAGAACATTCTGTATGGGGCACCTTAGGGCGCCCCATACATGATTTTAGTGATGATTCAACGTAGCAAAGTTACTATTTCGGTTCTTTATCCAGCTCCAGTACCACGGTTGCATACGGGGGTAATGTCAGGCATATGGAATGTTCGCGGCCGTGTGCCCAATGATCTTCGGACGTTGCACCGCCTCCACTGCCTTGATTTCCGCCGCCAAAGGCTTCGGCATCGGTGTTGAGTATTTCCCGGTAATAGCCCCTTTCCGGTACGCCGATACGGTAATCGGTTCGCACTACCGGTGTAATGTGGGTTACTACCACCACGAATTTCGATCGATTCTTGCTATAGCGCAGGAACGAAATGACACTGCTGTCTTCATCCGCGGTATCGATCCACTCGAAGCCCTGTGGATTCGAATCCAATTCATGTAGGGCGGGGGTTTTCTGGTGCAGATTGTTGAGTGCCTGGATAAGCCCCTGTAAGCCCTTGTGCATGTGACTGTCTAAAAGGTGCCAATCAAGGCTGATGGTGCTATTCCACTCCCGATCTTGTCCAAATTCCGTTCCCATAAAGAGTAACTTTTTGGCTGGTAAGGTATACATCAATGCGTACCAGGCGCGTAAAGTGGAGAATTTTTGCCAATAGTCACCAGGTAGTTTACTGATCATGGCGCCTCGCCCGATGGAAACGTGGTCGTAAGAGACCGGCAGGATAAAGTTTTCATCGAAGGCGTAAGACAATGGGTTGGTCAATTCATATTGGTAATACTTGCGGTGGACGGGATTACGGCCCAGATAGCGCAGGGTGTCGTAGGCCCAGGCAGTGTTCCAGCGGGATGAGAACCCAAGTCCGCCGCTTTGCACCGGTTTGGTCAAGTTCCCACGCAGTGAGGAGTCTTCGGCAATCATCATGACGCCAGGATATTTTTTCGTGACCAATTCATTTAGGCGGCGAATAAAGGCCAAAGCTTCCAGGTTCTCGTTTCCACCGTCCTTGTTGGGTGTCCATCCACCTTCTGGCCGACCGTAATCCAGGTAGAACATCTTGGCGAGACCGCTGATACGCAGTCCATCCAGATGGAAACGCTCGAACCAATATAAGGCATTGGCGAGCAAGTAGTTGGTAACTTCCTTTCTACCGAGATTGTATAGAGGCGCGTTCCAATCCAGGTCACGTCCTTGTTCTGTATTCGGGTGGTCGTATAGGGCGGTTCCATCGAAGAATGACAGTCCGTGTTCTTCTTCCGAGAAATAATTCGGTATCCAGTCGGCTACGACCCCGATCCCGGCGCGGTGGCAGGTATCTATGAGGTAGCGGAAATCATCCGGGCTCCCATAACGATTGGTGGGGGCATATAGGTTCGAGGGTAGATACCCAACCGTGTCGTCATAGGTATGCTCACTGATCGGTAGTAACGAGATATGAGTAAAACCGAGATCGGAGCAGTAAGTCACCAATTCATCGGCTATCTCACGATAGGTGAGCCAGCGGCTGTCTTCTTCCGGTTTACGCCGCCATGATCCCAGGTGTACCTCGTAGAAGGAAACCGCTTTGTCCATGGTATCTTTGCGGTTCTTCATCCATGCTTCGTCCTTCCAGCGGAAGGTGGCGCCATTGTCTTGAACAATAGAAGCGGTTCCGAGTGGGGTTTCCGTGGAAAATGCGAAGGGATCGGATTTTAGTTCCGGCGCTAATTCCTGTGAGTGTTTGAGCTCGTATTTATATAGGGCACCGGTACTCACTCCAGGTAGGAATATCTCCCATACACCGCAGTTTTTTCTCAGCCGCATGCCATGGCAACGGCCATCCCAGTCATTGAAATCGCCTACCACGGAGACGTGGGTGGCATTGGGAGCCCATACGGCAAAGGTAACACCGGAGACACCTTCTATCTCGGTTGGGTGTGCGCCCAATAGGTCATAGACCGTGAGGCATTCGCCACTGGCGAGTTCCGCTGTGTCTTTGTCGGACAATATGGGGGGGAACCGGTAGGGATCGTCGATTGTTTTTTTGCCGGAAGGGGTAGTGACCTGCAGCCGGTATGGGATGGGTTGTTTGTGGCCGGATATTTTACCGACAAAAAGGCCTTCGTCGTGTACCTTTTTGAGTTCGGAAAGTACTTTGTCCTGAGATGCATCCAACACCTTGACATTGGTCGCTTCAGGTAGGAACACGCGGATGATCATGGTATCCGTCGCGTCACCCTTATGCATGCCGAAGAAGGAAAACGGCTCCTGTAGGTCTGCGTTGAGGACCGATGCGATGGTTTCTCCTGCTACTAGCGGAGGGGCCAATCCTGCTGCACCGACGCCGCCGATTGGTTCCTTCGGTTCGGCAGGGATCGGCATTTTTGGTACTAGCCTGGCCTTTTTCCCTGTAGCGGTGGTGGATTTTTTGTCTTCTGCGGGTCTTGCGTGAGTTCCGGATGCCGGGTGATCACGGGATACTGTTTTGGCAATGACTTCTGCGGCGGAGTGGTGCGTGTCGGGCTTGGCGGATCCGGAACCATCTTCGCCGCTCTGTTTCAGGAGTGACAAGGCATTGATTCCAGATGGTAAAGGTTTCGTTTCCACTGTAGCCGATGCTGCGGGTTGCACATCCTTGCCAGCGGGTGCCGACTCTTGTTTTACCGGGGGGGGGGCTTTACTAGCCTCTGGAGCAGGTGTTTTCGGTGACGGTTTTGGAATAGTGCCGGTTGTTGTCGGTTTCGTATCCGTTTTCTTTTTGATCGATTGAGTATCACCACTAGCCTTTACAGATGTGGTTTTCGCCGATAACGCTTCTGATTTCGTTTGCGCAGACGACTTGGCCTGAGTCCTTTGGGATGTACTCTTTGCCTTCGGAGTTTTCGATGCAGTTTTCGAGGTGGCGGCAGCCGTTGTTGGTTGCGTTTTCTTCTCGACCGACGAGGTTGTTTTACTCGGTTTCGCGCTGGTCTTTGCAGTAGTGGATTTGGTTGTTCCCGATGATGTATTTAGTCCGCCCGTTTTTTTGCTTTGTGTGGCTACGGGTTCGGTAGTGGGATCGGCTTTTTTGTTCTGTGTCATCTGGTTTTTCCCTTCAGCGACTGTACTTCTTGTGTCAAGTGCTGGTGATGTTATAGGGTATGCAGAGTTTAATGATACTATAGGGTAGCATTTTACCGCATGGAAAGATGCATGCGGAATTTTATCGAAAACGCGTCAGGGGTGGATTATAACTAAACGGTTATAATCGGTTGGTTTTTATAGCTTCCCATGCTTATTTTATAATTAAATGAAATTCCTCAGGATTTTGCCAAAATGTGGCGAGGTCCCTTATATCAGGAAAGCAAAGTTTCAGATTCTTAAGTTTTATACAGCCTTAGGTTTAGGATGTAGGTAAGACTCTTTTAATTCTAGGAGAGGACCGAGTATGTATATCGTCCATATATCGTCCGAGTTGGCACCTGTAGCTAAGGTAGGCGGTCTCGCCGATGTTGTCTTCGGACTTAGTCGTGAATTGGAGATTCGCGGTAATGATGTAGAGATTATTCTCCCAAAATATGATTGCCTTTGGTACGGTGAAATCTGGGGTCTCGATAACTCATTCGATGATTTGTGGGTGCCTTGGTTCGACGGTAGTATTCACTGCTCGGTGTATTCCGGCATGGTCCATGGACGAAAATGCTTTTTTATCGAGCCGCATTCCAGCGATAATTTTTTCAATCGCAATAAATTCTATGGAGAGCATGATGACATCATGCGGTTCGCTTTTTTCAGCAGGGCAGCCATCGAGTTTCTGCTCAAGTCCGGTAAGCGTCCCAATGTCATCCATTGTCATGACTGGCAAACCGGTTTAGTCCCGGTGCTACTGTGGGAAATCTATCACAACCTAGGTATGCACGATCAACGGGTGGTATATACCATTCACAACTTCCAGCATCAGGGTGTCCATGGAGAAACGGTGCTTTGGGCTACCGGTTTGGGTCGGCCTGATTACTACTTCGATCGAAGTCGCCTGGGTGACGACGGTAACCCTGATGCCATCAACCTGATGAAGGCGGGCATTGTCTATTCGAGTTTCGTTACTACAGTATCCCCAAGGCATGCCTGGGAGGCGCGCTATTCGGATCAGGGGCAGGGCTTAGGTCATGCGTTGCATGTCCATGACAGCAAGTTCGGTGGTGTTTTGAATGGGGTTGACTACGATGTCTGGAACCCGGAGATCGACCGTTTTTTACCCCACCACTATGATGTTTGGAATTTGGATGGGAAGTACGCTAATAAAGACGCGCTACGTGGCCGTTTAATGCTGCGTCACGACTATAGCCCACTCATTTCTTATGTGGGGCGGTTGGATCACCAAAAAGGCCTTCATCTAGTGCGCCATGCATTGTTTTATGCCTTACAGCGTGGTGCCCAATTCATATTGCTGGGATCAAGCCCGGATCCTGCCGTTAATGATGAATTCCATCACCTAAAGAATCACCTCAACGAAAATCCGGATGTTCACATCGAGTTGGGCTTCAATGAGCAATTAGCCCATCACATCTATGCCGGTTCCGATATGGTTATAGTGCCGAGTATCTTCGAACCCTGTGGATTGACCCAGATGATCGGACTTCGCTACGGTTCTATTCCTATTGTGCGTTCAGTAGGTGGGCTTGCCGATACCGTGTTCGATCGGGATCATGCTGATATGCCATACGAATACAGGAATGGTTACGTCTTCGATAATACCGATTTCCCTGCCGTCGAATCGGCTATGGATCGGGCCATCGGTCTTTGGTATGACTTCCCGAAAGAATTTCGTCGGTTGTTATCCAATGGGATGGCCTATGACTATTCTTGGAACCATCCGGCCAACCACTACATGTCTATATACCATCACATTTGTGCATAACTTTTTTGGCCGCCTTTGGGCGGCCAAAATGATTTATCACCACACGGACCAATCATAATGTTGGTTCTTAATGCCCCGCCAAGCGGGGCTATATAGTTTTTATGGGGCAAAATTGTCATGCCACTCGTCACTTTTTCTGACGGTACCAGCCATACCTATGAACAACCTGTCACCATTGGTGAAGTGGCGGCGTCCATCGGTCCCGGTCTTGCCAAGGCAGCGCTTGCTGGCGAGCTCGATGGTCGACTGGTCGATCTCTCGTATTCCATAGAAAAAGATCATACCTTGCGGATCATCACCGAGCGTGACCCGGAAGGGCTCGACATCATTCGTCATTCTACTGCCCACCTGATGGCCCATGCCGTCAAATCCCTGTATCCGCAGGCGCAGGTTACTATTGGTCCGGTGGTGGAAGATGGCTTTTATTACGACTTTGCCTTCGAACGTTCCTTTACTGAAGAAGATGTGGCCGCCATCGAAGGCAAAATGAAGGTATTGGCCGCCGAAAATTATCCCCTGAGCCGCAATGTCGTGCCTCGTTCCGAGGCCGTTGCTTTCTTTCGCGATCAAGGCGAGAAATATAAGGCCGAGATTATCGAAGATATTCCAGGCGATGAGCCTATTTCCCTGTATCGGCAAGGTGATTTTGTCGATCTTTGCCGCGGTCCCCACGTGCCTGTTACCGGCAAACTTCGCGCTTTCAAGCTTATGAAGTTGGCCGGTGCCTACTGGCGAGGTGACTCTCGAAACGAGATGTTACAACGCATTTATGGGACGGCATGGGCCGATAAAAAATCTCTCAAGGCTTACCTTGCCCGATTGGAAGAGGCAGAAAAGCGCGATCACAGGAAAATAGGACGCCAGCAGGATCTGTTCCATCTCCAGGAAGAGGCCCCTGGAATGGTGTTCTGGCATGAGAAGGGTTGGATCATCTACCGGTTGGTAGAAAATTATATTCGTGACATCATACGCCGTAATGGTTACCGGGAAGTACGTACCCCTCAGGTAGTCGATCGTACCCTGTGGGAAAAGTCCGGTCACTGGGACAAATTCGGGGATATGATTTTTGCTACCTACTCGGAAAACCGCGATTATGCTGTCAAACCCATGAATTGCCCCTGTCATATCCAGATCTTCAACCAGGGTTTGAAAAGTTATCGGGACCTCCCGCTGCGCCTGGCGGAATTTGGTTCCTGTCATCGCAATGAGCCTTCCGGTACCCTGCATGGGATTATGCGAGTCCGTAATTTCGTACAGGATGATGCCCATATCTTTTGTACCGAAGATCAAATCCAAAGTGAGGTAGCAAACTTTATCGATCTGGTATTTCAAGTCTATCGGGACTTCGGCTTTACCGATATCCTCATTAACCTATCCACTCGTCCGGAAAAGCGTGTGGGTAGTGACGAGATATGGGACGAGGCGGAAAAGGCCTTGGAGCTTGCCCTCAACAATAAAGGGTTGGATTGGACGCTGGACCCGGGTGAAGGTGCCTTCTACGGCCCAAAAGTGGATTTTTCCTTAAAAGATTCCATTGGTCGGATTTGGCAGTGTGGAACCGTACAAGTGGATTTTTCCATGCCGGGACGTTTATCGGCACAATATGTTGCCGAAGACGGCAGTCGACGAGTACCGGTCATGTTACATCGGGCAATACTCGGATCCTTGGAGCGGTTTATCGGCATCCTTATCGAGGAACATGCCGGACGCTTGCCGCTTTGGCTGTCTCCAGTTCAGGTAGTTGTATTGACAATTACCGATCGTCAGATCGAATATGCGACTAAGATCACGACTTTACTGGAAGATCAGGGTTTTCGGGTGCAAACGGACTTGAGAAACGAAAAAATCGGCCTTAAAATCCGCGAACATACCTTAGAGCGTATTCCCTATTTGCTGATCGTTGGAGATCGGGAAGTCGAACAAAATAGCGTGGCTGTGCGTACACGGGATGGTGAAGATAAAGGCGTTATGGTGCTTCCGGAATTCACCGAGCTTCTCGACAAGGAAGGGGGCAATCCGCGATCATAACCACCCACAGTCATAATAAGCCACATTTGTAGTTAACCATAATCATAATTGGATGGGATATAAGGAGTAGGGGTATTATCGGAGAGAAAAAATTTCGCGAAGCCGAGAAGAGGAACCGCGTAAACGGAGAAATTAGGGCGCCTGAGATCCGCGTCGTTGACGCCGAGGGAGAACAAATAGGCGTAATACGTCGGGAGCAAGCCCTCGCCTTAGCCGAGGAGGCTGAGTTGGACTTGGTGGAGATCGCCCCGTTTGCAGATCCGCCAGTGTGCCGTATCATGGATTATGGAAAATTCCTGTTCCAGCAGAATAAGAAACGGCAGGCTGCAAAGAAGAAGCAGCAACAAGTACAACTCAAGGAAGTAAAATTTCGGCCAGGTACCGAGGAAGGCGACTATCAAACCAAGTTACGTAACCTCAAGCGATTTCTTAACCATGGCAACAAAACTAAAGTCACCTTGTGGTTCCGGGGCCGTGAAATGGCTCACCAGGATTTAGGTTCGCGGCTTCTTAAGCGGGTAGAGGCGGATTTAGAAGAACTGGCCAAAGTCGAACAGTTCCCTAGGTTGGAGGGGCGCCGTCTCTCCATGGTTCTATCGCCGAGGAAGTGAGTGATTTACGAATAAATCATCTGGGCTCCTCCCAATCACAGAATCCAAGAAGAGGTAAATACAAAAGTCGAGTCCTGCCGCATAACAAGAGACAAAAATACGCAGAAAAACGGAGTTTTACACATACAGTAAATGAAGCATTTTGAGCATGTTTTTAACGCCGTTAGGGGGGGGTATGAGGTGACTTTTGCATACAGCTCCCAAGTAAATGGTTTCATTATGGAAACCCTTACAGCTAATTGATCCGTCACGGAAAGAGAGATGCCAAAACTGAAAACAAAGCGTGGTGCCGCAAAGCGTTTTAAACCGACTCTAAAAGGTGGCTATCGGCGCGCGCAGTCATATCGTAGCCATATTCTCACCAAGAAAAGTACCAAGCGTAAGCGCCACCTTCGAGCTTCGGCGATGATACATGCCGCCGATGAGCGGGCAGTGCGGCGTATGCTGCCTTATTCGTAATTCCTCATCATATGCTGTCGGCAGTTCATGAGGTATTACTACGATTGAGTTGAAAATCCCATGCCAAGAGTAAAACGCGGTACTACCGCTCACGCACGACATAAGAAAGTCTTAAAACAAGCAAAGGGCTATTTCGGTCGACGTAAAAATGTCTATCGGGTAGCCAAACAGGCGGTCATGAAGGCCGGCCAATATGCATACCGTGATCGCCGTCAACGCAAGCGTCAATTCCGCTCCTTGTGGATTGTGCGCATCAATGCCGCTGCTCGGGAGTGCGGGCTTTCTTATAGCAGCCTAATGAATGGATTGAAAAAGGCTAATATCGAAATAGATAGGAAGATGTTGGCCGATATCGCTGTCTTCGATCAACCAGCCTTTGCCGCTATCGCGGAAAAGGCCAAGGCCGCATTAAGCGGATAGCTCCTGCTAAAATTTCTTCTGTAGTGAGGTAGGAGATTTACACCTAAATCCTGCAATTCCGAAATGAGATGGACAAATATCTCAAGGATGTGATGTTTTCTGGTATTTAGTTTTAGGGAATCGGCCTGATAGAACCAGCGATAGCTATTTTCAAGCCTGGTGAAGCAGCATAGCCGAGAGTTTCCCAGCTTCGAGGTCGAACAAACCTTTTACCTTCTCGATTGAAGGTTCGAAGTTTGCAATTTGTCAGTGAGCCTGGAAAAAGCTATGGCTCCAATCCGA
>Ga0209780_1004761_pt1 | contig 10543 bp, 13 predicted proteins | sample WorMetexBAHAMAS2_FD_187384 | JGI IMG/M metagenome (GOLD analysis project Ga0209780, IMG submission 187384) | Marine gutless worms symbiont microbial communities from Max Planck institute for Marine Microbiology, Germany - Inanidrilus exumae... | ecosystem: Host-associated > Annelida > Digestive... | reverse complement strand
ATTTTTCCACGTATCGTCACAAGAATTTGAATAGATTTAAAACTAATCTGCATTGACTGTATCTCGAGTATCAACGAAACCCAAAATAGAAATTGATTTTAGAGATGTGCAAAATCTGATTTTGGCAGATTTGCGATTGTGGTGGACATATTTTCCCATGGAAGAATGCCAATTTTGGCCGTTTCGAGGTTGCATTTGATAAACCCGAGTTCGATAGAACACAAGTACTTGTTATTCCAAAAATGGATGGAAGGAATTTAGTTAAAGTTTGCTCGAACACAGTGTTTCATGTAGCTTATTATTAAGACTTACGACGTTAAATTATTATGAGCAAACCAAGGCTATGACAACCACAGAAATTCTGCTTTTCCTGGAATACAATACAAATCAAATGCACATAAATAACATACGTTAAGAATGTACAAACCAGCATTGTCAATAATGCTTCGAAAACGCATATTTTCATCCTTTAACTGTTCATTTTCCTTTTTCACTTGCAAGAATTCATCAACTACAACATCACAATACATGTAATTCAGTATGCAAGCATAATAAATTTCTGACAAACATACATTAACTGATCGTAGACCCAACAACATTAACAAGACCATTACAAAGTACAAAGTCACCTTTACAGATAAATGTTTTATGTTAATTTCATTAAGAAGAAACATAATTAACATTTGATGGCCTTGTTTCATTCTGCTCTGCACACAGAACCATTGCCGCACTTCTACACCTGTGGATTGGCCGCATTATACAACTGTAACATGGCAGTCACAGGCATACTGCTGAAGCATTCATTACACATGCCTATGTCAGTTACACGGTTTTCTTCGCCTGTTGTCTGTCTGTTTATCCGCATGATATCTCAAAAACCAAACCTGACATACAAATGTTCCACGATAAGCCCTGGAAACCCTTTATTTTGGGGTCAAAAGATCAAAGATCAAGGTCAGTCACACAAACAGTGTCGGTGCGGGTCTTTGCACTCTTGTGAGTGCTGGCTTCTTCTAGTAGTGTTTTTATTTGGCAGACAACAATGCAGCAGAGTGGAGAGATGAAACAGTGAACTAGAAGACCCTCACTCTATAGCCTTTGTTTTACATTTACTTTTCACCATTTGTTAGTTATCATCTGATTTTATGGTTTTCAACCGTCTCATGGCACTGAATAGCCTATAATGTACTGATGTGCTGTTAAGAAACGAGTCACTCACACTCGAGGTATAAGCAATCACTTGAGCATAAAGCACTCAATAAACAACCAGCTAAAGCAACAGAAATTGATGCAGCGCACATACCCGCTACATCAAGATGAAATTAGCACATTTCCAGAACAGTACCATTTTCACTTTTTAAATCAATCAACTGCATCCATGCCATCCATAGCCAAAAAGGGAACATTTTTGTCACATGACAGTAGACTTTAAACCATGACCTTGACCTTTGAAACTGACCCAGACAGTGTCAAGCTGAACCAGTAAGCAAAATGCCTGGGTCGTTCAAAAGTTATTGTCCGATTGCTCTACCCGGGGCCACTAAAGTGAAATGAAATGAACAGTCACGCCTCATCACCTACCATCAACATCGGTTTCTGGATGAACTTCGACACACCTGTCTCCACTATCACCAAGAAGCTTGTTCTGAAACATCAGACTCCTCATGAACTCCAGCGCATTTTGTAGCACATCATGCATCGGCTGTCAACACAATACAAAAGCACTATTGTCAACAGCCACTTCCAACTTAACTAAACTCTAACAATTGCGTATTACTCTCCATTTCTATGCAATCACCTCATTTTTAGGCCACACTGCATGCATTGGATAGATGTGGCTTATTGCTACACATGCACACACACTCACACACTGTGGTCAGTGTGTCTGTCTGTGTGTGTGCCTGTGTGGTGGGCACACAAGCAAGCTCTGCAAAAACGGATGAACTGATCGAGACGTCATTTGAGGCCTGACTCACATGGGCCCAAGGAACCATGTATAAGATAGGGCTCGACATCCCCCATGAAATAGGGCAATTACGGGGGTTATCTGATCCACTGAAAAGCATAGGGAGTCTCTGTGGCGGTGTATGCAGCGAAAGCAATCATTCAATGCTGAATAATAGCACGACAGTGCGACTGCTGCACCCGACTGCAATGATTGCGACTGGTCAATGTTATATTAAATTGTCCCTGTGAAAAATCTGTCCCCTGCAATGCGGCTTCTTGAAAAAAACATTTCTCGACCACTTGTTTGAAGTTATTTCTGGTATCATGAGGCTGCATCAATCAAAGGGGGGGGGGGCTCTCTGAAGATTGGTGGATTTGAAATTAATTTTGTTACAGAAATCAATAAACATAATTAATGATAATGACAATGTCACGATAGATTACGCAATATAACTGTATAAAGAATACAGTAACTATGGGTACAGTTACAATGGATAGTGGTGCCATACGGCTGGCACAAAGGCAGCAGTAGTTGGCAGATAAAAGAGCACAAGATTCAGTTAATGGTTTGGCACTGAGACACTGAAAGTTGGTTAACAGGAACAGCATCTGGCCTCCTGTTATTATCAAAAGTTCTCTTATGTAGGGTGCAAAGCAATCGGCAGTGGCTTTGGAAAGTGAAATTGGTTAAACAAACTAAAAGCAGTAGTCTTATCAACGGTAGCAATGGCATTATCAGATACCAGAAAATGCATAATATTCACATTTTTGCACGTACAACTCCACAAAACACCAGAGGCACTGTATCCGCTATCAGGTGATACTGAAACATTTTGCTTTAAAAGCATGCAAAGTAAGACTAAACTAGATAGCTGTATTGTGTTGAATAAACACAATACAGTATTCGCCTTAAGCAGTCAGCTATCCGTGAACAAGGTGATTACTTCCTGCATTCGACGATGCCTAATATCACATGCCTGCGACTGAGTGATGTCAGCGTTATCTGCCGCGTTACTTATTTTCAGTTTCCAATGCAGTCTGCCTTTCTTCCGTATATCAGTCGCCAGGCAGCACCAGCACTGCGCCATTGTGGGTTTTAATACGCAATATCAAACATCAGACGTTGCCAAACATTTGGGTAAGTAACTTTCTTGTACAAAACATATAGCCCAGAGGAATGACTTTAAATTGATTGTAACGATAAAAATGGAAACTAGACATTCCGTAGGGGGATCATTTGGTAGTGAATTTTAAGCGATCTGTAATCACCGTGTAGTTATGGCAACCTGAAGTCGCAACAACTGAAAATTTATTAAGGAATTTTTGCATTTTTTTGAAAAAAAACGACCCTTTATGATAAAATTTTCAAAATTCTGTTCCAAATGTTGACATGGCGTCACTGATCGACGTTGTTCTGTTCACATTTAGTGAAATGTTGCCGACAGAAAATCGACGAAATTGTGTGTCATTTACTTGACAAAAAAAACAAAACAAAATTTCGGCTGCCTCTCAAACCGTCAATGCTGCGCAGATCGCACCCAAAATCTGCCAGGGCCATCCCCCAACAGTGTACTCACAGTGCTCCAGATTTCATCCAACACTTTCGGTGGAGTTATTGCCGAACACGAGAACACCATTTATTACCATGTAAAGCATTTCCATAATTCACCCAAAGCTATGCTTCACTTTGGGTGAATAAATACTAAAATATAAAATCTAATACATCAGAGTAATTTATCCGCATATTAGCAACAAAAATTTATAATGCACACAAAATACACAAAAAAACCAACGAATGGATGAAGCACGACATTGGAATTTAATAAAGGTCTTTGGTCTAAGAAACATAGAGTACCTAGGCTGCCACAGAGCACTGACTGTGTGATGGTTGATTCAGTCATTTTAACACAATACAAACAGATGGAGAGACAGACAGAAATAATATACTGACATAGACATCGCATCTGCATAGCTCTGCTATGTTGACACGCTATAATATTAATTAAGACAATAGTACTAATTAGTGATGTTCCCTGTTCACACATTTTTATCTAGCACCATAATTATTGGCATTCTACAGGGTGGGCCAAAAAAGTGATACCGCTCGTACATAAATTACATTGTACGAGGGGTATCACTTTTTTTGGCCCACCCGGTATATGATAAAAACAATTTATGCTAACCATCTTCTTGTCTGTGGAACACGTCGGCAGCAAGCTCCGTATCTCATCGAGATCAACTTTGATACGATCCTTCCGCTCACGATCACGAGTACTGCGAGAACGTTTCACCAGAGTTGATCTGCATAATTGCACAGGTACATTCAAATTAAAACATGTCACCATCACCTTCAACTATAGCAGTCAGGAATAACTCTACACCTGTCCTCAACTGCACAATGGATTTCCACTCAAGTATTCACTCACAATGAAAGTAGTGTACTACTGGAGATGGAATAAACAGTTCATTTGTTTCTAGACTTCTCTTATATCATGACCTACTTTCCAAGTCCTATGTTAGCCACAGTGTCTGGAATGAAATAACAGTTCGGACTTCACTGCATGCAAGTTAACAACCATGACTGACAACTGCCTGAGCAATGCTCAGTGAGCCCGTCTGCATTTACATCTTCGTGTGGTTGTTCTTGGTGGCATTACTACACATGTAACAGTAGCTGGTCACCACTGTCTGCATACCGCAAATCGTGACCTGTTACTACATTACACCTCTGACCAAACATTACACTGCATCGACTGCAGCAAAAATCGACTATTTTCTAAAGTGTCTACAGTGCCTGAATATAAAATTTATATTAAAAATTAGCTTTCGCTACTGAATACATTTCAACCTCTCTAGTATCGTACTAAACTGACACTGCATTTGGCACATAAGAGGCCTACTACACGGTTAATCACAGACACCGGTCCACTGGTTCAGCCATCAGCCGAATGCTATCAACACCTAACATACTAGATATCTGCACAGTGACTGTATAGTCACTGTGCAGAGATCTAGTATGTAGATCATAAAATATGTAGGTAACAACACTGTCTGTGGTTTATGCTTGCTACACTCATGTATTCAACTCCAGTCAGTGTTGTAACCTACACTTATTTTTGAGTTATATATTATATTTGGTAATGAAATAATGGAGATATATAAACAATGTAAATTGCCCCCCCCCTCCGATCTCAGAATTAAAGTAATATTTAGGGCCCACAGTTTTCTGCAGCAAATTTTGCCAAATTCTGTGTCGCTGTTTCCCAAATTTCGCGGCTCACCGCGGCAAATTCTTGAAATTCTGTGGCTCACCGCGGCGCCCATTTTAGAGTACACTGTGCCAACTTTGGCCCAGTTATATACTTATAATTTTAAATAATAATAGGTCGCACTGCACGAGTCTACTGCTGCATAAATATACAATATAATTGAAATTAATTTCTCACGTTTCTTCACAAAAGCGGTAATTCTGATGACAAAGGTGAGCAAAAACGGCCTCTCAACCATCACATGATATCAAAATGAGAAATGTTCAATTTTATTTCAAATGTTAACAATAAAATCAATCATTAAATCAACGTTGAAGGTTTCAAATTTTGATATGAGCAGTCATATCAGTCACTGAGTGATATCAGTGATATGATATGATATCATCATATAAGTCATATCATTCATATGATCATATCAGTCATCACTCATCAGTCGATCGTGCTAATCACCGGTCATCTTCATCTACAAATTTACAGTAAGTAAAAACTTAAGTAAGTGAGCAAACTGAACGTCAAGATGCGTCACTGAAATCAACAGGACTTTGTAGCTGTCTGAAGGGACTGCATGTATGGTGTCACAATTACAACCGCAACACAGACTTACAGCATGGCAACGGCCAAATTTCGCGGCTCGGCTCGAAATTCCGCGGCTCGCGAAAAACGGTGGTAATATTATAAGAAAAATGTAAAGGCGACAGGAATAAGAATCATTATTTCAGAATTTCTTCGGCATGTTCACTATTTTCTCATCCGATGCACTGTAGCATCAGTTTCTACAGTCACAACTAGACGAACTCTCTAGTGTTGTAAAGGTGGCAGGAATTTGCAACTCGGTCAGTGGCGGTGTTTTTTTACATGCCACCGCGGTGGCGGTGCTGGTGGCGATAGCAAATATCGGTGGGTGCCAAGGCTAGGGTTGTTAATTGGAAACAGGTGGATGTCGCGGTTTGTTGTCCTGGAATGCGCTAATTGCTCACTGCACGCGACGGTGGAGGGTGCACTAAGTGAGACTGTCGCGACCATCTCACTAAGTACAGTGCCTAAACTGTCGCTGCTGCCTGCTGCTGTCCGATTTGAGATTTGGGAGTGGGGAAGCGGACATGCGGGGGAGGGCAAGCGGTATCACCGCCGACCGTACGTTCACGTTCATGCAGGGATCAAATAACGCTGCCGAAGTGAGGGGCAGTTTTCAGGAAACAGCGTCCAGAAAGGCCGCCGAGCTCACTGTAAAACACCGTGATGGCGGTGCTGGTTCGGTGGTAGCTAACCACCATGGTGGCGGTGAAAGTTCGGTGGTCGTAAGTCCCCCACCAGCTTTCCGAACGTACACCTGCCCAGCTACTTTCGTAACCCATCTTTTCCATGTGGCATTCCAATCCCTTAGTTCCTTCCTTCTTGTTCATCAGATTCATTCTGTGCACTTATAGATTATATTTACTTACTTACTTACTACAGCACTCTAGAATATCAAAATGTGATTCCATTTGGATTCCTCAGTCACTTTGGGACCAATACTTCCCCATCATGATCTGCAGACCACAGTGACAACGTGTTGAACAAGAAGCTCTGCTACTGCAGAGGGACTGTGCTATGCGCTATTACTCAATTTGTGCTATGTTTCACGAGGTATGGGAGTTACAAAGGTTTCAAACAGCAAAGTGACCTTCAAGGTCATTCGAGGGCATTGGAAATGGTGCCATTCAATAGGCCACATACGATTTCCTATTAGTGTTCCATTGCAACTATGTCTCTATCTTGCACCGTTAACGAGATATTATTCCAACAATTTAAGGAGGTCTCGTGACACATCACACATCCCTTTCAAGGGTAATATATCACGGGTGTACTGTATCAATCAGCACACAAAATTTGAAGTGTGTAGCTGCACCCTGTGCAAAGATATAATTGGGGCAAAAAAATTTTAAAACGGGTCATGTGACTCACTACACCCATTAGGATGTAGTCTGCCATTGACAGCCAAGAACTTAATATATTCTACCTGCATACAAAATGTGGCGACTGTTGCTTCACTTGTTCCGGAGATATGATTGTAGGTGTCAAAATTTAAAAAATGGGTCATGTGACCTGGCCACGCCTCTTTTTTTACGGGTGATTCGTCCTCCGTATGCTAGGACTTGATATAGCCTACTGGTGTACAAAATTTGAGAGTTTGCCAGCAAAAAATTTTGAACGTCAGTTAATGTTTGACAGAGTTACCGCAAGTGTGGTGTCTTCCCTTTTTTGGGACCGTGTAATATTCAAACAAGCCAAAAAATCATTAAAACTATTTCTGCATGACAACCTCACAGGTTCAACCTACCCATCAACATGGACGGAATCATCTGTCGTCAATGCAAGTTTATCAATTGTAACGTTATAATGCTCGTAGTCATCAGCTTCAGTGATGACAGCCGTAACACAGCTAATACCATTCTCTGCCGCAACAATTTCATCTACAACCATACAATAAGACGAAGATATCGACTCAGGCATGTAAATACACACACATCAAAACTTCATTATAAATAGTGCATACCCACAATTAAATTACGTTTGACACATTCATTGCTGTGCAAGTGCAATACAATTACAAAACCTTACAAAAATTATTTTAAGACCTCTTTGTAATAAAACTAAAACTGCAGACTAAACATTCATATTTATATTAAGAAACAGGTCACATAAGACCATGTTACAACACGATAAAACACTGTGATAAAACAGCCAAAACTGTTTTGGCTGTTTTATCGCAGGCGTTTCAGCTGAAAATAGCTAAAACAAAATCCTATTGTTTTGTTACATGCAATGTTTTAGCCTCATTAGCATAACATCGCACGAGCTAAAATATTCATGAGGTGAAGTTGTTGCAGCCAATGAGATTGCGTGGTGGCCAATAATAACGTGTACATGTAGATTTGTTTGATTTGTAACGAAAAGTTGTCAAAAGAACATGCATCACAAGATGGATATAGATTGTTATGCTAATTATCACTGCGGCACAACAAGCCGCAGATGATTTGACGACGTACTACGTCAGTGATTTGTGTCAAGCCATGCCTCAGAGGATTGCAACCAAACTTGACGTAAATAGAAACAGGTGTGAATAAAAACGACAGCAAAGTAGAAATAACCTTGAAATTGATTAGTACCTGGTCTTTACAGACCTCAGTAATAATAGCATCATTTTGCATAAAATTAAACATATACTATAGTGATATATCTTGCATATTATAAGCAACATGATGATATTGCCTTACTTGAAGCCTTGATGCACCAGTTTACATTAAAATTACAGACACAGTTAGCTACTATTAAGGACCAAGGAGCGAAAGGGCCAGGGAGCGAATTGGCCAGATCCTATTTGCCGATTCGCTCCTGGGAGCGAATTGGCCCGGGAGTGAAAAGGCTCGGTACCGTGGACGAGAGTAGCTGCCGAGTCGTCATCTAGACAACATCGGATGTGGCCAGTTGTCGAAGCTGAAAGAAGCACTTGGCACTCACCGTGGTGACGTGTTTGTTGAAAGACAAATCCGGCGTCAAGTTTACTCCAAAAACACGGACGGCATCTGATCCGATGACTTTAGCACCACCGAGTGTCAAATAATGACAGCAGACAGGATATTTCCCAGTGTTACATTATACTTAGTGCCCATCCACATCAGTTCAGTCTTGTACATGTCAAGTCGGAGTCGGCTGGCAGTCATCCACTGCTGGATTACTCGTTTAAAGACTACAGTGCCTGCAGTGCTCCCGTTAGACTCTGAAGTCCGTTTTCAAATGCAAGTAACGATAAAGGACCTATCTGACTTCAGCAGAGACAGATCTGGCTGTGTCATTTCGGTCCTTAGTACCGAAGTCACTGAGGACCCAAAAGACCAGAGACCGAATTGGATGTCCAGATCGGTACTAGGACCGAAGTGACGGAGGAAAGTGACCAAGGACCGAAGTGGATGTACACCGTTATTTTTGAACAAACCCATACAAACAACTATACAAACGTAAACACTGAGCCACGCGTCACACAAAACAACGTACCACTGCGTGTGACGGTGACGTCAATGTCGTCACCACCAATGTGTTTCGACTCTGGTTTCATTTAGCTTAGTTCAAAGGCTGACCGATCATAATTATTACATTAGCTGAACTTTTCGCGCAAAACACTAATCCACCATTTTTCTCTCACTCGGCCCTTCGCCATATTGGCAGGCAGGCAGGCAGTAGGCAGCACCCAACAGCTATGCGTCATGAATATTCATCTAGGTCAGTGCCCGAGCCTCGCTTTCGAGACGGCTTTCTTTTGTCGGTGTCGCGACATTCTCTGTTGTTCTCATGCTCACACGCAGTCACAGCCTTTCGCATTCGCAGGCCACGCATGGTGATGGATCGGATGGAAATTGCTTTACCGTTGATAATGCGCTTTTTGTCGATTATTTATGAGGTATCGTTAACTTAGCAAATTACTGCTAAACCATTACCTCGTAGGCCCCTATAGGCTAAATATATTGAGCTGCAGATAATACAGTGACAGTATCAAGTTACGCAGCTGCCGATAAAAATCGTTTTACTACCCAGCACTACACACGGCTTCCATTCATCACCAGTCACTACACCTGTTAAGCTTCAAAATAGCTTTGTTATGCGCCTTTTGTAACATTCAGTACTTGATTGTGATTATGCGGGGAAAATGTGTTTGGATACGAATTACAGTACTAAGCCGTATTCGCGAGGCCTTTAATTCATGTACATTGCGTGCATGTGGCAGTGACTGCTCAGGCTCTTTGAACGTTTTTGCGTAAGGATGGAAATGATTTTTTGGACAGATGAGTTTCGAGTCGGAGTGGAAGAAATGAAGGAATGATGGATGTTGAAAGCGGTAATGGTGATGTGAAATAGCAGTTGAACTCGTGAACTATGAAATGAGATGTGAATTATCGGATTGATTTAGGTCAGAAAGACGAAATCATGACTCAATATTCTGAAGGCAGTCAGAACGTTTCAATTCCCAGCCTGACGGTCGTCTGACCTAGTGCTCATTTTCGATCGTGGAAAGTCTGCCAGTATATATCAGTAATTGCTCATATGACGAAAAAATTACGTGATCGACGAACATGCCACCAGAATTAACATCTAGAGAACCACAGCATAGGAGAAGATCGAGAACCATGCGTCGTTGCTACTGTAATCGGGATAGCGGATAAAGCATTTTCGGATCTGAATCGCCAGGTGGCGCCCATGCCCAACAGTCCTAAGCCTGCCGCTGCAACCACGGCGGATGCGGCTAGATTCACGGGCCAATCCGGGGCCGCCAATCCGGGGCCGCGCGAGGG
>Ga0209780_1004760_pt1 | contig 10544 bp, 6 predicted proteins | sample WorMetexBAHAMAS2_FD_187384 | JGI IMG/M metagenome (GOLD analysis project Ga0209780, IMG submission 187384) | Marine gutless worms symbiont microbial communities from Max Planck institute for Marine Microbiology, Germany - Inanidrilus exumae... | ecosystem: Host-associated > Annelida > Digestive... | reverse complement strand
AAGTGGCGTGTACTACCTCACGATTTCTCCATCGTCACTGGCGAACTCGGTTTGTGCTCATTCCTTCCTATGGTCGTGATAGGTCTAGTATGTTAACATGTTTTTGATGTACTGTAAAGTATTTTTTAAAAATATATATTTATAATTTCGTCCTGTGGTTGTAAGTAAGTGGGTAAGTGTCTAAGTAAGTGACACATTTATGAAGCACCGAAACCAGAATAGGTCCTCTCCATTTCCAGGCCGGAGGTCATAGGAGGCGACCAAACCTGGCTTTAGTTTTTTGGATTCATTTTATGTTGTAGTATATTTTGTTACAGATACATGTTTGCTTTGTTGTGTTTGTTTTAGTTTTTCAGTACTAAGCCAAGAGGTTGGCTGGGAAGAACGTCTCCGAAATGACGCTTTTTGTGTCGGGTGTAAAACCATAACTAAATCAATCATGATGCCTTACCTTGCCAAGTAACTTTGTTGGTACGCACGACACTGTTACCTCCAAACCAAGCTGCTGCAGGACTACTTTACTGGATGAATGAGTGCGATGACAATGGCTGTTACATGTGTCAGGGCCGACGATGAAACTGAAACGTCAGGTTGTTACAAAGATGTACGAGAAAGATATTGATTCTCTGTATGCCGACGCCGGTGGACCATGATGTTGACTGGCCACACCACTGCAGCTGACAACGTCTGCTAAAGAATCTGATCTCACACTACGAGCTGTGGAACTGATATAGTCAGTCAGTGAAGCTATGAACGAATAGCTGTCTTTGAACTTCAGTATTCTGTAAACGTTAACTGTATTTTTAGTGTCATTATTATCATTATGATCGTTATTCTTCATATTATTATTCTAGGTGTTAAAAATGTACCGATTACAGTGACACTGTCTTGTCACCCCTTACGCTGGTGATTTTGTGTTCAAATGGAATGTGAAATAGTGTTGTTACGGTGGCAGGAATTTGCAACTCAGTCGGTGGCGGTGTTTTTTGACATGCCACTGCGGTGGCGGTGCCAGTGGCAAATATCGGTCAGTGTCAAGGCTAGGGTTGTTAATTGGGAACAGGTGGATGCTGTGGTTGGTTGTCCTGGAATGCCCTAACTGCTCACTGCACGCGACGGTGGAGGGTGCACTAAGTGAGACCGTTGTGACGGTCTCACTAAGTACAGTGCCTAGACTGTCGCTGCTGCCTGCTGCTGTCCGGTTTGCGAGTGGGGAAGCGGACATGTGGGGGAGGGCGGGCGGTATCGCCGCTGACTGATCTCGCCGTGCGTTCACGTTCATGCAGGGATCAAATAACGCTGCCAAAGTGAGGTGCAGTTTTCAGGAAACAGCGCCCAGAAGGACTGCAAGGCACACTGTAAAAACCCGCGATGGCGGTGTTGGTTTGGTGGTAGCTAACCACCGCGGTGGCGGTGAAAGTTCGGGGGTCGTAACAACACTAACTTGTAATGGAATGGCGAAGGTACTTTCTTTGTTTATGAAAGTTTTGTGCCACACCGATACTGTGACAGATAGTCAGTTAAGGCAGTTATAATTAGCAGCCCACCTGCTTGTAGAAATTCAGCATAAATGAACCTATAATGCATGCAATTTCTATTGAGAACACCGTCTTCCTGCTGCAGCATTCGCTTATTGCCGTCTGTTTGAGCAAAAGCACATGGTGTGTCATAGTTGCAGTTAGCATATATGATTATGCATTGCATTGTGGAGCCAAGCCACATCTTCCATAGGTATGGTGTTTTCACAGGTGTAGTCTTGAAGTCTGCAAAACATGATTGGCAACTAGCCCAGCAGTTTCACTACATCATCATAATTATAATTATGTTGAATAATAAAATACGCATATATGTGTTCTGCCGTGAAGTTCTTACTTCAGAGGCATTGAACCCAAACATATTGTAAGTATTTATGAAATGCGCCATTTATTGATGTCATGAATGCTTCGGATCAGTGCCAAGCATGTTGGAGCACACGTGCCTAACAGCTGCTGGCATGAATCTACGTTGATAGCTGTTGTTGGCTATGCTGATGCTGATCGTGGAGTCACCATGTAGTCTCGGTTATCAGCGCTTGTCTGTTTGCTGTTATGCTTGTGTGTTTGTCTGTATGTTTACATGATTAAATGAAAACTTCTGGTCACATTTGATACAGTATCAGTCTTCGACAGTGCCTCAGTCCCCGTTGTTTTAGGGACTGAAAGTTCACAGGAATATCAGGTGCAAAAAATGCAACCTGGCATTCGTCGACTAGTCAAATATTCTGGGAGACTATTTCTGCAGGGCCAGCCAAACGCTGCTGTTGTCCCTAATCTGCCATGTGCACTGTGCTGTCATGCAGTTTTGGTAACAGTTTCCCAATATGTGTCATAAGCTGAATGCTCCACATGATAATTTGCATCACTGTTGGTTGATTGATTGATTGGGTTAAGGTTTTACGTCCTGCTTAACACAATATAGGTCATTTCTGGGATGTTCTTCCCAGCCAATATCTTGCCTTAGTACAAAATAAACCCAACACAATTAAAGCAGTACTCTTGTATTGCTTTTGTTGTGTTGGTTTTAGTTTCAAAATGATGTAAGCTAACATGAAAGACCACACAAAAGATGAAACCGAAATAAACACACAAACAAGAAATCTAAACCTGACTAACATGCAAAAATGTAAGAACTGTTCACATGTGTGTGCATGTCATTGTGCACAAATGTTGTACACAACACAGCACAGAGCAGTTCTGATTATCTTCCTTCTTATCCTCCAGACAAGCACCAGAGCTCAAATGCTGTCTATTGGAGGGGAGGGGTACCATCAGTTGGTTCAAAGTTGACACTCTGTGCAGTATCACCAGAACTTACAACTTACACATTTGCAGTATTGGGCTTGACTAACGTCTGCATCTCGACAGTGCATTGCTCTTCGAGATGGCATCTATATTCAGCCGATGTCATTAAATGTTTAGAATACTGCCGACCTGTTTTACGTGCTTGTTGCTTTGCATATAATTTGTTTTTGGTAAAAATTTTATGAGTGTTTATTCTTGTTTTGTGTTAATTGTTAGTACTTTTGTCACTAGTGTCCACCGGTTTTACTGTATTTTGTTTAGTTCAGGTTTTATCTATTCTGTCTGCTGTATACTGTTTTGGGGTAGTTAATTTCGGCTATACATTTATTGCTTATGACACATGTACAGCTTCTCTGTGTTTTACTGTGTATTTTCTGCAACTGTGTCTATTCTATTCTCAGCTGGCCATACGTTACTTGTCTGTACCTTGTAATGATGTTGATGCTGAGCGCAGTGTTAGCCAGTACACAGCAGCAGAGCTTCTCTGATGCCATCTTGGTTCTCCAAGTAATGGCAGCATTCAGTGCTAGGCATTAGACTGAGATTAGTTTATTACATGACATGACTTTCATCTGAATTTTTGCCATTTGACAAACTTCTCTTATTTTCATGGCATTGTGATCCTATATGGATGAAGTGGAATGGCCTGACTTTGTTTTATGTTATACTAGTGCTCTATTCTCACACCTACGGCTACGACGGTCAGTCACCTTGCAACCACGGCGCTTGGTTCTCGGCTATGGCGCTTGATCCACTGCACTTTTGGCCCACTAGTTCTGAATTTCCTGACATAGCTAGTTTGTGCTCCGCTAGTCAATGTCCACGATCGTCCACTGATTTGCAATGGCATACAGATGGCACACGGAGCTTAAGCTCAAATGCTCAAGTGGCGCTCGCTAACCACCTCCCCATGCCATCTGTAGGGTATAACAATCCCATGTGCCAAATTCGGTCCAGATCTGCTCATAACTGGCCGTGAATAAGGAACAAAGAAACACTCAGACAGTTTTGATTTTATATATATAAGCTTCTGTCTTACTGTGCATTTTCTGCCACTGTATCTAGTCTTTGTCGGATTTAAATTGCCATGAAATGCTTGTTCCATTCATTATTGTTGATTCATACTGAGACCAATATAGTTTATAATGAGTTTATAATAACAAGATATGTTATAGGTCATTATTTAGTAACTGATGAAGATTTTTCTTGCTTAGTCTGTTGTGACTATCAATAGTAACTGTCAAAACCATTTAGGTACGGTTTCCAGCTATTTGCTTTGATTATTGTTATTTTTCATGAAAGCCATTTTAATGGCACACTTTTGTGGCTTGAGCGTGTATAAAACTGGGTCAGTTTTGATTTGTGCACTAATTTTTTGTTTATTTCATAAACTATGAAATGTGACCTTCTGTAGCAAATATTTGAACCGCAAATTACGGTCGATTCATCCGTATATTTTTCTTTGCAGTATAGCAAGTTCTGCAACGATATAGCCGATGCTTCTGTGGCTTGTGCTTACGTTTTGCTGCACTGTTTACAGTGATGCAGCACAGTAATAGTAGTCAATTTTGCTGTTTGCGTCGTGACCGGTGAGCTCAGCTGAGCTGTTCTACGTTCTGAATAAAAGCTACGAAGACAGAGTATAGCAGTTAGCAAATTTTGCTACCGTAACTTTTATGTAGTTAAGTTTGCTGTAACAATGTGCTGTTATGAAGTCTAGTTAAGGACTGTGAGACTAGGCAATGCTGACGTCCGTTTGAAGGTATTTCTTTGTCGTGTTTGTGTACTATGTGCATTGCGTTACCATGTGTGTGTAGTTGCACCATACCGGTAGTTTGTTATTGAGTGCTGAGCTAACCTTGTGCCATTTATCACCGTCATTTACTTTTTCGTGTAATGTTTAGAATTTTGTGCATGTACATCACTACAATCACGCACACACCATTGTTGTCACGCACTTTTCTGAGTATACTTGGGTTGAAAAAACTCTAGCCCTTGATGCTTTGTGGTAACCAGGAGTCCTCTATGATGTCTGTCACTTCAGTTACAGCTCCGGTTGGCATGTTTGTTTACAAACAGTTGTTATAACTTATAACCATCAAAAACGTTGATTCAATGTATTCCTCGATAGTGCATGTGGTTGATGCTACCTACACCTTCTCCATACTGCTAACAAGAACTGTTGTGTATTCTCCCTAATCCAGCCAAGTGAGCTAGTTGCCAACAGGAAACCCCACGTAGGGCCGGGGTACCCCCTTTCCGACTTTGCTCCTCCCTTGTCCATTTACTTCCTCATCTTTTTCTCTTTTTTACTTTTGCCCTTTTCCTTTTCTCATTCGCTTTACCTACTTTCTTCTATTGTCCATCCCTTCCCTTTCTACCAGAATCATCCCACTCCGTTTCCAGGCCGGAGGTCGTAGGAGGCGACCGAAGCTTGGTTTGGTTTGTTTTGTTCATTTTGTGTTATTTGTATTGCTTAGTTAAGCTTTATTCTGGTGTTGTGTTTTATTTAGTTTAGTTTAGTCTTGCAGTGCAATAGTTGTCTTCCCCAATAATAATTTAAATGAGCCCCTTGACCCCTTTCCCTTTTGGGTGGCTGCTGAACAAAAAGGCAGCCAGGGTTGAGGTTAATATATCACTGGCCTTCCTTCACTGGGTAGGGATAGTTCTCCACCCGTGACCTTTTGTCTCTGATATAGCCATATTTGTGCTAAAAGCGGACGTTAAACTCCAACTAAGTAACTGTGCTGTGCGCTAGACTAAGCTAACAGGAAGCGCATGTGGGCAGTAAAGCAATGCTGCAACAAACATGTTCCAGTTCTTAACTGGATGTGGGCTATTGGCCATAAAGTGGCTGTGTTGTTTGGTGTGTTATGTTCTATGTGACACATATGTAGTTGCTCTACTTCTTGCTTCATGGTGAAGGCAGCTGCACGTTATTTGTACTTGCGCTGTTTGTACTGTGTTGTAATGCTACGAGTTAAGAGAATACCCAACAGCAACAAATCAATTGTGTAATTATTTCACGATCACAAACTGAAATGCAGATACACTAATTTTAGCACGTATGCCCATCGTGACTTATAGCAGTGATTCGATAAATAAATAAATACAAATGCATACACCATATACACAGTATACGAGTGAAAGTTGTTAATAAATATGTAAATGTGCCTGCAGTCTAGACATGAAGTAAGTAACAAGTGACAACTAGGCAGCAATGCTAGTCACACTATGTTAAACGGTGCATCCTAGAACCAGGGTTGTTAATATTGCAGTACTTACTACAATACTTTTTCACTACTGCCACACGTATTGCAATTCTTTTGTATTGTATGTGGTACTGCAATACATTTTGGACCATATGTTTGCCATATATTCAACAGCAGTACAATTTTTCTGGAGAGATTCTTGCATAACAATACATGGGCAGACATAAGCGCGAAGTTATCACCTGTCTGTCCAGCCAAATGCAATGCAAACTCATTGTTATATTGTGTACTGAATTTATGGCAAAATAAATTTGATTTTGCCATATCTGACTTGGCTTAACTTCAAAACGATGGATGTTTCTCCATCTTGCTACGAGGTGACATGAATTTTGACATCGTTTGCAAGACATTAATAACATTGTAGGTTTGCATTGAAGATTAGCATAATGGCTATTGCTGAATTCAGCATTATATCTGCCAACAGCAAAAACATATTCTGGAAATTACTGCAACAAGGACGTCCATCTTCAGGGACTGACATATATCCAAACACACCGATCCTACGTCCACATGCCGCGCGATCATGTGCCACAGGGTAATCGTTCGTATGAACATCATGGAGGTGGTCGCGCACTGGCCAATTTGTCGGATTTCGGGCTTCTGGGGAGCAAAGTTCACAAAAATTGGAGATTCCCTGTATTAAATGCCAATAAACCGCCGTGCTATATTTGACACCGCTAGCTTTATCCTCGGCGGAGAAATCTGCAACAGTACAAAAAACACACAAACAGTAACCGATATATCCACACCTTGCCTATCGGCATGTGTGGATAATAACTATTTTGCAGTACTTTTCATAATCATTACTGAAAACAGTATTTGCAGTAGTTTTTTCCCACGAAATATTGGTATTTGTGTTGCAATACTTTTGCTAGTATTGTTAACAACCCTGCCTAGAACTGACGTCATCACCTGTGACAGGTGTATAATGTTCTGATGTTCATCTTGGTGATACAGCAGTGGATGTGAGTGAATTTGGCTGTTATGGACGATGACGAATCTTGATTTGTGTTTTACTCAATGAGCCACAATGATCAGTGTATACTTATCAATTAATTCGCGATAAACAAAGGAAAACTCCACATGCACACATTAAATTAAGAAATAACATGAACGCAATAAGTACAGCATATTATCTCAGCTGCAGACTATCTGTGGTAGACTGTGACTCATGAAACAGACAGCTTTATGCATCTGAAACCAATAAAATGAAAGTTTAGCCTCATACAACTACAAGATATACACTAATGATTAAAAGCAAACACTTTACATCAATGACACCACATCACAACAATTACATATATCACTTGATATGGGAAAAGGGTAACTGATTAAATAATGGTAATCAATATCTACAAACAGATTAACTGCTACCCTCTGCTATCCTATACTTACATGCACGGGTACTATATTATCTAATATCTTGGATAAGGGTGTGATTTTAAGCCACAAAATTTGGTTGCAAAAGGAACTGCACTCGGCAAACTGTGTAGTAACACGATGATGATTTACCACCACTACCACTTGTGATTTAACCACCATTTTCGAGGGGAACCTATTAGCCGGCTCTCCTACGTCAGTTTTCTATCCCCATTCACTTAAACTCAAATCACTGACCCAAAGCAATGAAAATCAACCACTTTCATCATCCTGTATTTATTCACTAGTGGACTCCTAACGGAAGGGAAGTTGTTCCCTTTACTTCACGTCTCTGACGCCGTAACACTCAGCATTACCGAATATTTCATAACAACAGAACTGTTCTGATAACAATCACTGTCAATCACTACCATGTATATACTGCAATAATAGTTGGCTATTAAAACAGCCAGACCACAGTGATATCACTGAATACAGTGCAGATCGCTAACAAGCTCAGGAACTGTACACCAATATTTACACTACAAAACACAGCAGACACGTCACGCAAGAACTTTCTTCACTCGGTCTACTTTCCATAGACACTTTCATCACTGTACGCCATGTACAAGAAGCAATCTTCCTCATGATGCTCCTAACACACACAAACACACACACTTTGCTACACACAGTTCCAATATGTACTGAACATTTAATTTAGTCACTTTCACTCAAACGAAGGTTACTGGCAAATGAGAGAAGCCGGTGCATTTCCCACCAAGTGTTTGAGGCCCAAGGTGGTGAAACCACCAATGAGACCAAAGAATTCACAGTGAAAACTAGGCTGCCATCACTATAGCAACAAGATGCAGTCAAGAGATGGTAGATTATGCCGCTGGTGCCATCACCTGGCAAACCCAACAAAACAGTGTTGTGCTTGATTTTGGCCCACTGGCTCGATTGAAAATATGATGTCATCCACACAACTAGAACTATACACTGTATTGCACAGCTGTCGGTGGATCGAGCTATTGCCACAAATAACGTGTACAAAAAATGTGGTGAAATTTGGACGTACGGTGTCGGAGATATGCGAGCAGACAGACAGACATACATGTTGTTCACAATACTTTGCCCACCTACTGGCAATGGGAGTGAAGTAAATATGGTGGGGACCAGACGGTTCTTTACTTTCTTAGTAACAGTTCTGCCAAAAGTTATTAAAACCGGATTACATATGTCACAGTTAGAGCAAGCCAAATGTGGCATTTTTGGGGACATGGTATACATTACAATTAACAGAAAGAAGTATTGTCGACATTACAATCAACTAAATGAAACCAGCAGGAAAATTTGACCTGATACAAAGCTCCCATTGTTGTGCTGGTTGGAGGAATCACGTTATTGACAAAGAAGAAGAGAGCATCTTCAGGACGGAGGTGAATTCTCTTGCGGATGAGGAAATAAAACTGTCCAACTGTAAGATCTGATGGCACAAGATACTTCTTCTTATCAAGCTCACTAACTCTTGCCTTTGGCAGTTTCTCCACAATCACCTACAGAGTACACAGTGGCAAAAGAGTGTTTCTGCTGCAAGCCAAGTATGAGATACATCAAAAATGGGTTACAGTACCCAAATATCTTAGCAGTATTTTAGACCACAGACAAATACATCAAGTCACCACTTAGCTGACACAAAAGGTCTTGCTGTGTCTGAGTTTGAAGTGGCCATAAACCATAACCTCACTGTTAGGAGTTGACTCTACCAACTGTATTGTAGTACGCTACATATCAATTGCAGATTTCTATGGTGGAGCAATGGTGGCTTGTAATACCATGAAATGTGCTGCAACATGGCAAATTGCTTGAACTGATTGAAAATCTGCATTTCCAACGAAGTGGGTCAACCGTATATAATTCAAACTGCTGTCATGGATAAACCAGAAGTGCCATGCCCCAGACAGACAGACTCCGATCATGCCAAGTGTGCTTAACTCAAGTCAGAGTACAATGAACGCCGCTGTAATATCTGTGTCTACAATTAAATCATCAAAAATTAATTATACATAAACCTACATATACCCGTACTCATTTCAAGAACAGATCTGTTACTGATTCCTGTCAGGTCGGCTGTGAACAGGGTTGTCAGTTCAAAAGTTTTCCCACTCAATTGAGGTAGTTTGAGACCCTAGTCTGCGGAAAAATATAGCTTGCTGTGTGTTGCATTTTTTTGGCTAATTTTTTGGGCTATCGCAGTTTGTTGTGTGCATAATGCACCTGATGCAATCGTTTTCAGCCAATTTTAAGCCATTTTATATGCTGTCATTTTTACTTTGGAGATTTATGCAAGAGCACAGATATTGACGACAATATTTTTGTCTAAGGATATTCACAGCTAGATTAATGTTCATGTACAGTTGTACTTTTAAATTGTTTTACAGGTGCAATGGTGCATGCTGCTGCAGTAATTTAATGATGTAATAGAACTCAATTGCTACAATGAATTCAGATGACACAGTAAGTTGGGCTAATTTTGGGCAACTTTTCAGAGGCCGTTGGGCAGGTATTTCCCCACTGACGTTAAGTCTGCAAGCACTTTCGAAAACTGCTTAGGGAATGAGGTTAACTTGTCACTTGATGGAAACTAGCAAAGACAGCACTTACATAATAAATATTCAATGACCTCATCAGTAAAAGTTTCGTAAACAAATACTTTAACCAACCCGCATGCATACATTTTACTGTTCTTATAGAACATATGTTGCATAACAACAATAAACTATTTACAAGTTGAACATACTTGTTTACCATCCAACTCAACATACACCATCTTCACAGAATAAACTGCGCACACTCAAATTCTTTGAAAGTCTACTACATGGAAAATTTTCTGCTTACTTTGCTACCTAAGCAAGTAAGCACTTGCAGACTTCACGGCACAAAGTGCTAAATACAATACAACAATATTCGTTTAATAAAATAAATGACAAGTACGTATTATTTGAAAGTGTATGAAAGTGTCAGTAACTGTTTTTATATAACATACGCATAATAAAATTGTTAATGTTTAGTG
>Ga0209780_1004759_pt1 | contig 10544 bp, 5 predicted proteins | sample WorMetexBAHAMAS2_FD_187384 | JGI IMG/M metagenome (GOLD analysis project Ga0209780, IMG submission 187384) | Marine gutless worms symbiont microbial communities from Max Planck institute for Marine Microbiology, Germany - Inanidrilus exumae... | ecosystem: Host-associated > Annelida > Digestive... | reverse complement strand
AAATCGGCGATTTTCGACCTACCGGTATATTTCGCTATATTTGAGAAACAGTGCAAGATAGAGAGAGACATATTTGACAATTTTTTCGGGTGATCGGTTGAGGGGTGTCGATTCTGTTGGGGGGGGTCGAAAATTGCCCTTTCCCATTGACAAAGCCAGTCGCCGTTAACACGGGGCTGGCACTATCGCGCAGCCTGTGATGAAAGATTTCCCAATGTCTCAGGCATTCACGTGCACTTTAAAAGTGACAATATCTCGGAAAAATTGCAAAGTGTAGACCGTTTATAGGAAGTGATATATGACTTATCGAATAGAGCCATTTCCAATGACCTTGAGTGACCTTGAAGGTCATTCACCGATTGCAAACCTTTTCAGATACGATTTTTCGTACAGTTATGTATAGCAGTTGACAAGATCACGTGACATAGAGCGTCACGCCCTCGCTGTGTGACGTCTGAGTCTCTCTGTTGTTTGTCTGAGTAATTTATGTACGCGTCTTTTATAGAAGTTATTCAAGTCGAGTTTACTGATGATTGATTGATGCTAGGAGCCAAGTGTGAGAACTCAAAACGCATTTACGCGATTTTGTCTGCAGCCTGTCACGACTCACGAACTTGCCGAGATATGTGCGGTTTGGCTGTGTGTTCGATACGTTTCGATTTGATACGATACGCTATTGATATCGTTCGTGTGCTTTATATGTCCACATGTCAACTTCCGGTGTGGGTACTGCTAAACTAAACTTCACTTAAACTATTTATTATCAACAAATTGGATAATAGATTTGATTTATTGCACGTATGTAGACCATAGCGCGATTACACGATCGGCCTGCTGACTACTCATGATAACCAGTGAATTCATCGCATGGAGGAAAAATATAAGCAAGCATTTAGCTTTATATAAACCTTTATTCACTGGAATCGACGACAGTAACTGAGAAACATAAAAGATGTGTAGAGAGGATAGCGAAAAATGTATTGTTACAGTATAACTGTGAAACAGGAATTTCGTGAAACCATCATGGTGATTTCATAAAATGGCTATTTCACTATTTCGCAAAATAACTACAAATTTTTATCTTTAGTAAGGTTAACGGTTAGGTTTAGTTTAGGACTAGAGTTACTGTTAATGTTACTGTTATGGTTAGGGTAGCGATAGCGATACAGGATTAGATTTGTGGTAGATATATGGTTGCTGAAATTTCAAGCCATTATTTTCACGAAATTACTTGGAATTTCATGAAATTACTACGAGTTTTATGACATCACTGATTTCACCCGTTTACTGTAACATATGCGTTGCGTACAATCACTGTATGGTAACATAAGAGAAGTCCTCGATTACCGAAGTATTACCGCACTGTGTATAGAGTTAAAGATACAATTTTACACCGATGTACTCTTACATATGAATATTATCTTGTCCATTGGTATTAGTAGACAAAACTAACGATAAAAATCACTGTAAGTATACGGTGTTGCTTCAGTCTATTTTTGCTTTATACCTATGCCAATCACACCACTTTTGGTCGAATAACTCTATCTCGATGTATTGATTATTATGAATCGATTTGTCCATCGATTCGATTATTATATAATAGCCCAGCACGAGTGTTACCCGAGCTGTAAATAGACTGTACTCACCATGCAATGTCACATCGACATGAAGTACTTCAACTACAACGGCACCTGCTTCATACCGAGTTTTTGCTTTGGACTATTATGAAATATAATTTATGACATATGACAGGGTTAAGCAGGTATCTTTACATATGTGAGATAAAAATACCGCATATTTTATGTGACTGGGAAAAAAACGTATGCATGTCAACGTAAAAGAAGAAAAAAAAGAAACGTAGTAAACATATCGCCGAACCGCAGCAAAAACCGGCAGTGTGGCCAGCTACACCGCACCCATAAATTGGCGCTTCCGTGCCAAATTTCAGCTATGATCAGTATACTCTGTACCCCGGGCGGGGCGAAAAACCGCCAGACAAAAAAATGCCAAAAACTGTAATATTTACCAAATGTTCACGTTTGGGGAGCTCCCGTATCCACCCCCTTCCCTAATCAGGGCCAAATTTGACATAAGTGAGTGTACAGTGTATGGTATAAGCTTACTATGCCATGCCAAATGTCACTATGATTGGTAAATACCGTGGCCCCAACGGGGCTGTAAGAACCGCAAAGTTGATACATTTTGCAATTATCGAGGGGTTCCTGTACCCTCTCCCTTGACCGATCACGGCCAAATTTTGTAGGCTAGATTTAGTAGACCAACGATTTACATTTACACGCCAAGTCTCATCCGAATATGTACATTCTATCACAAAAACCTCCAAATTTTACCGCACTTTCAACTTCAACATTCTGTGGTGGCGCCATCTATAGTGGCATAGAGACAACATTGAACGCAGATGTACAACTACAATGATGGGGCTGCGGAAAATAACGATTAATTAATCGATTAATCGTTAAAAAATTGTTCGATTAATTTTTTTATCGATTAAAATTCGAACAATTCGTATATTGTGAACAGAACACCTGCTGCGCAGTTGCCAAAGAATGTAACATCACTTGTTTGTCTGCGTGATTGGCTAAAGCCTGAACTGAAACGACTGCTGATGAACTGCTTGTTTGTGTTTGTACTAACAGTGTTAGTGTTAGTAAACTGAATTTTGCAATTTTTATGGTGTTCTTGATTGATAAAAAAATTGTTCGAAAATTAATCGATTGATCGAAGTTAATTTTTGATGATTAATCAATTAAAAATATTTTAATCGGTACCAACAATTTTAAACTCGTCGATGACGAAGTGGCGCAAACAAAGTTTGCCATTTAAAAGCGTGACGGACAAGCAAACTAACACCAACTTTAGCAATTTTCGAAGGCGTCAGAACCCATCAAACGCGGCTTGCTGATAGAGGATGTAACACCATTTTTGCATCTCCAGCACGTTTTTTTTTCACCCGACATCTAATCTAGCCACCAGTGGGCGCTGATTTCATTCTAGCGAATAATGATTTTCCTAACTATAATTGACCTATTAACCCTTTCGCTGCCTTGCCCGCCGGATATTTCCGGCGGAGGAAATAAATAATAATCCCCAGACTGCCGGATGAATCCGGCGACGCTAGGTAGGCTATACTTATAAACCGTGGTATGTGATATAATGCTGCCTGCGGTATTGGCTATTACCCATACACTGACTACGTATTATATTTTTTCCGGTCTGGCAGTGAAAGGGTTAATAATAACTTACAAATAGAGTGCTAATAATAACCGCAACACTGCAAATAAGTAAGAGCCAGCTGATGTAGTTAAAGCGGTCGGTGCGATCTCGAGTGAGGGCGGGCGTTCTAGTGAGCCGTCTGTCTGTTTCTAGGGTGCGACGGCAGCGAAGACGACGACGAAGAGTGGGTTCGCGTGACGCAGACTCAGCTCGTTGGTCCGGACCACGCTGGCGGTCTTGCGCGTCGAATCCAGCTCCGCATAACGCTGTCGTCGCGTAGCGTGACGCTCACGCTGGAGAGGAACGACCACGTGCCGAGTAACGCCACGGTCATCGTCGGAAAGAACGGAAGGCTGCGGGCCTCTGCGGCCAATCACGTAAGCAACCGGGTAGGTCTCTTGTCTTCCTCCCGTAACATGCAGCGATGGAACGTGGCATTCGTTCTGACATTGTAAATTTTAACTCACTCTCTAGTTTTAAGCGTTCTATTAAGTTAGTTAATTTTCTGGTTTTCTTAAATGTTTTTAACCGTAATGTATTTTTCTGTCCTTTTATGGGCATCCACAAGTGCTGCTATCCAGCCTGGTTTGTCCAGTTCAAATGTTGTATGTTTTATCGCTATTGTTGCTATTGTATCATTTGAACAAATTAATCATTGTCATTGTCATGTAGGCCTGGTGCGATTTTGACATTTTTCTGTAGCCGGTTTCAGGCTGTTCGGCTACTCAGGTTTAACAAGTATGTCGGTTCTCCTTATTGTGGGGCCGAAATGTATGCTGGCCGCGTCGCATGCTGCCCCCTGGCGAGTCACGGTGAGCGGTGAGCCGTCGCTCGCCATTACGTTGGTCTTGTCGACGTTGATGAGTAGGCTGTATTTATGGCTGACTCGGGGTCTAGGCGATTCACCAGCTCCTGTAGTTCTACCTCCGGAGTGGCCAACAGAATGATGTCATCAGCGTATAGAAGATTCGTGACTATGCGCCCTCCAATTGTTCCAGGTCTACCGAGTAAACAATTCTGATGAATAAATTGACACGCAGCCCCCCTTCCCCGCGTCCTGCCCTCTCGCCCAGTGGCGGACCCAGGAGGAGGAGCGGACAGGCCGCTCCCCTTTGTCGCCACCTACCGACTACGCGGGCCAAGTGCGCAGGATTTATAAAATATGTGGCAAAATTGCAATCAGCTTCGGCTAGGCTATGAGATAAGAAAAACTACTCAGCTTGTGTGGTCTTTACCATCGACTTCCGTTTTGTGGGGTTTGCCCCTAATCGCCACCAGGCGCCGCCCCTGGACACTGCATGCTGGGCTACTGGCCCTAGACCGTCTGGTCCGCCTCCATTTTAAGCTTCGAGATTCGCCACTGCTGTGAGCTGAAGGCGCATCTGTTCCAGCTGTGTCGTGTGTCATCGTCCGGCGCAGTTGTGAGTGTTTCAGCGAATTCGGCGCCGAATGAGTCAAATCAAATCATTTATTTGCTTGAACAGCAAGAATTAGCTCAGCTATCGCCGAGAGACCCGCACGACGCTCTGTATCAGTTGAAATGTTGTCCTACTGTTGTACGAATACCGCAAACAGACGGCATGTCAGCCCGATGAGCACTTTCAGCAACTGCCACGTTTTATTTCGTTACCTACATAGTTTTGTACACAAATCGTTCAACTATTGCACAGCGAGCATTAGATGCCGTGGGTGTCATCAACAGACTTCCATACAGTCAACATTGTTGATGTGAACTGGACCGTAACCGTGATTATCAGATTTCGACTGCCACCAGAGTTGTTGATGACACTGCGTATTCTTCCGCCAGCGCACCGCATCGTCGTGGTCTCGCAGCACCGTGGCGGATGGACATAAATTTTCGGCGGTAAGACGTCTGAGTCGGAGACTTCTCGACCGGTCGAAAAACGCAATTTTTTCCGACCCCACCTGCATTTGACGCCCCCGTAGGGCGTATCCCATCGGAATTTTGTAGATATCTTTCTGCATCATGAAACTAGAATTCCTGGGCTATCCTGCGACGTTGTTTGCGTTATCCCATGTTTAGTCGTTTTGTTACAACTCCGGACTTGTGACGGTCGCAACCACTTTTTAAAGTGGTGGTGACCGTCACCACCACTTTTAATCCTTACTTTCAAAATTCGCTAATACTCACCTAAATGTGTCGTTAAATTCTAAAATTTTCCGCGTTAAAAAGAGGAAGGGGAGGGAAGGGAGAGGATGGAAGTGGAAGGGAAAGGGGAAGTTGGAGCAGAGGGGAGAGGATGGGCTAGGATGGGACCCAGCACAAACTTGTCACCACCACTATATGACACGAAGTTACGCCCTGGTAAAAACAAGGTGTCGCCCTAACGGGACGTAACCGTACTGGCCCGCCGTGCAGTGTCGGCCGCCCGCCCTACCACACGCCCGGCAGCCGGCCTGGCGGCGGCCGACCGCCTACGGTCCCGGCGGCCGGCCCGTCCGCCCACCGGCAGCGTTACAGACGACAGACGATGACAGACGACGACGACAGACACCAACGACCGTTACTAGTCTGGCCCCTACACCATGTGTAGGCGGGCCAGTAATAAAACCACTCTTGTGCGTGGTGCTCCGGCGAGTAGACGACTACGGAACGTCAGCGGCAGGAGGCCTATAGCACTCGGGGTCAGTGGGTCACGATGAGTCATGCTAATCGACCTGGTGCGACATTCATTCACCTCATCCCCCGTGTGACGTCGATCACAATTCACAGGTCTGCGTGACCGATCGGGAGCTCGCAAACACGGCGAGAAAGAACTCACGTTCGTTCTCGGAAACAGTGCGACGCTTCGCCGCATTGTTACTTGCCCGCCTACACATAGTTTTGCTGTCCGACGTCTGTCGTCGTCTGTCCGTCATCTGTCGTCTATCGGGGTCTGTAACACTCCACGGCGGGCCTGCAGGCGGCTTCACCCGCGCAGGCCAGGCGATGACGTCATGCCGCCTCCAGTCTAGTCACAGCTCCACAGTAACACTGCACGGCGGGCCAGTAGTGTTACGTCCCGTTAGGGTGACACCTTGTTTAATTCGTATTCGCCAGCGCAGCGTGTCTGGTCCTGCGCAGTTTAACCAATGGACACAGTTATCTAACCAGCTAAATCCATGACGATAGTTATAAGAAGTGCTAGACTCGTGTGCCGCGAGAAATACACAGGGTGACGGTGACGTAATTTCTTCATTTCTATCTATGCCAGCTGGTCTGGCCGCCGTGATGTGGGTCCCACATCACGGCGGCCAGAACAGCTGGCATAAATAGAAATGAAGAAATTACGTCACCGTCACCTTGTGGGGCAAGGAAATGTAAACATTCTGCAGCACATGAAGTCAGATCGCCGATCCGGCGCTAGCACTTTTGTAAACTTACCGATTCAAAGTTATTTAAACAAGGTGTCGCCCTAACGGGACGTAAGAGTACTGGCCCACCGTGTAGTGTTACAGACCCCGACAGACGACAGAAGACGACGACAGACGACGCCAGATGCCAGAAAGAGAAACAATACTGGTCCCCTACACTACATGTATGTGTAGGCGGTCCAGTAATAAACTGACCGATCTTCACCAGTTAACTTCGCACAGTAGGCCTACGACATCGTGTCTCAAAACATGGAAATCGTATCGTGAACATAAATTATTGTGACGTCACCATGCACCCTATGTACTAGGGTAATACGCCATATGCCATACATACCTTTAAACGTGTGAATATTCATCAGTACATCGAAAGCACCTGCTGTCATTTTTTTCTGGTACTCATGAATATAAATGCAGGAAGCAAACAGTGCCAGTAAATAAGTAAACAGTTGTGTCACCTGTCGAGTACGCCGGTGGGAAACGCTATCTTCGAGTCTATATGGCTGTGTGTCCCCAGATACACTGCAATCCGTCTAGTTAACATTGCCGTTTGTCTGTTGCCCGAAAATGTTACAGCCCACAAATCGAAAAAATCCTCGATAGTATCGCCCTGTGAGTCATACCTACCAAAAGACACAGAGACCTTTCACCTTTCATTGAGAAAACGGTCGCAGAATGTAATTCACGTCTCCGGCGGCGTATCAACGGAATCATGCACGTAGGCCATCACTTGTTTACGAGTTACGTACAACATAAAGCTGGTTTGGACAAAGGAACTGTGTATTCTTATTTGATACGCCTAACCTTGACCGCTCGCATTAAATCAGTGGCGGCGCAAGGGCTTTTGCCGCCTGTTTTGCCGCACCGACCCATCAGATCGGCACTCTGTCGTTACGATTACAATGGTGGTTATTTGTACAAACAGTAGGCTAACTGGTGGAGTAATTAGGCCTACACAAGGCAATGGAACATTGGTTCATTAGCTACAACGGCCAAAAACAGAACTACTGCTCATATTTTCTGCATTGCATATGCAAAACGTAGGCCGTAACCCAACGACCAAAGCAATGCGAAAGGGCAGATTTCGACCCCAACATCTCGGAAACCACTGAGCCGATTCTGATGAAACTTTGAAACTACGGAACTACCCTGAAAGACTACCTCTATGCAAAATGTGATTTTGATTCGACAACATGGGTGGCCTAGGCCAATACCCAGTTTGTCACTGCACGGTTTCGTTCTCTGTTTTTTGGGTCGCATCGCATGCATAGCATAGATGCGGTCTATTGCAGTCTATGCTGACGTAGAAAACTAACCTAGATTGGATGAAGATGAACCACCGTGCCGAATATCTAGGGTCAGAAGTCATTTCTTTCGAACGTTAGTTACCGAACGAACATACAGACACACAGCGAACCAACAACGGATTGCTGAAGTGGTCGGTAAAAAACTATTTACAATATGCAACTGTTGAAATATAACATTTAAATTGGTTTAGTTATTTAATTAGAAATGCGTGGCAAAGGCCATCATGTAGCCCGCCCGGCACAAAAACGCCTACAAAACTTAAGTGTTACTGAATACCAAACTTCGCCAAATATTTTATCAGACGTAACATCGGCGGTGTCAACGCGCGCATCCGTGTTGCGATCCTCCCGTCCGTTGTAAAATGCCAGCGCACAGAATGAAGGTGGGGTATGCCGATTATCGCCGATTCTCGCCAAAATCGGGTAACTATAGCAACGTCCCTTCAGCGACTGCAAAATAAGATCGGATTGGTCATGCCCACCCATACATGTAGCTATACTGAAAATGTGATGACAGTCCGTCTAGTACTTTCCGCGATAATTGGTCTCCAAGGGGACTGTTAAAAAAAGTAACGTCAACACAGCCCTGTAGGGCTAAAATCGTGCTCAAAAGTGTCTAAACGCCGGTGATGCTATTGTTGCTGTAGCAATCGGCCTACTACATCGACTGCGAGAATGAGGCGTCAATTCTCGTTCAAGTTACGACAGTAAACGGCAATAAAGTCAGCCGCTACGTGAGTATTAATCGCTCTATAGTCACTTCCGCGATCAAGTTGCGCGCTTGGCGTCAACCGAACTGTTCATCTTTCATTTTCGAATAACTCTTATTTCTGACAATGTGGATGGATTTTCTTGAAACGTAATGGACCAGCTGTGCCAGTAACGCTCTACGAGTACGAGTGTCCACTGCAATGATAGGTGTATCTGCATGTACACTAATAAACGTTTAATAACAACGGTAATTATTTTTCAATATTCTAGTGAATCATACTAAGGACAAGTGGTCAAAGAATTTAGACGAAAGCCTACATCGCCGTCTTGTCACCCCTCGCGGCGACGAATGGATTCGTCAGACTTTGGCCCCAATATAATACATGGTTCCTAAGGAACATGAGTCGGCCCCAAACGGCATCTCGATCGGTTCAGCCGTTTTCGCGTACACCGCAGTAAACTCTCCCAATGCTTTTCAATGGGGCGGACAACCCCAAAAATTGCCCCTTCCCTTGGATACCGCGGAGCCCCCATCAAATACATGGTTTCTTGGGCTCGCCTGAGTCAGCTCCCCGAACGGATTATGGCATACACTAATTCAGTTACAGCTTAGGGCCCCATAATCCACCGGCTTCTCTCGAAATTACAGACTTTTTAGTTCTTAAATGTGACATGACGTTTTGTGGCAATATAATATTGTACGGTCTAATGGGCGGTGAAGCTCTGCGGCTGGGAAGGCAACCGTATGTCTGGCATCCCACTGGCCATGTATTACATCAGGACTGAATTAAGTCCGCAAGCGCGTTCCAAAACCGCTGAGAAAAAAACCGCTGAGAAAAGCTCTTAGCTGTCACTTAACGAAAAGTAGCAAAGAAAAGCGCTTAAATAATAAATATTTGATGACCTCATCAGTAAAAGTTTATTAATGAAATACTTTAACTACGCTCAAGAATGCGTTTACTGTTTTCATGCAACATACGAAGCATAAAAACAATAAATAAATTATATTTTACAAATTAAACATACTTGTTTACCATTGAACTCAACATACGCTGGCAGAATCAACTGCGCATGCTCAAGTTCTTGGAAAGCCAACTAAGCGGAAAATTTTTCTACTTACTTATCTAGCTAAGTGCTTTGGGACATAACGTCAGAAATCGATGTTCTTAGTAGCTTATCTAAGCGCTCGCGGATTGAACACAGCCCAGCCCAGATTTCAGCGGTTTAACCAGTAACGAGCTCAAGGTCTATGAAACAGAGATGAGCAGGTAGGATCACCAAACTTGACATACAAATGTTCTACGATGAGTCCCAGAAACCCATTTATTTTGGGGATCAAAAGGTCAAAGGTCAAGGTCACAACGCCGCGGTGTCGGTCTTCAGACGGAACGTAGTATTGCCGCTGCTGCTGCGTACGTAAGCTACGCTGGGTTTTCCCTGCTGTAATGCCCCGCCGCGCAAGTAATGCTAGCCACACCGGGTTTTTCGTGCGTCACTTCCCTCGTCCGTTTGCCGCTGGACGCCGGGATTTCCCCGGCGTGCGTTTTTGCACTCTTGCGAGTGCCGGCTTCACGGTTGGTTGCGTGGCACAGCGGTAGAACGTCGGTCTTTGGCCGGCGAACTTTCCCTGTCCTGCGCTCGACCTGTATAGCTGACGGGTGACCACTTATGTGGGTAAACCGTCCGCTATAGGTCAACCATTTAGGCCAACTCAGCCTTTCATCCCTTCAAAGTCGATAGATGAGTAGTAAGCTGCAATTGGATGTCTCTTACCTCAGTTATGGGTGGCGCCATCTGTTGAACGCTTACGAAGGAAAGGCAGACATGGTGTATTTGCAGGTAAAACTGTGTGATTCATGCCTGAGCGCTTTGAGATATACATAGTATGTAAAAGGCGCAATATAAATACACTTCCTTTCC
>Ga0209780_1004758_pt1 | contig 10545 bp, 7 predicted proteins | sample WorMetexBAHAMAS2_FD_187384 | JGI IMG/M metagenome (GOLD analysis project Ga0209780, IMG submission 187384) | Marine gutless worms symbiont microbial communities from Max Planck institute for Marine Microbiology, Germany - Inanidrilus exumae... | ecosystem: Host-associated > Annelida > Digestive... | reverse complement strand
GACCCGTACGTTAGCTTAGCCTACTCGCCGTAAGTGCGTCTGTTTCGGCCCTTTCGGGTCCCGGTCGGGACCCGGGATTGACGGTTCGGGTCTCGGGATTCAACGTACCCGGGTATTAACATCCCTAATCTGTAGATGTTTAATATATGGGGTGGACCAATAAAAGCTCTTATTTTTGATGTGTCATACTGATGCAACCGTTCATGATAAAATGAAATAATTTTCACCAAAGTGGTCAGATGTGTAAGACTATTTAAAGATGTTGATGCTGTTTTCTGGGCAGTAATTGCGTATTCTGTGTACATCAGCTGAGTTTTATTGTATCCACAGCTGTGTATCTGACACTTCAGTTGATGCTATTAATGACCACTGTAAAATTTTTCAACTGTGCTGTCTATAAGTTTTGTCTGATTATACCGATGTCTCGTTATTTTATCATATACTAGTTACTGTACATGTAGGGCTTCTTAAACTGGGTGGTCAACTGGATTGAGGTCAGGGCTGTTAAGTGCTGGTTTCAGTGAAATTCACTGCATTTGCTTTTAGAGACGCAGCGGTTTGCCTGGATTGTTGAGATGTTTTGCCATCTTTTCAGCTGTCACATTGAGTGTCGACTGATTAGAATAGCATTTTGTCATTTTTGGACTTAATCACATTAACGTAATTGTCTGTAGTAACATATTATGTATATAGTAAGATTAAGCTAATTTACTAAGCATATTTAACACTTCATAAAATTACCTCTGAAGTCTTTCTTTTAGTGTTATGAATTTTAGGCCCAGATGTTAGTCAGTTTCCACCAGTCATCTTACTCCATGTGTTTTGAGAGAGAACATCTAGGAATATGCAGCACCAATGTTTGGGGGCTGGATGCTCTTCCCACTCAGCCGATGTTGACAAAACACTGAAGGAATAGCAGTAGTTCAAGTCCAGCCATGTGCCATTCTGATTTGTATGCAGCTGTATGCATGTGTGCCTTGGTGTACCCGTGTAATTTATTAAACTAATTTAGCACTCGCACAAATGTAATATTTGCCTGCAGTGTGAACGTGTTAAAGTCTGTCGTTGGCAGTCTTTGGAATGCGTTTGGTGTTGGTGTTAGGGTAAAAAGAAATCATCTTCGTCAATTGGTAAGTCTTCTGAGCTTCCGGCAGCAAACAGCCAGCCACAGACATCAACAGCAGCAACATCAGTCACATCTAAGGACTCGGTTGTCAGTAAGAACACCAACAACGTTTCTGACAGCCAGCGTCTTGCACAGAAACGGATTCTTGAGGCTTCGCTGTTCGGAGATGAGGAGCATGACTCCCCATCGTCCAAGAAAACCAAACCAAGAGACGCGGAAGACTTGCCTCCGATGAAAGACAAGGCTAGTACAGAAAAGAAACAAGATGGTGCTGAATCGAAGGCTTCAAAGCAGAGCCTTGAAGCAAATGGAAATAGTCGAAGATCATCATCTAAAACTCCAGAACCTCTATTAGCAAAACATCTCGACGATGGTGGAAAGTCGTCTAAGCACAGCCATTCCAAGCAGAGCACAGAGAGCCGCCATCATCATAGTCACAGTAAACATCACAGATCATCGCATCATTCTTCATCGGCTACTTCCACCAAACAGACCACATCGCCACCGACTGCTCCAGCATTGCCAAAGAAAGACGAGACAATGCCTGAGAAGAGAACTGTAAGCCCACTGAAGCTGAGTAAATTGCCTTTGTCATCAGCAGCTCCGAACCACAATTCGGCACACCATGTTGACATGAAGAATTTGTTTGGTGATGACGACGATGATGACGATGACAGTGATGAAGCCAATGATGCTGCTGCTGCTGCTGTGACAGTGGCAGTCGAGAAGGATGACAGTCAACACAAAACGGATCATGTCAGACCGGCCGAGAAGGGTAAGAAACACAGCCTACATGGTTACAGGAAGACGCCTGAGAAAGCACATTCCAGCAAAGCTCACACTCCAGTTGTGAAAGGTCGGTCAGACAAAACTGATACCCAGTCATTCAAGGCCACCAACAGTCTTTCATCATCACACAGTTCTGACAAGCATCATCGTCACCATTCCGAATCTGGGGTTGATAAGAGATCTAGAGATGCTGCGAAGTCTGGCAAACCTGTGGCTGTGGCGACCAAATCGGACTCCGCAACTCCTGTCGTAACTGGGAGTAAGCCGATGACGTCGGATTCTGCAGCGAAGTCAGTGAAAATGTCGCGTGGCGCCAGCACCGAGAAGACGAGTAGAGTGGAGAGTGTCACATGCGAGGGCGACCTGTCACTAAGCGACAGTGACACGAGCAACAGCAGCGAATCCAACGATGTCGACGTTTGCGACTCGCAGCCGGAGAAACCACCGTCAACAAGTGAGAATCAGCGCCATGAGTCAGACCCGGCTGCGACGGTGCTCCCGCCATCATCGCACGAAGCGAAGGCGGCCAATGGTGAGTACATTGCGGTACTGCTGGAGCTGCAGAAGCAGCTCATGAGCATTGCCGATGACGAAACATTGGAGAGATTGACAACCATGGTCGAAGAAACCGGAAAGTACAGCATCACCACCAACACTTTCGATTTTGATCTGTGCCAACTGGACATCCACACCGTCAACAAACTCAAACACTTCCTTGCTACCGTTGCATACTAGTTCATGCCTAGGGTGTTATATATTTCAGCAGCAATGTTGTCACCCCTCTTTTAGTCTGTTTTCGTCATATGACGACAACTGTTTGCATGGTTGGTTTGTCAAAAGAGATTGTTAATGGCCTAGAATGCTAAATTACTGCAAATCTTCCATTTAACTAGAAAAACGGGCATGGCAACCAATTATAGGGTCAAAATGGGCTAAATCGTCCAACTTATTTTCAAGCACCATCTTGGCATTTCAAATATCGCCATTCTGATTTTTAATAGGTTCATCTTCGATGATCTCGCTACATTTTATTTAAATTTGGTAAACTTTGGTCCAGTAACTTTGGTGTTTAGGATAGGCAAAGGTGTGCAACTGTTCATTTCTTTCTTTAAAGCCAACATTTTAGACAAATTATCTCAGGATCCACCGTAAGGATTATTTACCAAATTTTCACCGTATGGTAGGTATTTGATCATAGATTAAGGATCTGACCTTTTTCCCGGTCACTCTAGGGACGTTGTCATGGCAACCAATTTTAGCGTCAAAATTGGCGATATATGCCTATTCACCTTAATTTGTTGCCTTGGCATTCCGAAATGGATTGGAATATCGCAATTCCGATTTCAAAAGGTTCATCTGCGATGATCTGGCTACATTGTTTCAAAATTTGGTGAACTTCAGTAACTCCGGAGTTTAAGAGGGGCTAAAGCTTACACCCCCTCATTTTTCAAAAATTAAACCCTTTGAGACAAATTATCTGATGATCTGCTTGACAGACTTTCATTAAATTATCAAGTATGGTAGGTAATTAATCGTAGATTATGGATCTTACCTTTTTCCGATCGCTCAATGGACGTTGCCATCAACCAATTTTAGCGTCAAAATTGACAAAATTGGCCTATTCACCTTTATTCGTCGCCCTGGCATTCCGAAATGTATTGTAATATCGCACTTCTCATTTTAAAATGTTTCACCTACAATAATCTCACTACGTCGTGTAAAAATTTGGCAAGATTCTGTCCAATGACCCCGGAGTTTAAGGGAGTCATCAAGCGCAAGTGACTATTGAATTTATATGCGCTATACAAAAAACTCTTATGTATGTATGTATGTATGTGTATGTTAGTGTTGTTACGGTAACTGAAACCGCCGCCGAAACCTAGGTTTTTTCCAAGACCGTTTGTCGCCGAAACGTAGGTTTTTCCCGCTGGAATTGACGGTTTTAGGCCTACATTACTGGTTCGTACATAGCTTGTTTGTTTTGAGTGCTTTATTGCATGTATGCGGTTGTTTGCCGTTCGAACAAGGGATGATGAAAGTTGTTAACTTGTCATACCACATAACCGTAGGCATAAAGAAGTTTACAACGCGTTAATTATGCGAACCGAACCGAAAACCGAGGTTTTTCTTGCAAAACCTACCGAAACCGACAGATGGCAAAATTTTTGAAACCGTAACAACACTAGTGTATGTATCAGTGTGCACCCCTCATTTTTTGTTCTTTGAGACAAATTATCTCAGGATCTACACTACCAATTTTTACCAAATGGTGTGTATTTGATCATAGATTAAGAATCTGACCTTGTTCCCCCATAGCTTAAGGGACATTGCGATCGAAACCAATTTTATTGTCGAAATTGGCCTATTCAACTTTATTCATCGCCCTCACTTTCGGAAACGGATTGCAGTATCGCGCTTGTTATTTAAAGAGGTTTATCTACAATGATCTGGCTACGTCGTGTAAAAATTTGGTGAACTTAATGGTCCAGAAACTCCAGAGTTTTAAGAGGGTGAAAGGCGTATCCCCCCCCGTCGATCAGCAATTTGGCTACGTTCGCTTGGTGGCATCACTGCTAGACTTCGCGAGATCAATACTGAGTTTTCTGGGGCGATCACTACTCATTTTTATTTCACCTAAACGCTAGAGGACGTCACTGCTATGCCACGCGGGCTACACGCTGGGCCGTGACACGCATTTCTTATATTTTGATCTACAGTAATCTTCACGGTTGTATTGGACAATACAGTTTTGTCACGTGACATCTGGCTTAGATCCTTGCATGCCGCAGCGTCATGCCGGTTAGCTGCTAGCTGGCCAATCCAGTCCAGAGTATTTAGTATTCTTGGTTCACGGAGATTGTATGTTGTCCGTCCATTTATGATTGTGTGCAAGTAATGTTTACAGATTTGAACTAGAACTTAGTGTTAGAACTGTTTACCTGATAAAGTGCCATGATATTTACTTCTCTGCGTCATTATACAACGTGGTCCATGAAAAATATTGCAAATTTGCCTTCAACAAGAAGGCTACCAGATCTGAACTTATTTGCGTAAGTGTTGCTCAGGATGAATTCTTTTGTGCTCATTAAATTATTTTCAGCTCACCTTGAATGCAGGCACACACTACCTGGCAATAGCATGTGATGAGTGGTAGTATGTATATTGTGGTGTGGTCGTTGGTTTGTGCCACAGTGGTAGAACATCGGTCGTCGGCTGGCGAACTTTCCCTGTTCTGCACTCGAACTGTATCTGACGGGTGATCATTTATGTGGGTAAACCGTCCGCTAACCAACCAGGCCAACTCAACCTTTTATCCCTTTGGGATCGATAGAGGAGTAGTAAGCTGCAACTGAATTTCTGCTGCCTAGTTAGGGGTGGTGCCATCTGGTGAACGTTTGCGAAGGAAAGGCAGGCATGGTGTAATTTGCAGGTAAAACTGTAATTCATGTCTGAGCACTTTGAGACTATGCATGCATAGTAAATGGCGCTATATAAATACTCTGCCTTTCCTTTCTTTTGTTTGGCGGCAGTGGGTTGTCAGTTATTCTTTAAAACATTGACTTGTGTTGGTTAATGTGGTAATGTTTGTGTGTGCATTTATTTATGGTGCAGTCACGTTTTTGTGGTCCGCCATGTATACTGCGTTTGGAATTTCTAATCATTAGCAAAATTTACACAGTCAACAGGTTTCGAGTAATTAACTGTATGGTGTCTGGAGAAAAAAGTGCCACTATATTTTGACCTCTAACTTTGCCAAATGCTGACCGATTTTTAAAATTCTTCACCAATAGAGTTAGCAGTAAATTTGTAATAAGTCGATAATAAAGTATCCCACTATGATACCTCAAACGTATCGCTACAATACCTTGTAAAATATTTGTGCGAAAAAATCGTCATGTTCCAGGGATGAGTGGAGCAAACTGCTATGCAAAACTCACTCGAAACAGTTGCTGAAAAATATTCATCCAATGATGTTAGCACACTTTGTTTATTGACGAAAAAGATATCTACAGTGCTCACACTGAAAACTCCAAAGAATCACCGACCATACACAGCTGCAGCAACCAAGAAGAAAGACGTCACGACAAAATGCTTGTACACACGCTCAACATTTAGATAGTCACTGATGGCATCAGTCGGCGAGTCACAAGTGGTCGAGAAAACACAAGTTTGATACTTGTCGATCACGGAGTCAAGGTTATTGAGGACTGCTATCGTAACGTGATGCTGTTATAACTGTTCTGGCCCGCCATAGTTCGGTCTCAAGCGAGTTCTCCATCTTTCAGCAGAATTTGGAAAACTGGTCAGTATTTGGCAAAGTTAGATGCAATAATATGGTGGCACCCTTCTTTCCGGACACGGTGTATTTATAAAGGTGATGGATTGTGTCTCTGTGGATGACTGTACTCGTACAATGATGCTGACTGCTTAAATGTAGCTTATTCAATTAGCTAATTATGTCCCTGTGTTGATGTGTGCTGTATTTATTTCGTGTACAAGCTGGCTGGCTGTTTTGTCCATTGATCACTGATGTAAAGTTTAATTTATGTCTTATATATGGCAAAATATTTGTTGCATACTTGAGATCTATGAAAATGTTATGTTTTTTTTCTAATTCAAAAGATGGATGGCTTGGTGTAAAACTGTATCACTTTTTTATTCGGCTCGAAGCTGTAGGCTTTGGACGAATATTGGATTTAGTTTACGGGACGATTTGACAGTGTTCATGTGTTCAGCTATAAATATTACTTTGCCTAAAGTGAACCGATTTGGATGAAATTGGAGCACTGGGAGTACATTGTTGGGGGCTGGCTCTGGCAGATTTTGGGTGCGATCTGCACAGTAGCGACAGTTTGGGAGGCCGGCGAAGTTTGTTTTTTTTTTGTCAGGTAAATAACGCACGATTTCCCGTTAGCCAAATTTCACGAAATTTGAACACAACAACGTCCATTGGTGTCATGATGAAGACTTTCGTAACAGAATTTTGAAAATTTTAGGGTAATGGGCCGTTTTTCCTAAAAACGCAAAAATTTCTCGCAAAATTTCAACGTCTTGCAACCAGGCCACCATAGCTAACTTATGATTACAGATCGCTGGAAATTCTCTACCAAAAAAAATGATCCCTCTATGAGATATCTAATTTCCATTTTTACCGTTAGAATCAATTCAAAATCATTCCCTGTGCTGTAAGAAACCTACCCAAATTTTCGTCAGCTTCTGATGTCCGATATTGGGTAAACCAAGTACGCCGCTGCTGTGCGGCCTGGATGACCGACATGGAAGAAAAGCAGACCTGAATTGGAAACTGAAAATGAGTAACACGGCAGATAACGCTGACATTACACAGTTGCAGGCACGTGGCACTAGGCATGGTAGAATGCAGGAAGTAAACAGCTTGTGCACTGATAGCGGACTGCTTCGAGCCGAATACTGCATTGTGGGCATTCCACACAATAAAGCCATGTAGTCTTATATTGTTATGGTTAAATTAACTGAGGCATTTTTTTGGTTAATTTTGCGGTGATATTAGGGCGTTTGGTGTGTTGAACATGTGCTCCTAGTTTCTGTGCCACACATTCGACTGGTAGTGAACAAGTGCGGATGCGGCAACCATGGCGATGTTTACGTTCTTGATCATGTATTCATTGTTATATTGCATTTTGCAACTGTTTGGCACCTTCAGTTTGCTGACGAATTAGTTCACATACCGTTCACAGTAGTACATACCGTATGTGTGACTGTATTATTCTCTTAGTGTTGTTATTACTGGACTGTTACAATGTGTATGTTGGTTGTGGACAGACTATTTGTTGGGGTAGTTAGACTGCTGGGATCTCAAGTATGGACTTCTCCCATTTATGACAAGATCGGCGGCGTATTTACAAACGTGTGGGCCCTGTTCTATAGAAATGTGCACGGGCTGTGGCTCTTACTTCCTTTTTTTCCACTTTCCGCTGTTATAGCAAAGCCCTTCTATGGGTGTACTGCAAAATATTGTGGGAGTGTGGGCCACACAAATTTAGGGGCCGTGTTCGGCCAAACAGTCTGAACAGTGCTAAATCTGGCCGTGGTCGAGATCATGCACTGCAGTGGTATGAGAAGCGGTATGTTGCGTGGTGTTATTGACAAACAACGAAACGTCAGTACAGAGCAGAGATGAGAAATATTAGACGAATCTCTGAGATGTGAAAATGCAGGATAAGCTATAACACACTTGGAATAGAAGATATAGTTCCATGAAAAGTTTAGAATGATCAATGTTATACGCGATACTGTTTATGAAGCAGATACCTTCCACTGTATTGTCACCAGTGGAAAGATTAAATATGGAAGTTGAGAAGTTAGTATTTCAACGAAGAAGTCGCATTAGTTCCTAGTAAACAGTATTGATGTTGCTGATACTTTATTTCTGTGATGACTTGTAGCCGTGTTTGTCATTGAATAGTTTGCTAGTTTTGTGGTTTTGTTAGGTTAGTTTTTGACAATCCGTGGTTAATCGTTTCTATTTTTTTGGTTATCACATAATATAATGTTAATGCTTTTTATGCAGGCTTGTTGTCTGTTTATTAGGTCCACCTAATAAAGCCGGTCTCAGATGTCCGTCCGTCCATACGTACGTGCGTACGTCCGTCCGTCCACAAAAAGTTTCTTTGATTTCAATGAAATTTGGCATGTAGGTATGCAAAAAGTACGACCCGTTCCAAGGTCGAGGTCACGAGCCCTTCAAGTTTGGAAATCCGGCCATTTTCAAAAGCTGCCGGTATCTCCTCCGCCATTTACAACGGGAGCTGGCAACTGACCACGGATTCGTAAACTAAGACACAACATCTAAATTTGTTCAGGCCGGATTTTTGATATTTTTCCTAGTTTTTGTGTCACGTGACTTTGAAGTTGGCGCAAACGTCAGTTGCGAAGAGTAAACCGTCAGTCCCGTATGGGACTAGCTAATTTATTTTCATTTGGCACCTTTTAAAATACGAGGCCTTCCGAGATGATGGTTGACGTCTGTATTGAGCCATTATTTTGTGTGCCTTTCAGTCTGGTTCTGTTGATATAATTACATTATATTAGCTGTAAACAGTGCAAGTCTGTTCTGTCTCTTTATCTCTTTTTGAAGGTAACGTTTTTGCGGCTGACAATGTCTGTCTGGCTTTGTCATCATTTCTGTCTGTCGACACATCTGCGTGAGCTTTCACTAAATTTTGGTTGGTCTTGGAACAAGAAACAGTCTCATTGGTAACCTGTGTCCAAATTTATAAAATAGAAAAGAGAAATTTAACACTGGGCGATAGTACATTTGTTAGGTGGCGCCGTCATTTGCTGTTATTGCTACATGCAGCCCTGTGCAGCAGAAAAGTGCATGAAAACTCGAATGAGATTTATTTTTGGCTGACAGAAGGTTGTTGCATAGGCCCTAGATGTGAACTCCGTTAGTGTATTCCTGTCCATTTAAAACATTTGTGTTGTGTTATATCCATTATTCTTTCCAAAATTGTCACAGTCTGCCCAGCACTATTCTGTGTCACGTATATTAAAGGCCCATTCACACGGAGCGCGTCGACGTCCGCAGACACGCTTGATTTGACCCAAATCAAGCGTGTCTGCGGACGTCGACGCGCTCGGTGTGAATGATTTGGCCACGCCTTCTACTTGTATAATATTTATAAAAGTTGCTGTCAAAATAACTGGTTACAACAATCATAATGTATTCATAACTGAAATCATCTTTACCGCTATTGTTCCTTATTTTTGCAAATCACATTTCAAAAGCGCAGTATTGCAGACAACGTTCGACGGTTGTTAACTACGGTAAGTACATTCAGCAACGTATTGCAATAACGGAAAAGTGCTTACCATCTCGATTTATTTCTTCGGCAATTTCCCTCTAGGTGAATTCTTTTATTGTCATTATTTCGATAGTTAGTGGACGCAACGTCATATGACAATGTTTCTTCGCCTAATAGCTTCAACCAGTATTTTGTCCTCCATGATTTTATGATTTGAATATTCATGAACATGTCACGTGCCACAACGTCGCTTGCCATTGGATGATCAACACGACGTCGACGGACGTAGACGCGCGTCTAGTACGTCCGTCGACGGACGTAGACGCGCGTCTAGTACGTCCGTCGACGGACGTAGACGCGCGTCTACGCCCGTCGACGGACGTAGACGCGCTCGGTGTGAATGGGCCTTAAGGTATGGACGCTGTAAGTGTTTCTTACCGTTCCATGTTAGGGTATTTTGTAGGACTTCCGAAATTGGGGTGATCCAGAATTGCTAGGGTGGTGTGAGGAAGAGACCTGGCGAGCGCAGGGGTTATGGGACGCAGCTCCTATATTACTCGTATTTAATCCATTTTCGACGTTACTGTATATCGATTTGCGTGTCGCTTGACATAAATCGGACTTGTTTCTTTTGTGGCCAGTGAAGCGAGTGCGCAACACCAAGACACTGTGCAACATTATTCAGGACCAGTTATTACCAGACAGTTAGTTATGGAGTACAACTGTCGAAAGTGCGTGCATGGCTGCATCAAAACATGTCAATAACTGGTGTACTCAGGGGCGGTTCTAAGGGGGGACGAGGGGCCGTGCCCCCAACAAACATTTTGCCCCCCCCCTCTGTGC
>Ga0209780_1004757_pt1 | contig 10546 bp, 6 predicted proteins | sample WorMetexBAHAMAS2_FD_187384 | JGI IMG/M metagenome (GOLD analysis project Ga0209780, IMG submission 187384) | Marine gutless worms symbiont microbial communities from Max Planck institute for Marine Microbiology, Germany - Inanidrilus exumae... | ecosystem: Host-associated > Annelida > Digestive... | reverse complement strand
TCGGTCAGCACAGCCACTGACGCGCGGGACGTTCTGCCAGCCGGCAATAAACGTGTCTGGTGACACCGCGGGACACTCGTAATAATAGTAACCAGCGGTTAGACCTCGCGCCTACGGCGCTCGATTCTCGCGCCTATGTCGCTCTGCCCGCTAGTTCCGAATTTCCTGACGTAGCTCGCCACTCATTTGCGGCGGCGTATGAACGGCGCGCGGACCGCGAGCCCGCGCGTTCCAGCGGCGCTCGCTAAACCCCCATGACCATCCGGAGGGTATAAAGTAAGTTAAGTAAAGTAAAGTAAACAAAGACATTTTTGTTTGGCGAGGCTGCAGCGCACTAGTGACTTTTTGCTTTTAATGCGCTGTGTATAAATTGACTCACTCACCTCAGTCAGCTGCCACCCAGCAGAGGTGAGAATCCCGCCTTTATCCCCAGCCGAAGCAGGTACTCGATTTAGCGACCCCTGGAGGGATGCAAAGCTGAGTTGACTTGTGTTACGTGATAGCGGACCGGCTGGGATTTGAACCCGCGACCTGTCAATTGGAGGTCCAACGCCCTATCGCTGCGCCACCACGCAACAAGGAAGCCACGTGCCAAATTTGTCCAGATCCGCTCAAAACTGTAGCTGTGCATATGGAACAAAGAAACAGACACACACACACACGCACACACACCCATACACACAGATTCGGTTTTATATAATATAATAATAACAAGTGATAAAAGTAAATGTTTTGAGGAAAGGCCGGGTGAGGCGTATTTTTCACGGGAGACAATGTAACGTGACACCGACCAGTCGGGATCGTTACACTGTAAAAGTGTCATGGACACAGCCCGTGTGTTAAGTTTTAGCAGTTTTAAGGCGGCATTTCTGAACTTAGCTCGTTGCCGTCCAATACTTATGGCACGTCCTATAGCTGGGCGAAAGCAACGTCTTCAACATTTCGTAGTCATCTCCAGTAACATCCCAGCATCAAAGGGATTAACAGAAACGTCTCGCTACCGAAAGGGATGGCCGGCACTGACTGACTTCGCTAATCAGATATTGTTCTTACTCGGGTTTGCATGTTAATGCCAATTTATAATACATCATGGTCTATTAAAATGTGCCACTTTATTTTTTACTCTAATTTCCACGTTTCTTGGCGGATTTTTAAAAATACTTTTTGTACCAATGGAAACAGGAAAGAATACTCTATAATTTTGTTATTTAACGGCTTGATGACGTTATAATTGCGTCACACTGCAGTGTTCACTTCATCAAGTTACTTCTTGCATAATAAAAATAAATAAATAAATAAATAATAATAATAATAATACCACGGGTACGATCTAGTCAGTGTGGTCGTTTATTTTTGTGCAAGCCGATTTTGTCGATTTTGTGTTGATTTCATCTGATAAGGGTTGTTTTTCATGTATCACAAAGCTAAATCGGCTTTTGCAGATTGAGTTGATTCATTCGGTGGTTTTTCATGTCGATCTGTATTTCTTGTTTCTGAGCTTGTTTTGTGCCGTGTTTCGTTCTCATTGTGCGTTTCGCCCTTTGGCGTCCGGCCTTTGGTCGGCTTAGGCAGGTGCGTTGCCCTGAGCTAGTCTCTCGCATGCTCGATCAAAATGTCGCAAAACTGGCCTCTTTCTCAGCTGATTGACAAATCCAGCGGGACGTGTAGTGTTTGTTTGGCGACGCGGCAAGTTCGTATTGGTGGTGGTACAATTCACAAGCATGGGCCTCGACATGATCCATACCCCGGGTCCAATAAGCCACCTCTCCAGACATGCGGCCAGACTCAGGCTGTAGCTGATCAGGCTGCGTCTAAATTTTCAGTCCTGTCAACTCTGCTGTGTCGGATGATGCTGCTTGGTCGACGTCTATTTGGTTGCCTCCTGACCCTATAGTTATCAGTTATTAAACACATCCCCAAATCAACTCGATCTTCTTATGTCGCCCACTTGGCGGCTTTGCTGCGCAGTGTTGCTTCCGATCCAGATTCAACCCCCAAGTGGTTGGAACTTTTCAGCCGGAGCCATGCTTTCCTGCACATGCCGAAACGAGGTCGTAAGCGCCACAATCTTGCAGCAGCTATTAACTAGAAATGCGTGACAGAGCCTAGCGTGTAGCCCGCGCGGCATAGCAGTGACGCCCTCTAGCGTATACGTGAAACAAACTTAGTAGTGATCGCCTCAGCAAACTCAGTACTAATCCCCGCAAGGTCTAGCAGTAAAGCGAACGTAGACAAACTGCTGATCGACGAGGGGTGTACACCTTTCACTCTCTTAAACTCTGAAGTTACTAGACCGACGTTCACCAAATGCTTACACTATGTAGCCAGATTATCGCAGATGAAGCTTTTAAAGTCAGAAGCGCGATATTGCAATCCGTTTTCCAATGCCAGGACGACAAATAAAGGTGAATAGCCCGATATCGCCAATTTTGATGCTAAAATTGGTTACCATGGCAACGCCCGTTCAGCCATCGGGAAAAGGGGGTCAAATCGGCAATCTATGATCAATTACCTACCATGTGGTGAAAATATGGTGAAAATCGGTCAAGCAGATCCTAAGTTCTCTTTGCTCAAATGTTTATTTTAAAAAGAAAAAGAAATTAACGCAAGCAGAATAGCCTGAGGGGCATGCATGCCACGCGGGCTAAATAAGATACGTCATGAACTCATAATTATAGCAATATGTGCGAGTATCTTGGCGCTACTTTTTAACAACGTTGGAGCATACCATTTCTCTTTTACCGTCCACCTTCCTGCCGCCGTACCGTTCCACTTAAGGTCTCTAAGCTTGTCACCAGTACGTTATACTATAACAACATCGGTCGTCGCCATTCCCGTCAAGTCGTTATTTGCAAGCAAATTGCCCGTTTATAGGCGTGGCGGAGAGGCGCGCGGCGCTCTGTGGCGCTGCCACGTGGACACGCATTAGGAGTGTTGAGCGTCGGCGGGGGGCAGCCGTGCTGTCTGTCCCACCATACATCGCAGACGTCGTCACCGTCGTGCAGAAATTGTCGGAGACAGGGTCAAGTGTACAGGGCCTATCGTCTAACGGTTCGATAACCAACGATCTCATCCGCATGAACCAGCCCAACTAGAGATGTATCGGTGGCATACCCGACCTGGTGTCGGTGACGGGCACAAGTTGCCAACTGTTACTTAAGCTATTTTTTAGTTAACAGTTTTAAAATTAGTTAAACTTTTCCTCTAGTAAAACTTTAGCTTCAACTAAAAAGTAGACGCTGAAGTTTAACTAGAGGAAAAGTTTAACTAACTTTTTAAAGTTGTTAACTAAAACGTCTAACCACTTCAAAAGTTGAGATATGGAAAAGCCGAATGGTCGATAAAACGTCGATTATCTCTTGCTGTTGTGATCAAATTGTCTCTTGACAGAGCATTTGCAGAAGAATGTTACGATTAACAGATTCAGTTGCTCCCACTTTATTTTTTTCACTTAGATTACAACGAAAAAAGCAGATTTATATTTACAAAACATTTTATATGTTATACATTTTTATACTTGAATAATTTGAAGTTATTGCCACATGTTGAACATATTCGCCGAAAACAGTTGCAAAAAGTTACGCAAAGTTTAATTCTTTTAGGTCTAGAGGTAACTCAAATACAAATTAGTTGATGGCTTTAGTATAATAATTTTTAAATTAAAAAATAATTTAAGTATAACTAAAATACTTAGCTTAGTTACATCAATGCTATGTGTTGGAAATGTAAAAAAACTATAGTTGGAACAGACACGGTGCTCTCTTCATAGCCCCATTCCAAGTCCGCCATCATCTCGATCAACGAAATAGGTTCGTCCTGTGACCTTATTTCATTGCCTTGGCCTACAGTTTGCGTGGGCGTGGCACTTCTCAAACAGCTCATATTCACTGAACTCTCAACCGCAAAAACGACAAATGAACATCCTACGTATCAAAAACCATTCCAAGTAATGCAATAAGCTCAGCTATCGCATAGGGACCGCGTCACGCTCTATGTCAGTAGAAATCTTGTCAACTGCTGCACAGTTGTGTACGAAAAATCACATTTGAAAAGCCTTGCAGTAGATGAATGACCCTGAAGGCCATTCAAGGTCATCGGAATTATCGGTATTCGACAGGCCATGCATTATAATACTTCCTATTAGTGGTCTGTATCAACAACGTCTCTATCTTGCACCGTTTCCAAGATATTACCACATTTACAGTGTACGTGACTGACTGCCAGTGACCTTGAGAAGTCCTCCAGTTTCGAAAGATAATTGAAATTGCCGCTTCGAAATCTGATGATACGATTTTGAGCATTGTTGGAGCAAAATGGGCAACTTCGAGGTGATCGGTGTTGGGGTGAATTGTTCGCACCCCCGTCCTATTCATGTGTTATATGTGCTATATTTTCCGAGGTATAGGAGTTATAAAGATTTCAAACAGCAAATGTGACCTTAAAGTCACTCAATGTTATTGGTATTGATGCCATTTGTTAGGTCATATACGCTTTCTTATTAGTCATCTATTGCAACTATGTCTATATCTTGCACACTTTACGAGATGTTATCAGCTATTTTCCAAAATTTTAAGCAGTCATGTCACCCTGAACCCATCCCCTCGGGGGTAGTCTATGACGCTAGCACCAGTACTCATCGGTGTCAATAAATACACTAATTATGAAGTGTCTAGCTTCGCCCATTCCATGTATATGGTTCGAGCCCCAAAATTTAAAAAAGGGTCACGTTGCTCGGACCACTCCGATTTGGAGTTATAGCGTGTTATCTCAAGGCTGATACGTGATATGATTGGTGCTCCCAAAAATTTAAATTGTTCCTGTGAACTGACCACAGCATATATGAGCTGACCACGACCTCTCACGGGTGATTTGTTATCTATGGGCTGGGTTGCCACCACCAACCTACTTACTAAATGTGAATTCTCTCTCTGCCAGTTACGAAGATATGAACGACGATACAGAAAATGAAGTGGTTTAGGGTATTGATGGGTCAATCAGTCACTGGATATAGCACCATTCGAAAGAGCGGATACGAGTTCTTATTAGCATTCCGTAATAACTGTGTCCCTATTTTGCATCGTTTCTGAGATATTAAGTAAAGGAAAGGAACGGAAGAGTATTTATATAGCACTATTTATGCTATGCATAGTCTCAAAGTGCTCAGACATGGATCACACAGTTTTACCTGCAAATTGCACCATGCCTGCCTTTCCTTTTTAAGCGTTCACCAGATGGCGCCATTCCTAACTGAAGTAGCAGACACCCAATTGCAGCTTACTACTCATTTATCGACCCCAAGGGATGAAAGACTGAGTAGGCCTGGTTGGTTGAGCTATAGCGTGATAACCCGTCAGCTACAGGTCGAGCGCAGGACAGGGAAAGTTCGCCGGCCAAAGACTGGCTTTCTACCTCTGTGCTACGCAACCAACCGATAATTTTTTATACAGTTTTAACTTACCCCACCTGTATTTGTGGTGTCCCATTTGGGTTGATGCAATTTAAATTTCGCGAAGATGTTTTGGCATCGAAAAACTATGTTCCCTGGGCAAGTGTCCAACTGTATGCACGGTCCTGTTTAGTCAGTCGTTTTGGTAAAACTCCGACTTGTAACGGGCAGTCAGACACAGACAAACAGTCACTTACTTACAAAGGAGATACAGTAGAAACTATGTCTTAAAATATAGCAAAGTAAATGCGCTTTACTTATACACTAAAATTACATACGGTAAAAAACTGACGGTGATGTGATCTTTGCTGGCATTTTCTCCTTAATGTGTTCGGCCGCTCGTCCAACGGCGTAAATTGGTCGTACATTTGCTGTAGAGGCCAGCGCTGACTATAGGCCTAGATGTACAGTAGGCACGATATCTACGGATTCACGGTATGTCTGGTAATGACATCTGTCGACACCGCGTGCTGGCGTTGTTATCTTATCCTCTTCACGAAATCCACAGGTTATTTATCACTATTTGCTGTCGTAAAATGAATATGAGGCGACAAGATAGGCCTATAGGCCTAGCGGTGTCAAGGTATGTAAGCTGTGTTGAACAGTTCAGTCTTGAGAACAGTCTTGAATGCAGTAATGATGGCGTTGTTTCGCTCAGCTGCCGGACCGGAACAGTAACATGTTACAATAAAGGAATTTCTGCAGCGGCATTTCATGCAATTATTAGGTCACATCGTCTATTGCTACAAATGTCGCACGTAATGTGGCATGTGTGTCTGTGTGTGTGGTGGGCACACGGATGAGGTATGCGAAAAGGCTGAACCAATCGAGGTGGTGTTTGGAGGAGAGACTCGTGTGAGCCGAAGGAACCATATATTAGATGGGGATCCAGACCCCCATAAGAAAGGGCACTTTTGAGGGGACATCTGCCGCCCCATTGCAACATACCTATACGCATGGATGCATTGCACATTGTTCGCCTGTCGCCACGGCAAATGTGCCTGCACATCACATACATTCGCCACATCGAGAGGTGACAAGACAGCGATGCGGCCTTTTTGCCACCTTATTTTGGACATTTGTTTCAAACCCATCTCCTTTGACTCAAGTGGATTAATGCCTTATGTGGGAAATACCTCTTAAAACAGTGTACGTATATGTATGTATCTAACACTGATAAAACCCGGCGCTATGGTCGTAGGCTTAAGCCGGTAACGAGCGGCGCGATTTGTGAATTGGCTTATATTCTGTCAACGCAGGTATCGCTAGCAGCTGGCAAGAGACAGAGGACGACGAACGATCGATGAGCCATATAATACTCTCGAGTTTTGGTGCTGGGTCGCTGACCAACGTTGCATACAGATGTGACACTGATTGGGTTGCCAATTTTTATGTGAAAGCGACAAATCCAATCGATTTCCTGCCAGACTGATATTTCAGAACCAGACTCGCGGCGATTACATCTGTAATTTTTGCCGCACGACGCTTATGCATATACATGTAGCTTGGCATGTGCTATAGCGCGGCGTCTGTCCCTCTCTCCACCACACTGCGGAACTAATTTCCAAGCTGTCATCATTAGACTACAGCCCAGAGCTTCTCTGACGGCAAGCAAGAACAGAAGCAAACTCGATGCCTACGATTACACGCACGTACATTTTTGGCAGTACAATCCCGCATTTTGACTTGCTTCTGAGTTTAAAACAACAGTGTTCCCACTAAGATATTTACTGATCATGCTAAGAAAAAACTGGCAACATGGTTAGCTGCTATTCCGTTACGTTTATTTAAGTAGGCGAGTTTCCTATTTTTATAGTAAGTAAGTAAGTAAACATAGATTTTTAGAGTGGCTTAAATAACGAACATTACTACAACGACCAATGCTACCCTTGTGGTAGAGAGAATTCTGAGATTTCCTGTATTTCTCATTCTGATACAACCAACGATTGACTGCTGTTTCATTAATTCGGTGGCATGCGACTGCCGTCTTCTTGGCCTGTTTCTTGTCTCTGTCTAAATCAAAGATGTCTTTTGCAAAATATCGCTGCCGAAATTCACCAGGGACTATTTTGCCGGCGGCTAATGCACAACGAACACCATGCAGATACAGGCACTACGTCAAACTCGGTAATATATCATAGGCTTTTTCGCAGCGAACAGTCTGCTGCAGACGGCCTCGTGCGATTGCCAGTAAATTCACGTCGTGACGAATTGCTGTCGAACTGGGGCCGGAGCGGCCGACGATTACTTTACTCTCACCGCGCTCCGAGCAATATATTCCTCCTCCACCACCTCGTCGTCGTCGTCGTAGCCGTTAATAAGACCGATTTAACACCCAACGATACTTCGTGGCCGCATGCATTGATCAAGTGGTGAAAACGATGGGACAATTATTGGTAATTGAGCAGTTGCCCGGGCAGAGTTGGGCTGCTGATTCTGAACCGAGCAAGGCCTGTCAAAAACTGTGCTATTTTAACAGCTGTCTTCCTTCCGAAGCTCCACGCATGCACGGCAAAAGCGTCGGAGATGTCATCAGCGAGTGCTAACACAATATACGATCCTGATGGCTTTCGCTGGGCTCGTGGAAAACATGTTTGCGCGCAGACTGGAGGGCTGTCCTGTCCTTAGACGATCGGCTTTCGACTATTTTGATAATTTTTATTCATCGGAATGTGAACAAAAAAACAGTAGCAAATAAGAAAAAAGAAAAAGAAAAGAAAACTTAACTAACTTAACTAACTTAACTTATGCATTCTTATTTATCATGTAATATGATAAAGCAGAAGCATAAAGAAAAGGTGCACATCAAAACACAAATATACAAAAATATGTTAAATAATTACCATACATTAATTTTACTTACCTAACAGGTTATTACACGCATAAAATTTTGAATCAAAATTCTCAACACGTTTGGCCCATAAACACTAGGTAGATTGAAATGGTACTGACGCTGTTTGACTACGTCGATACTGCTTGTTCTGAACAATTTCATAAAGAAGCGGTTTACTGCAAAATCGAGAGATGAGAGATCAGACTTCAGTAAAGGACAAGCCTCTAAGCCATAAATTAGCACGTACACCGGAATACATTTACTGCTAATTAGTTCCAGAGTTGCCTTTTCTGGTGTAATGCGGCCAATTTTGTCAAATATGGCATTAGCTGACCGATAGAATGATCTCTTAGCATTGGTCAGTGAACATTTGAAATTCCTTGAACGCACCATAAAAATGCCCAGATAACTTAGTTCGTGAACCCACGTAATAGCAATTCCATTAGAGATTCGAATGTCATCACACGAAAAATCATTTCTTGGGCCAATGCATGATTTTTTAACGTTAATTGCCATATCAATCTAATCCAATTCATGTTCACAAATTCGCATTAATTTCTCAAGCATGCAAACGGAAGGTGATATTATAAAAATGTTATCAGCGAAGAGAACATTAAACATACCGCGACATAACGAAGAGGACTTGATAGATCATCCAAGTATAATCGAAAAAGAAAAGGAGATAGGACAGAGCTACTAACTCCAAAATCAAAGTCAAGAACTGGCACCAGGCGTCAATCCACTTACACTTAAAATCTAGATCTCCGATGCACGATTATTCGAGTAACTCACTGTAACTGTACACATCACAGTCAGACTGTCACTGTAGTATGTCTGCAAGACTGATGCTATATCTCGATACGATCTTTTGCTGCATTTTTAAACTCTACAATGTAGCCTAGGTAACGGGAAAATGGGCATAGCTATTAGTATTCGAATATCGGAACAGATATTCGAGTCCTGAGAATTACGGAATCCTATAAAAGACGACATAGTCAGTGAAAATGAGCCAAGAATTTTAGTGGAAAATAATAAATTTCCTTGCAAAATGGCCAGTCGTAAGAGAGACACATGACTGTGTATGCAGCAAACTGACTTTCTCATTTAATAATTATTATCATGCTTTTAATATCGTAAAGTCATTAGCCAAGCAGACGGTAGTCACGGGGTAAGGTTTTCACCGGCTTTTTATCTGTCTGTTTATCTGCAAGATATCCCCAAAACCGATGCAACTAGGATAACCAAACTTGACATGGAGATGTTGCACGATGAGTCCCGGAAAGACATTTATTTTGGGGTCAAAAAGTCAAAGGTCAAGTTACGAGTCACCAAAACTACCGGCGTGGGTCATCGCACTCTTGTGAGTGCTGGCTTCTTCTAGTTGCCATTTCCAACTGAAAAGCGACGTATATGAAGTACCGTATATACGCATCGACAGCAGAATGCAGTACAGTACAATAAGGCTATACAACGCAGCACGACTTCGGATGCTTTTTAGTCCGCGTACAGTCAATTAAGTCGCCGATGTCCTCACGGTCGCTTCCAATCCGGTCACTGATTTAAGCAGGCATAGAAGGCTCTGACATCAACGAAATCTGACTTCAATGTGATCGAGCAAAGCGACCGAAAAGCCGTGCGACCTCATTACGCTCGCCCATTGTAGGTGAAGTGAAAGAGCCAGACCATTATATTTTACGAGTCTTTACCAGTTTTTCCCCTCAAAGCACTTTCTGGGACGTCTAGTCAACCGACAGTCTTGATACTTTTCCACATGATATGGCTTTAGCTTCAATACAAAAGGTGTTATTGCGATTTTTTGAAATAAACCACGTCAAAAATGCATGGGTACATAAGTCCATTAATGTTCGCTCACTTCGAATGCGTTACGTTGTGTTGCAACGCAACGCATATCTGGTGTGAACATACCTTTAGGCCCACAGGCCTAAAGGTTTGTTCACACTACACTGCAGAGTGCACATAGCAGGAATGAAGCAGAACCAGTCGGAATTAAAAATGTTCAAAATTCGACGGGACGGGAATGTCATTTTTTGAAGAATGCCGTTCGAATACTACGAATTCATCGCGTACCCGCATCAAATGATTCTTGCGCATTCCGAGTGTATTAGTTCTCGAATGCAGCTCTAATTTAGTTGGAACACAGTAGGAATATTCCGAATGCTGTCATAATGTTCAGAATGCACTTCGAATGCCATATGAGTGCAGTTCGCTTGCTGCCCGAACAACGCGTGAAGTCCAGTTGGAAGGTG
>Ga0209780_1004756_pt1 | contig 10546 bp, 4 predicted proteins | sample WorMetexBAHAMAS2_FD_187384 | JGI IMG/M metagenome (GOLD analysis project Ga0209780, IMG submission 187384) | Marine gutless worms symbiont microbial communities from Max Planck institute for Marine Microbiology, Germany - Inanidrilus exumae... | ecosystem: Host-associated > Annelida > Digestive... | reverse complement strand
GAAAAGTTTCGAAAATATCGGTTTGCAGACGTCGGAAAAAGTGAGTTGGGAAAAAAAGAAACATGCGCAAAACATAAGATCGACCGTTCACAGAACGGACGATCTAATAATAGCATATCTAAACTTTTAGACTGTTTTTCCATGCTTGTATCGTCGTACGGAACAATTAAAAGGCAGTCGTAGACAGGTGACTTCGCTTCACCGGTGGTGTGGAATCACATGCTTAAGTATTTCGTTTGCGTGATCCTAGGTTTAGCCGTTTTGGTACAATTGCGACTTATGAAAGACAGAAGGACATGCGATGACAGCAAATACCGCACTAGCATCAGTGGCGGATCCAGAGGCTGTGGCTAAGGGGCGAAGGGGACGGCAAGGCCCGAAGGGCCGAAGCGGGAGGTGGGGGCTCTTGGGGAGTGGGCAACCAGTCCCTCCTACCAGCTACGGGGGGAGCGCTGTAAGCTCCCGTAGTGGGGTTTGTGGCGAAGACCCGGTCGGCGGCCGCTGTTGATCTTGGTTTGATTTGAAGCCTCAAAATTGTGTCTGGTAACAAGTTTCGCAAGCCGTTTGGAGGAAGGGTGCGATCGCCCTCTACGCCCCCATGGATCCGCCAGTGGCTAGCATGGCGTCGCGCGGTTAAAAATCACATTTGAAAGACTTGCAGTAGGAATGACCTTGAAGGTGACTCAAGGTTATCACAATTGTCTCCATTCGATGTCATAATCACTGACTGTTATCGGTCTGTAGTAACAACGACGCTATGACTAGCACCGTTTCCGAGATATTGCCACATTTACAGTGTACGTGACTGGCTGTAACATTCAGAAGTCCTTGGCTTGTAATTTCAACTATCTTTTCGAAAACCATATGCGCTTTCCGATTCATGTGTCAACATATTGTACACAATACAGTACACGCTGTATTTCCTGAGATATGCGAGACAGAAAGGTTTCAAACAGCAAAAGTGACTTTCAAGGTCACCGATAATGGTGCCTTCGATAGGCCAGATACAATTTCCTATTCGTCTTCAATTGCAACTATGTTTGTGTCTATAGTGCACCGTTTCCGATATAGTGTCACTTATTTCCTAAAATATAAAGAGGTCACGTGGGCAGCACCTCACTAACGTTTTTGGGTCTGATTAACTGCTTCGCTGCTAGGGCGAAAACCGAAATAACGACTTTTGAGTAAATACAATACCTGCAGTTTGCCTGTGGGCAATTCTGCCGCGGTAGGGGTTACGAGTGATGCTATAGAAGCAAGCATCCCAGCCGATAGGCTATAGTAGGCCTATATACTGCTTTGTGTCGTCACAATAATACTATTCGGCTGTAGTAGCCTAGTGAGCAAGTCGTTAAATGGCTAACGTCAACACAGAACGAATGTTGCAGTCAAAGGTTATGAGGCTGTATACGAACTGTGCATGTGATAGCCTCGATCGCGGTTGCGTGTCGTACAAATCAGACCGTCCACGCTGGATGCTAATACGCCTAGTCTCTGTTTGTTCACAGATTGTTGACTGCGGACTACGCGTGTGGCGATGACCATCGCGAGTGTTTCGTGCTCGCCCTGATTAGACTATAGTCTATTAACGTGACTCGCAAAAAATGGACGGTGTCGCCGCATTCGGAGCCGAGATGCGAAGACAGTTCGTGTTGGAGCCCGGCTCGACATTCGTCAATCACGGCTCATACGGCTCAGTTCCGCGTCGAGTACTTGAATACAGACTCCGGTACGTCTACTGTCCGTCGTTATTTGTTGAGAAAAGGTTGTTAATATTTTCTGTCTGTGTGTGTCTGTCTGCTAGTTTTCCAACAAAATAAGCCTAGCTGAAGAAAACTTTAAAATTATTTAGTTTTAACTTCAGCGAGCAACGAATGCATATAGTACTCAGTTTGTGCAGGTACAGGCGGCCGCCGACCATCAGACAAAGACCGCCGTCCTCGGATATGAGTCCACCTGATAGGCTATAGCTCTCCACATCCACCATTGCCATTTATTATTATTACTCAGCCAGAAAGCTGAGACACTTTGCAGAAAGGGTATGCAGCCCGTGTCTAAGACTATATATCATAGTGGCTGTCATAATAAATCCAACTCTCCATGGTGGGATTCAATCTTAGTATCTCTCTCACCGCAGTCAGGGAGGCATGTTACCACTAAACCACTAAGACCTAACTGTTCGATTTAATTAATTTTCAGTGGAAATATCATGTCACGTACAAATTAGGCAGTCAAAATCTGGTTTCCTTCCCTACCTTATCTAACCAGCGTTCTGTTACCTGGCAAAACCGTCACTTACTGAAATCATATCTCTTCGCTCAAATGCTGTATTACTGCTTTGTCAAACGACACACAAAGGCACACTGTCCACGGTTGACACTTTTCTTCATTTATCTAACTCAACTGCCTGCAGCGAAAATTAATGTTTAAAGCGTCTCTCTTTTGTGCGAACAACGTGCATGTAGACACTTGGCTAACGGCAGTGTCAGCTAGAAGAAGCCAGCAGTCACAACAGTGCCAACACCCACACCGGTTAACTCGTGACCTTGACCCTGACCTTATGACCCTAAAATGGATGGATTTTAGGAATTATCGGTTTTTAAGATATCGTGCGTAATAACAGACAAACAGCGGTGTAAACCCTACCCTCAGTGACTGCCGTCGGCGTGCGTGCATGGCATCCCTAACAATGCTCTGCTGCAGACGATTCGACACTCAACCAGTCACTGCCAGAGCTATTTTAGTTCAAGAATTATTTTTACCGACAGGGCAAATGCCGACATTTAGATCACGTAGCGGTCGATTTTGGGGTTCTTCGCCCGGGTCGACACGCTGCACCATGGGGTGAAATTTGGCGTAGCGTAGGCCGAAAGGAGTCGCTCTATAAGGTCCACTCCAGGCCAAATTTCAACCCATCGGTGCAGTGGTGATGGCATGGGACCGCAAAACTGTAAATTTTACGAAATTCGGGGATAAAAACGTCCCATGGGGGAGTATTCCTTGTACGATTTTAACGAAATTTTCAGGATTTATGGGCAGTTCCGCGACCAATCCGTGCTTTGCATTTGGTGGGATTCGCGCAAGGGGTTCTGAAATTATGGAATTTAACCTTGCTGGAATTGCTTTTTCCCAAAAATTTACAGCGCCCCCTTGTCTCGAAAGTATAGTTAGAAGTCAGATTCGATACATTTAACTCCTTCCGGCGCCACCTTAAAACACAGCCTTTCCAAGCAGCCTTTAATACTCCCTAGCGGCAAACTCCAGAGCCTCAGATTCATCTATATGTGACTAGTGGCGCTTTATAAATGTTTTTACGTACTTACTTAGACGCACTGTTTTTCAACAGAACGCAGACACATCGCTAATGTGATCGTAATCCTCGTTATCGAAAATTTTGCAGATTAATCGAGCAACAGGAAAGCCAGCCGGATCTTTGGTTTCGCGAACGATGCAGCGATATGTGGCGCGAAAACAAGATGGCCGTCAGCGAATTTCTGGGATCGAGTCCCGACAACCTTGTCTTTGTGCACAACACTACCACAGGTTCCAAAACTTCCCAACGTTAAGCATAGCTAAACTGAATTATAGTGTCTCCCTTTGTATTAGCAGGCAGTGTGATGTACAGTCCAACAATCAATAATGTTCGACCGTTCGACGTCACTATAACCGCCTTTCTTAACCCAAGAAACCAGGAAAGTAATTCAACGACAGAATAGACTTCTCTCCGTGTTTATACTACACGTCTCCGCTGCCGCTGACAGACCCGCGCGACGCAGTGCCTCAGGCCCACCGTGTTGTACAAAGATGTCGACAGTCAGTGTGATAAATTGTGACCGAGACCGTCACCAGTTTACCACACTGACCGTCCAACTGAGTCGATAACATGCATGCACATGAGACGATCAGCCGTTCCTGAGATGGTTGGTGCCCACCAAAATTTAAATGATTCACCTAACCTAACCATGACGCCCCTTTTAGGAATGGTTTTCCGTCCTTGGGCTAGCATTTGCTACCGTCAACCTATACCTACTAAATTTGAAGTCTCTATCTCCACTCACTACGAAGATATGAAAGGTGATACAAAATATCGAAATGGAGTGGTTTGTGGTAGATGGGGTCACTCAAAGTCACTGAAAGTATAGCACCAATCGATACTTACGAGTCCCTATTATAGCGTTCCATAGTACCGGTAACGATGGTCTCTATCTTGCACCGTTTCTGAGATATAGCGAGATATTGGTCGTAAATGGCCGTTTGAACCTACCCCACTTGTATTCCGCGCCCCGTTGGCAGTGATCACGTTAAAATTTTGCCGATATTTTGGCGTCAGAAAACTAGAGTCCATGGGCTATCGTATATACCGCGCTAGCGGTATATACGATAGTTTCCAAGCCGTTACCAAAAACTCGAAGATAAAACAAAACAGTTATGCGACCTCTGACTGTGAAGACAGGACGCTGGACGTATATTACTTTCATGATAAATAACCGACAACAAATGTAATTATTTTATTTTTCGAGTTACTGTATATCGAACTATAGGAGTTTGTCCTGTGCTATCACGATATGCTGGCCTATCCGACGTCGTATAGCCTACGAACAAGAAACTTAGCTAGACTATCGCAAACAGATCGCACGCAGTGGCGTATTTAACCGGGGGCATTCGGCGATCCCCCCGCGGACGCCGACCGACGAAATTTGTTTAAATTTTTGCAAATTTTGCTATTTTTCTGACGTTAGAAGGCACAACATATGCTACAGCTTTTGGGGGATTTTGTCCCTCAAACGCCCTACCGGGGCTCCGCCCCTGGACCCCGCTTGGGGAATTCCGTCCCCCCAGACCGTCTGACTTTGCCTCCCTCCTTGCTAAATTCTAAATACGCGCATCAGCTCGACAGTCGTCAGATGCTATACTACTGCATACGATAAGCTGCATTTAAAAGGTTGGCAATAGGTAAAACCACTCTGAGGTTCACTCGAAGTCGTCAGAAATAGCGCTGTTCGATAGGCCACATACATCACTTCCTATTATACACCTGTAGTGGGCCTAACCATATCTGTATCCGTTATAATTATATCTCGCATAGCTTCCCATAAGATATCACTTTGTTAACGTGTATGCCCTAAGTGACTGCCTGTTATGACCTTGAACAGTTCTTCCACTTGGTTACTGCCATGTATGATTTCATATTCGCCTCTGAGCAAATCCTAACGCCGAAAATATGCTGCTATAATAAAATTATAACGGTTATCACTGACACCGAGAGGAGGGGACTTGAGGGGTCATGGGCCCAGAAGGGTCGGGGTCAGTATTAGGAACAGCTAGAAACATCCTGTACAGACACTGACAGTATACCCTTATACATGCTGTGGGAATTCATTTTCACGGTGTGTTATTGTGTACATTTTGCATTGGCAGTATATAGTTTTCACTTTAGTTTTGATGTCAGTAACGGGGCGTGAAAGACGGGGATGTGAGTGGACTGTGGAGGGGTTTGGAAGAACTAAATATTACATGTGAAATGTTAGCTCTGACGATTATGACGACATATTGTCGCTGTTTTGCTTGTGCTTAGGCGTGAATGATATTCTAAACTCGCTGAAATTCAACAAAGGAGACGCGTTGCTGATTAACACTTATACGTACTCCGCAGTCGCCGAGGCTTGTCGACATACTGCTGACCGACATGGTAAGAACAACTAACATAAGCCTCGTCGCGTCATTTTCAGTCAAACTATAGTACTTAGCAAAAACAAACCGTGTACATTATTAAGCCGTCGTGACGAAACATATCACTCGGCTAAGAACCGGTCACAGTCGAATGACTCACTCGTATCTTCTGTCGAGAGAGAGTCAACCCGTCTGTGATCACTGCAAGTGTCATTTGACGGTTAAACATGCTTTTAGAATGTCCAAGTTCCGCAGTCGTACGCCATAATTATCTTAGTAGTACTACGTTTAAACAGCTGTTCTCCAATGTCGATGCACGCTGCATCCTTGATTTTACCAAGGAGCGCGGCTTTTACCGAGCTATCTGAATAACCTTTTAATCAACCCAATGTTTCTTCGTATTAACTATTCGGTTCACCTTATATTTGTTGATACTTTTTTGTTTTTAATAAATTTATTGTATTGGTTTTAACTTTGCATTGGTACCGAATAGCCTACTCTGTGCTGATGGTGCCGTTAAGAATCTACTCACTCACTCACCCGCCGCGTCATTGCTGCAAGTGCAAGACCGGTAGGATATGTAGAAATATCGACATTTAATTAAATTAAAGTATTAATCTAAAGTAGCGCAGTATATATGGAATATCCAACGTTGCGCTATTAATGTAAGTAGGCCTAACGCTTCAGACGCGGTTGTCTAAATAACTATGGTTAAGGTGTTGGTGTCTGAATATATGTTGTCCGTACTGCAAAATGAGCAAAAGGTATCAAATCACGCAGATACAACTAGCACAGTATAAACCCTGAAAACCTCGTAATAATCGCGCAAGCGATACGCCGCTACGGTGCTATTATATTCCCCAAATTGGTTAATTTACAATTTATGTGGTCTTTGGGTTAATACTTCACATCTTAACCAGTGAAGTTTAGCGTGGAACATAAGACTTCCGCACCGAATTTCACGTTCAGTGCGTCATGTCGCAATTGCAGGGCGATAAACCGGAAATATGACCGAATCTTCAGCTATGCATGGTCCCATACACATACAGACTCCTTCAGCGGTCAGGGTGGTGGTGGTGCGATAGTCTGTCTGGCGGCCTTGTATCCGTTTCTGCCGCGAGACGCTGTGTTGACGCGGACTTGCTGTAACTCTGTGTCCGTCAGTCAGTCCGTCCGTCTGTCCCTGCGTTTGTCCGTCTGTCACAAGTCGGTGTTCTATCAAAATGGCTAAACATAGGACAACACCAACAACAATGCACGTATTCTAGTTTTCTGCTGCCAAAGACCATGGTGAAATCCGAATGGGATCACCCTCTCCCCCAACCGATTCGCGAAATGAGGTAGGATAAAATGGGCAATTTTCGACCAGTATCTCGCTCTATCGCAGAAACGGTGCACGGTAGGGACCTAGTTACAATTGAAAGCTAATTGGCACTCGTATGCGCTGTATCGAATGGTGCTATTCCCAATGACATTGAGTGGCCTTAACCTAAGTCCAAATCATCCAGTTTTCTATATTTTGCGTCTTCTTTACTGTCTTCGAATAACGGGCAGAGATAGACTTCAAATTCAGTAGGTAGGTTGTTCACAGCAAACATTAGCTATGGATGACAAACCACCGCTGAAAGGGGCGTGGTCAGGGTCACGTGACCTATTTTACATTTTGGAGTCCAAAATCATACCTCTGCAACGGCGGAAGTTACAGTCGTCAAATTTTGTACACAAGTAGGCTATAGGCCTATAATGTGTTAGACTTGCGATGACAAACGGTCCCCTAATGGCCGTGGAGAGGGCCACGAGACCCAATTTTAGATGTTTGGGTTCCAGTCATGTCTTTAGAATTGGTGAAGCTAGGCACTTCACATTTGACGCGCAGATTGGCACCGACGAGTACCCGTGCATGTACAATAGAATCTTGGGCATGTGTTGAGGATCGTGCAACATCTTTAGACTTTGGAAATAGCTGATTAATATCTCAAAAACGGTACAAATTACAACCTAGTAAATCCAAGACAGATAGGAAATCGTATGTAGCCTGTCGAATGGCAGCAATATCAATGTCCTCCAGTGATCTTCAAAGTTACTTTTGCTGCCTCAAACTTTTACTAACTCCCATACCTCTGAAAATAAATGGCACTTATATTAACTACGTTATGCTTACACGTGATCAGAAAGCGCACGTGGTTTGTAATTTCAGTTTTCTTATCGAAAATGAAGGTCAAGGTCAGAGGCGGTCACGAAAATCAAACGTGGTGATATCTCGGAAATGGTGCGAGATAGAGACTTTGTTACTATTGACCATCTATTAATAGGTGATAGGCCTATAGGGCCTATCGAATAGCGACATTTCAATGACCTTGAGTGACCTTCAAGGTTGTTCAGCTATTGCAAGCCATTTCAAATGGGATCTTCCGTACAATCGTGCAGCAGTTGACAATATTTTAATTGACAGCGCGTCGCGCGGTCCCTCTGCGATATGGCGCACTGAACAATGTGAAATACACAACTCCTCACTTAACACCTCCCACTCTGCTCGAAATCTAAAAGCCTGTTACTATCACATTCGTTAACTTCGCTGTATCCGGCTTTATCTCGATTCGTCAGATGTCTGTACCATTGCTACCTCTATCGTTCACTCCAAACATGATTACTGTAATTCTCTCTAGTGCCAACTATCCCGTCTCCATCAGATTCAGAACTCTCGTGCTCGTACTGTCGTTAATTCTCCTAAGTCCTGTCGTATCACTCCCATTCTAAATGCTTTCTCCACTGGCTCAAAAACACTGAACGTATCGAATACAAACTCCTTTCACTTACCTACAAAATTCTGACAACTATCCAACCTACATACCTTCATAAAATCATCTCCGTTCAGTGTTCTCGCAGTACTCACTCTTCATCTGTTGTCACTCTTGCTCTGCCGCCAACATCATTCTCTCTAAAAATGACTGATCGCTCCTTTCGTTATGCTTCACCTTGTCTCTGAAGTCAACTCCCTTTATCGCTTTGTCAACCTCATTCTGGTACCAGTTCCTCCATTTCCGACTCACCTATTCCTTCGCTCATCACTTCTTCCTGTTTTGGTTCACCACTCTGCTCATCCGTAACTCCCTCTTTCACTCTTGGCTTAAAACCTACCTCTTTCACAATTCTCACTGGACTGCATTCACGGAATATCACCCGGACCGTTTCTTCTGAGCTATTCTTTTTTGTTTTTAGTTTTCCTTATCAGAGTTTTTATCGCTCGGATACTAATCCTAGCTGTTCTTAGTTGTTTCTAATATTTTACGGTATTCTGTACATTAACGCCTGTTAGTGCCATTCGGCCTTGGCATGTTACTCTCGTTTGTTTGTTTTTTTATTTGTTCGTTTTTGGCGCAGTTTTTAGCGCACGTAAATACATCGTATCGCATCGAGCTGCTTGTGCATATTCGTTTGTGATTTGTAAATAGATCTGGAGTTGATAACGTTGGACGTGCCATCGCCGTTCGTCGGAGCCGGTCTCAACCGCGATAATCTTGTTGCAGCCTTCGATCGCGTCTTATCGGCTCATCCCAACATCCGCCTTGTGATTCTTGGTAAGTTATGCAGCTTCCGTTAGTGACTGCAGTCAGCACTCAATACTGAGCAGCATTGTGCGGCCTAGCGTGCACCAGGTCGGTGTTTATTACTTCGCCCTCGTTAGGGGTGTCGAAGTTTTGTGACCAGTGTGTCTGTCTGTTTGTTTGCTTGTCTGTCCGCTTGCGTTTCTCAAAAAACACACATCCAAACTTCGCCAAATTTTCTCTACATGTTACTACGGCCCTGGCTCGGTCCTCCTCTGACGGCAATGCGATATGTTATGTATTTCCGGTTTTCTGGATGACGTCATGTTTTCATACAACTATACCGGTCCTCCTTATTGTCGGGCCGAAATGTATGCTGGCTGCGTACCATGTTACCCTCTGGTGAGTCACGTTGAGTATCCGCTGTGCGCTCTATTAAGCTTAGAAAAAGACGGGACAGACAGACAGACAGACAGACGGACGGACGCCAGGCCGATACATAACGCTTACCGCTACTGAACCCTAATGTGGAGTTATGCACAGAACAGTTACGCCGCTCATGCGTACCTGCTCAGTGCCGAAGTCATCTTGTCTGTCATAAGTTTATATTAGTGTGAATAGTGGCTGTACATCACGATCAGCGGAAGGTATTAGCTGATACTCGTTGCTTCCGACTAGGCCGGTTTTTAGATTGCACAATATGTATTCGACAAAATTACCAATTATTTGTCCTCATTCAAACCACACTGTTACAAAATGTTGGCCCGACAATAAGGAGGACCGGTTTGTATTTCTGGCCACGTTGGCCTACGAAGCTGATACTCTCTGCAGTTCGGGTGGCACTGTGTATGTGTGTCGGCAACAACCTATGAAATGAGTGAGCAAAGATAACAAAAATGAAACAAACTTGACACGAAAGTCTGACTGGAAAATGTGCAGTTGTTTCATGCAGCGATAAAAATGCAGCAATAAGATTTTTTTCGTTGTTGATAATTGTACGTTTATTTAATTGTTTGTATTTCTGGCGATGTTAGTGCTGTTGGCATGACATTGAATGGCTTAGACTGTGTGCTAATATTACCCATGCACTCTGACACTGTTGGTTGGGTGATACGGAGGACATCCGACCTGTAAAAATCCTATGCCATTTATCCTGCAAGGGTGCTGTTCTGTTCCCCCCTAAAGCCAGTTACGCATATTCCTCCCTTCCATCCCCACTTCTTCCTCCCTTCGTCTACCCTCCTCCTCGCCTCCCCTTAGAAGTAGGCCTCTTAAATCCAGCTAGGTCTGGGGAAGCTCTGTAAGCTCCCCCAGACCTAGCTGGATTTAAG
>Ga0209780_1004755_pt1 | contig 10547 bp, 4 predicted proteins | sample WorMetexBAHAMAS2_FD_187384 | JGI IMG/M metagenome (GOLD analysis project Ga0209780, IMG submission 187384) | Marine gutless worms symbiont microbial communities from Max Planck institute for Marine Microbiology, Germany - Inanidrilus exumae... | ecosystem: Host-associated > Annelida > Digestive... | reverse complement strand
GATAGTCTATGGATAACAGTTGCTGTAGAAAAACGTCTTGAGTTTACGTTTAAATGTGCATGAGGTAACATTAAGGTTGCAAGTAATGTCATCAGGTAGAGTGTTCCATATATGTGATGCACTGTATGTAAAACTACATTGTCCAAAACCAGTTCTCATTCGAGGAACATCGAGTAGGTTGCGACTGGCGGACCTCAGTTGACGCAACGGCAGGTGGGCCTGAAGTAGGTCGAAAAGGTAACTTGGCTGATGTGTTGTTAGTGTCTTGAAAGTTAGTAGTGCAATTTTGAACTGATCTATATGTGGACAGGACTCTCCCTGGATGAGTCAATCAGAATGACAGAGATAAATGGAGAAAGTAAGTCCATGGTGTGACCAACCCTGGGATCGAGGACCTCTAAAGAACAGAACAGAACCACTGATGTTTCTCACTTATATTCACAGTTTTGCAGAGTTGTAGCTGAAAAACCCTTCCTTGGCCTGCAAAGGTGATTGTAGTATCAGCTGTTTTGAGCCTATAATAAATGATAGTAGTTAGAAATGGTACTGCATTTGTTCGTTCGTTTGTTATTGCGGGCTGGGGTATAGCCTACTCTAAACCCCAGTGCTGATACCTTATAGCTGGTCCAATGCGCATGACCAGAGAGAGGACTACGTACTTCTGCTACACTACCTCGGGAAACACTAATTGTTGTATTGGGCAAGACAGTGTGCCAGCACACCATGCACATCAGACGATCAAGCTTTTTCAGCATGAAACTTCAAAATTCATTCCTCTGAACATCTGGCCTCCGAATAGTCTTGATCTTAGTCCTGTAGACTATTGAATATGGGGATACAGGATCGTGTGTATAAGACGCCAGTTCGAGATGTGACCAATCTGAGACAGCTCTTGATTAACACGTAGAATGGCTTGTTGCAGAGCATTGTGGGTGATGCTATTGATGAATGGTGTAAGAGACTTCAGGCCCCGAAAAAGGAGGACTGTGCAGCTGTAATGTATACCTTTGGTTCATAGCACTAAAAGTCGACTTGTTTCCCAGGGTATTGTAGCAGCAGTACATAGGTGAGGTGGGTAATTTAATAACTGTTATGTTGCAGATTAACTCAATACACTGCGTGCTAAATATTATACAAATTATCAACATTTGTAGAAAATGCAGTCATATGAAATAGGGGGCATTTTTAACCACGTTGTAGATAGTGAAATCATATTTGGCTTATGCAGTTGAGCCATTGTTGATGACTTGAGTAATTTTGAAGGTCACTGAAGTATTTGAAGCTCTGTTAAATTCTATGCCTCAAAAAATTAGTGCATGCTAGGTACTGTATGTTTATGGATTAATTGGAAACTGTACATGGCTTATAATTTTAACTTATAATTTTAACTGTCAAAACCAAGCTGTAGGAATTCTCATAGTCACAGTCACATGTACTGATAAAAGTGGTAGTACATGTATCATGTATCTTCTTACTCCACTCTATCTAGTTCATCTTTACGTAAAGACCATTGTGTTGAAAGCGCCGTTAAACTCCAACCAACCAACCAACATGTATCTTGGAAATGGTGGACTATGGAAACTACAAGATCTCAATAAACTTACTTACTAACTTTTATACAGATCACTAATAGGAAGTGATGGCCTATCAAACAGTGATGTTATTGACCTGCTGCAAGCACCTTCAGATGCAATTTCATGTATAGTTGTACAGCAGTTAACTATTGCTGTTGCATAAGTTCCAGCAGTTTATGGACTTTCAGTATAAATGGTCATTTAGTTTAAATTAACTTAACAATATTTTTAGTTGTCACAGAACATTACGTGTTTCGCTCTGTTAATGATGTGTCTCTTGTGTGAACAATATTGAGTTATTCTGTACTCATTATTTCATGAAATGTTGCAAGAAGGCTGTGACACTTTTAGCTGTTGTTTATTTGTCTTGTCCTTGTTTACATCCCCAGAGACTGAAAGTTAGTGCCATTTGATAACTAATGAGTGGCTAAGAGTGTGGAAGTATAGGGGATTTTTTTGCTGCAATTTCATGAAAACAAAGTTGTGTTTAGTGACATTGCATTTTGAAACTGTTATTCATTCTTTTTATGTTTACCATATTCCCAAATAATTTTTTATATGAAGCTGACACATGCTAATAGTGGTAAACTGCATTGTGCCAGAATTGCTGCAAAAATCCTGCCTAATATGGCTGACTTTGGTTAAAGTTAGCCATGCGAGCTATTATAGGTATGGAGTTTATTTGGGATATATTCTGCTCAGTTCTTCATAATTAGATATTGTAATTAATACTTCTGAACACAACATATTTTGTGACGAAGTTTACCATGTTAATCATTTTGTGCGTTGTTGTTTAGGCATTTGGCTGGTTTTCCCTGTTTGCATATATTGCTGACCTTGTGCTCGCAATTATCGCATATCGGAAGGGCGTTGTCCGTCACAGCGAGACTACTACGCATCACGAAACAACCACAACCACAACAGCACGTTACTAGCTGCGTTTGAATGTGCCTCTGTACAAAGTCATGCAACACTACAGTGCTTCTGAGTTGTGTGTGTTGTATTTGCTGACCTATAGTTTGCTTCGTATGTGATTTGTTGTCTTCCTTTCCTGTTTTAGACCGTCTTGACGCCTTCCATTTTTCCCATTGTCCAGCCAACAGTCAGATATGAAATTTGATTCTTTGTTATCTCTGCTTCGACAGCACTATGTGCTGCAATAGGTAGCCTGTATTTTTATATGAAGATTCTTATCAGCCCTTGCCTTCATGACTGTACTTTCGTCCCTAGAACCAAGCTGTTAGTCACTTAGGGCCGGTTTTTCCACCGCAAATTAAACTTCCATTAACGTTAATGGGAGATTAATTTGCGGTGGAAAAACTGGCCCTTAGTCACTAACACTAAGCTAAGGGACTGTTTTAATGCCTTATCAAGTGACTTAGTGCAATAATTTAAACTGCTAAGCCATTATTCATGTTCACTAGATCTTGGTCACTAGAGCGTAGCAACTGGCTTAGCAGTTTGGGGGCGATTTGACATATTTTGTTACTTTACAGAACAGAATAAAATGGATAACGAAAAGTTAACGATAGACAATGCGCTATTGTTCATTGCTTCGTGATGTAACTGAATTTTATGAGCCAGGATAGTACAATTCAGTACAATATATGTGGATGATAGTACCACTCGAGAGTATGGTAGTTGTCTGTAAAACGTTTTGCCTGTGCTCAGAAGCGAACAGAAGCGACTGCAATGCACAAATTTCACTTGTTTAAGCTGTTATCTTACTGATAGTGCCAAAGCCTGGTGGTTTGAGACTGCTAGCTTAGCAAGTGGTTTTGGTTTGGGACACCGATAGCTGTGAATGGTAATGGTTTCAATGGTTTCAGGGATTGCTGCATTTTGGAGAAAGATCACAACTGGCATCGTTTTGTGCTGAGTGCATATACGAACAAGCACATTGTAAATATGGTAATTAATTACTTTGAATTTGACGTTTCTGTTGTTATTTTTCTGTTCTTTGTTAAGCCTTTGTCACCCGACACTGTCACTGAATGCATTATGTTTTTGAGCTGTCTGCCACATTCGTTCGTTTATTTGTTGGGTCAGATATTATTACCGCGATATCTAATGACCTCTTGATCAATCTCGATGAAACTTACAGGGAATATTTGCTAGCCCTTACTGATGACTTGATTAGATTCTGTAGCTAAAAAGGTCAAAGTCACAGCAGTTTGTTGAGGTGGCAAAAGCATCTACGTCGATGCCGGGGCCTTAAAGTCCATCTTCTAGTTTATTCCAGATTTCACTATTTGAATTTTTGTCGGAGTTTTTGTGTCACGTGACTTTGAAGTTGGCACTAAGTAGGAGTTGACTGTCAGTCCCATACGGGGCTGATTTTTATTATTGTGTTGTATTGATGCTGCAGTTTAGTTCCTGTAATATTCAAGAAAGGCTGCATGTTGCTTATCTTTTGCTACAGTATACTACTGTGGAACAAAACACTTCGCCGAAATTATGTTTGGAATATCTACCGCTAAGTAAACTCACATTGGCAGTAATTCTTGATTCTGCTGATTGTAAATCACCTTTTACTTATGTGTTAAATCCGCTTCCTTATCTGTTTTACTTTAAAATCAGCAGCAAATGCGCCAGACAGAATAAATGACACAGATGAACTTAAACAATATATAACTGACATGTAGTGTGCTCTTGAACAGTGCACTGATGATAAGTAATTGACCAGTGGTGCAAAAAGGCTACACTTCTGCTGCTATTCAGTAAAAGTTTAAGCCATGAAATGGAAATAACAATTTTGTGTTTGTGTTCATGCATGTAGAAGTTCTAGTAATGAAGAAACATTTCATATGTATTAGTGATATTGTTGTTAGTTTTCTCATATGAGTTGACAATGCAGTTAGTGTATGATGGAATTTTTCTTCTGTTAATCTATGCACAAATCGTTTTGTGTGACCAGCATGGGTACACAGTTCACAGTTTATTGCAATGATTATTTTGGCTTAGTTTAAGTGACAGTGTATGTCTGCTGTTGAACTGTCTGTCGATTTATGCTGTTAGTTTTTTAGTGTCATGAAATGTGGTAATATACATTTCAGTTGAAAGGGTCATTCATTCATTCGTTATTGTGGGCAGGGGTCCAGCCTACTCTGGACCCCAGCACTGAGACCTTTATGTCAGTCCAGTGCGCCAGCCCAGGGAGAGGAGGGGAATTGGTAGGTGTGTGCGGTGTACGTGCACGTTGTGTAGGGTGGCGGAAGGCTTAAGTAGGCGTGAGCAGCTTGTCTGGTATTTCTAAGCGTTCCCCCTCTAAGCGTGGCCTACTGTCTGTCTAAGCCAGAAGTGTCACTTATTCAGCGCCAGCCCTGACTGACACTTCTTCAACGCCTGGCCAGTGGACTTAGCCACATCTATCTGCTTTGGCTTCAGCGCGGCTAATACCTTGATGCTGCTAATCAGTGCATCAACAACAGTCACTGTTTATGTAGAGGACACCGTCAAACCCTCTTACCTGCCCGGGATTAACTCCTTGTTTATCACGTGCATAGGAATTATTAGAAATAATTGTTTGGTAGGCGGACACACCCGGGTTGAGGTGTGAACTCTGGCCACTGAGCATATCACGCTCTACTGCACACTTGGTCTGACTGTGTTCACCACGTGGGCAGGTAGCTGAAAGGTCCCTTGGATGCTTCTTTTGGATTTTACCTAAGAGAAGTATTCCAAAGCCAGGTCAACACAGAAAAGATATTATACAACAAGAGTCGTTAGGCACTGATATGTTATATGAACAGAAGAACAGCAGTTAAACAAGATATCACATTTAACTGATAAATAGATCTTGTGGTGGTTAGTTAGTTTCCACCCTGTTGTAGGCATTAGCATAATAACTTAAATGAGCCTCCCCTATCCTTTCCCATTTTAGTTCGTTGCTGAACAAAAAGGCAACGAGGTCCGGAGGTTACTGTATCGTTGGTCATCTTTAATCTGGTAGAACTAAATCTCCACCCAAGACCTTGTCCCCGATATAGCCTATTTTTGTGCTGAAAGGGGACGTTAATCTCCCAACCAACCTTAACAGTAATGAACAACTGTCGTTAAAATTATCATTGAAGGTTGGGTGATATACTTTTTTGGCAACACTGTGTAGTATTAAGTAACATGATATTGTTATAATGTTTCAGGTGCAGGCTGTAAGTAAAAGCCAGCTGCTGCTGTGGGTTGAAATCACCGGGCTAGACTAGTCAGGAGGGGAGGGTCTGGAGAGCAGATGCTGCAGCATGAATAAAGTGACCTGTGAGTGAGAAAGTTTTTTGTTAATGGGTACCCACCCCTCCTCTCCCTAATTGCTGTTGTTGTTCTTTGGTTGTGGTAAAGATGTTGTTCTTTGCACCCCCAGAATTTGGACACCTATGCAGAAATTCCTGGGTATGCCTGTGGTTGAAATAAGAATACGGTTATATATGTTGTTTATATATGTTGTTTGAATATTTGACGTGTTGTATCGATCATTGTGGGGACCTTCACATTTGTTATGCATTATAGGGTGTCTGCTGCAGGGGGAAAGCCATTATTTGAAATTCCAATCTGTGTTTACTACTTGTGCAAAAATCCCACAATGGGTCTGTTTCTTTGTCATGTCACTTATGCTGTTGTGCTTGAATTATGGAACTGCACCTCTTGCATGCATTGCTCTATACCTGCTGGACTGTCTGCAGTCGATCCTTAATGCAGCAGCACGCCTCATTTACTGAGCTCACAAGTATGACCACGTGTCTCTGTTGCTTGAGGAACTACATTGTCTCTCAGTTCCCGAACATGTGAAATAAGGACTTGCCGTATTGGTCTCTCATTGTCAGGACAGCATAGCTCCTGAGTACCTGGCAAGAGACCTCCAGTGGGCTGCTGACACAAACTGCCACCAGCATCTCTGTTGAGCAACTGATGATGCCAAGGGCTCAGTGATCATGCTATTGCTGTCACCGCTACTCCTGTGTGGTACTGTCTGTCACCCACAGTAACCTCTGTTGCAACAGACATTAGTTTCAAGAAACACCTTAAGACTTATTTATTTCAGTGTTCCCGCCCTTTGTCATGACTATTGGCCCATATTGTGAATGTAGGTTTGTAACCGTGTCCTTGTAGTTTTTAAGTTAATGACACTTTAAACTCATCATTTTCAATAATAATAATAATAATAATAATAATAATGGGAATGACAGTGGCAGTTCCCAGCTGTGTTTTACATTCTGTGTTTGATATGAAGTTGTTTTGTGGATGAGGAAATTAATGCAAAAGGTGTTTAGCATTTTTGTTGCATGTAAATGTAATAATAATAATAATAACATATAAGTTGCTATTATCATGACAAGCCATTGAAAGACTTCACCCGGTTCATTTGATGAATGCAGACTCAGTGCCAGGTGGCCGCCAACCCTCATACCAAGCCAATCAACTTGGGACTCTTAGTTCGTCAGTTACAGCTACCATCTGCACCCACCGTCACCATTTGTTATTACTCAGCCTGAAAGTGGATACTCATTTTATCATCCCACGTTTGGTGGAAGGCTGAGTCAATGGTGTGCAGCCCATACCCAAGGCTGCATATCGCAGTGGCTATTGTGATAAACACAACTGCTCGTAATGAGATTCAAATCTAGGTCTTCACACACCGCAGCTGTGACCAGCCTACATTTGGCAGGTGAAATATTGGGTTGAAGTCAGCTGTACTGCGATATTTCAACTTTAGACAAACATGCCATTGGGTCACTTTATCTTTCACTAAAAACAAAGTCTAAAACCTTAGTCTAAGACCAAAAGTCCGGTTTAAGACCTACTTAATGCAAAACGTGAAGTGACGCTAAACTTTGGTCTGAGACCAAAGTCTATAACCAAGCTTACTGCTTAAACCAAAGTTTAAGACCAAAGTTTGGTCTTAAACCAAACTTAATTTGAGAAATCCGGTCTTAAACCAACGTATTTAGATAGGCAGTTATCACTAATCTCTTTTAGACTAAGGTTTTAGACTTAGGTTTTAAGCGAAAAATAAAGTGACCCATTGTTGTAGTTGACATTAATCAGCAATTTATTTTTTGTACTGTTGTTTCTTTCTGATGTTAATAGACTACGGATGTTGTAGACAGTATTATTATTTGCATTAAATGGATGAGTTTGAGATGCATTTGGATAGTTTCCTGTTGTTTGATGTTATTGCATTGTTTATTAGTTGCAACTCTGTCTTACTGAAGTTTCTACTAACCATATAAAATGTCTGCTCTGACAAAGTAATCAATTTAGTGTCCTTTGGCACTCAGTTTGTGAATACTGATAAGTTTTATAGTAGCATAGCACCACAATACATCACCTGTTTGCAATGTCATATTTTATATAACAAATTTATAATGATTGCTGTTCCTTAGTAGCTTTATCGTTATTTCCCAATACCAGTGTATATTTTGAGGAATATTTGTAAAGAAGTTATTGCGATCTGAAACTGTTTTTCACTAAGAATGTTTTATTGTGGTGCATTTTTCCTGCCACTTTTCCTTGCCTTTTACAAACTTTCATTGCAGTTCGTAGGTCGCCTTGCATGCAAGATGTGGGCTATTGCTACAGATAGAGTACGGTGGTTGTGGACATAACTACTTCCATTTTAACCGCTGTTTATCATAGCGATTTTCCACCTAAATCTCGGTTAGCCAGTTTTCATTTGGTTTTTTGTGCATTATCATAGTACAGTTCCGTGTGTCTGTCTGTCTCTCCATCTGTCACGAGCTGGTATTGTATTGCAAGGCGCGGTGCCTCACGCCCACCATCCATGCTGTATACAGATGTCAACGGTCAGTGTGATAAACTGGTGATCGACGACCGTCACCAGTTTATCACACTGACCTTGCATCTAAGTTGACAGCACCTGAGACGATCAACGTACAGTTGCAAAAATTCAGAGTTTGGGTGAAAATTCTAGAGGGGAGCACCCTTATTTTTTGACATACTTAAATTCCCTTCAAACACAGTGTAGCCGAGGGAAACCTCTGTGCCAAATATGAGTCGGATCTGTTACTGACATGAAAAACATCTTCAGTCATACACCCAGCCAAGACCTGCCCTTGTGGCCGAGTGGTTAATGCACTCTACCACCATGTGCAGTAGAGCATGACGCGCTTAGTGGCCGGGGTTTGACTCAGCCTGGGCGCGTCCGTCTACCAAAGAATTATTTCTAATAATTTCCATGCACATGATGAACAGGGAGTTAATCCCGGGCAGGTAAGAGGGTTCAACGGTGTCCTCTATAAACTGTGACCGTTGCTGATGCCTTGATTAGCATCTTCAAGGTATCAGCCGCGCTGACGTGTGAAGCAGATGGATGTGACCAAGTCTCCTGGCTGACGCTGCAGAAGTGTCAATTAGGTGGTCGGGCGCTGAACGGCAGACCGATGGGGCTGTCGCTGCATAATTGCCAGTCCTGGCTTAGTCAGACAGTAGGCCACGCCTAAAGGGGGCGCGTTTAGAAATACCTGACAAGCTGCTTAAGCGTACTTTCCCTCCTTCACCCTGCGTAGCGCGCGCACTAGACACACCTATCAAATCCCCTCCTCTCCCTGGGCTGGCGCATTGGACCAATTCAAAAGGTGTCGTAGACTGGACCTCTGCCCACAATGAACACCCAGCCAAAATATACTAAATTTTATTTTTAAAAGTCAACTTATATGGTCAGCTGTAATTTCTAAAAAACAAATCTTACACAAATTATACTTTTTCAATTAAATAATTTACCTAATTTCAATTTACTTATTGAATCTAAATCTATTGTTATTGTTGCATTTTTCTTTTTCAGTTATCTTAACCCAAGAATTAATACTTATTAAATTTTAGTATTTATAATGTAGTTCTACCTTAAACGCGCGATATGCAGCTGAATTGTGTTGAAAGCGCCGTTAAACTCCAACCAACCAACCTATTCCCCAATACCATGTATATTTTGAGGAATATTTGTAAAGAAGTTACAGCGATCTGAAACTCTTATTTTTCACTAAGAATGTTTTATTGTGGTGTATTTTTCCTGCTGGTTTGCAATGTATATAGCATGCTGTATGAAGGATCTCCATTTATTGATAAATAGATATAGATCTTTTGGTAGTTTAGCTAACATTTGGTCGTATCCTACAGTTGTGTGTCCATTTATGTCACTGTTGTATTGCGGCAAAATACCTAAATGGATTCAGCTTGATTTTGATATGAGGTTATTGGTTACTCCTGAGGTAATACTTCATATTAGATGAGGGTCTTGATCTGCATTTAGAAAGTTAGGCTTCCCCCGTAGTGGAAGTCTACGTCTATAGGTATTTCAGATCTTGTCATGTCATTGTTGGCCATCCGGCCTATCCCTGCAGTTGCTGACATCTTGTTTAGGATTGTACAGTAGTTATAGTATATTTTCTTAAATTTTAAGCAGTTTGTTGTATATAGTGTATACCACATTACTTAAATAAATACACAAAAGCCTTAATTGCACAGAACGTAGCCTACATCTGAGGTACAACTGAGTAACCGAAGATTTGTTTCTTTGGTTTGCCCAGCCACATAGAAAATGTATGTCACTAGTAATGTGCTATTAAGTTATTTGTTTACATTTTCACATTGTTAATTTTCCTGCCTTAGTTACTAGGGGACATAAGCTATTTATTGTAAGCTTGATATGTTTTCGTAGATAATGGATGATATACTGGTAACAGTTGAATGTTTTGTGCAGGTATTCATTGTTGTGAGTGTAAAGTTTGAGTGGTGAACTGTGACTGACAGTTCTTATCTGTTAACTCTGTGCACACATTAGATGGACAACAACTGTCTTCTTGTACTGCTGCTATTTTCAGTTACCAGGGGCGTCTATCCCCCCTCAGTCAATGACGCATTCCCCCCAATTTTGCCGCCCATTCCCCCCTATAAAACTCTAAAAACCATCATTGAGCATCGTAGGCATACCAGCATAGTAGACGTGTCAAAATGAGTTGATAC
>Ga0209780_1004754_pt1 | contig 10548 bp, 5 predicted proteins | sample WorMetexBAHAMAS2_FD_187384 | JGI IMG/M metagenome (GOLD analysis project Ga0209780, IMG submission 187384) | Marine gutless worms symbiont microbial communities from Max Planck institute for Marine Microbiology, Germany - Inanidrilus exumae... | ecosystem: Host-associated > Annelida > Digestive... | reverse complement strand
GGACGGGGCTTGATCAGTGGCCGTAGTCGTGCAGCACAGTCGGCCGTATCCCGGCTTGCTGCTGAGCTCTTATGGAAGTTACGCCAGGTTCGCTGGGTGTCCAAAACCCAAGGGGCATTTTGGGGCCCGAAACAAGTTTTTACTGGGGTGGAGGGACAGGTTTGGTACCGTGTTGGGAAGTCCCTCGGATGCTTCTTTTGGGTTTTACCTACAAGAGGCATTCCAAAGCCAGACCAACACAGAAAGGATATTATACAACAAGAGTCGTTAGGCACTGATATGTTATAGGAACTGAAGAACAGCAATGACACAAGATATCACATTGAAGTGATAAATAGGTCTTGTAGTGGTTGGTTAGTTTCCACCCTGTTGTAGGCGCTAGCATAATAACTTAAATGAGCCTCCCCTATCCTTTCTCATTTTGGGTTGGCACTGAACAAAAACACAACGAGGTCGGGAGGTTACTGTATCATTGGACATCCTTAACCTGGCGGAACTTTATCTCCACAAAAGACCTTTCCCGATATAGCCTATTTTTGTGCTGAAAGGGGACATTAATCTCCCAACCGACCAAACAACAAGTTGTCTCCAGCTGCTGAAAGTAATACTAATATGATATGCAGAAGTAGTCTTTCTCAGCCTATTTTTGGCGCAGAGCACTATAAATATATATTATCCAAGTCTTGCTAGTGACTAATGACGTTGGGTTTTAGAGTAGCGTGGTTTTCACTGATGCATAATGAACATTGTACATAGACCGTGTTTGTGGTGAGCACATGCTTTGCAACTGTACTCTCACGTTGGTCGATACTGCACGTATGTTGTGAATATTCGTTTTCATAAAGTGTGGATTTTAAAATTTCAGATGTATTTATACTGTATTTTCAGGTAAATTCTGAAAGTACGACACAGTTGTCTGATTTTATTGTTACATGTGGTTGAAATTAATGAAACTAAAGTTTTCATAGTGTAAGTTAGACTTGCAGATAGCAGATTAAATGGGTACATTGTGGCTGACATAATTAGAGATGTCCACGGGACTGGAATCTATATACAGGGTGGCCCAAAAATGGCACAATTTTTTGTATGCCTTAACATTACCAAATATTAACCGATTTTCAAAATTATTTCAGTCAGAATCAGGAGAAAATTTGTAATAATACTGTCACTAAAGATCCCACCTCAGCTCAGTTGTGTTGCTACACTACCTTGTGAAATATTAAATGTTTTGAAAATCGGTTAATATTTGATAAAGTTAACGCATACAAAAACAGTTGTGCCATTTTTGGGCCACCCTGTATAATAATCCATCGGTGAATCTGGCCACGGGTGTGGCTTGCGTGGACGGACGGGCGAGGGTCGGGCGGCAGGCACAGGCGGCGGGCGCGTACGGACGACCTGCGCAGACCGGCTGCGGGCAAAGGGAGAGGGGGCGGCACGACGCGTGGCTTACGGCGGGCGGCCAAGCCACAATCGAGCGTAGCGATATTGTGGCTTGTTCTCCATAGAAATGGGAATTCTGTGGGAATTTTACAAAAATGGAAATAGCGTGTGGAAATAACATGGGAATGGGAGGAAATGGGAATACGACGGACCATTTACGGTCATTTCTAGTCGTGATCATCATAGTCCGTAACTCCGAGATGGGATTGAGGGGGACGTCCCCAATATAGTACCTGGAAAATCCTACCCAATTTAACCTTTGTTCTCTTCTGTGTGGTCGAGACACACACGAGTGTCGATTTTTAGGCTTAACAAGTGGTCAAAGAATTTGGCGAAAGGCCGCATCGCATGTCGTGCCGTTATTAAGGATTGAATGATCTTTTTTGCTGTGTACACCGCAGCAGATACTCCCAATGCTTTTCAGTTGGCCGGAAAAACTGCAAAAAATTGTTTATTGCCGTGTGAAATGTCAACACCCCGTCGAATACGTGGTTCCTTTGGCCAACCCGAGTTTGCCCCTCCCCAAACGGCATCTCGATCGGTTCAGCCGATTTTGCAGGGCTCACGAACGTGATCAACAGACAGACAGACCGCACCACGCTATGTGCGACATCTGTAGCAACGGGCCACATCTTATGCATTGCGTGCATGCGATGCTGCCTAATAATGCATCGAAAAGAGTTGGTTACTATCTGGAAGAGCTTACACGATATGTCCTGCAGTGTTATTGAGTGACACGTTTGTGCCACTGTCAGTCTGATTTTAAGCAGCTCTTGGGGTCCGTTTTCCAACGCAATTTAATCTCCCGTTAACGCTAATGGGAGTCGAGTTGAGTTGAGTTGTGGTTTTACGTCCCACCCGGCACAAAATAGGTCATTTCGGAGACGTTCCTCCCACAGTCTGTTGGCTAAGTAATGAAAAACAAACACAACAAAACGAATATACATCCGTAATAAAATATAGGCCTACTACAACATACAAATAACTCATCAGCAGATGAGATAAGCGAACGTGAACTTCGTTTACGACGACATCGCACACGTTGAATATTCAACAAGACGCCGCCAGAGAGTGAGCATGGACCACAGATACATATAGATATTTTCTGGCGTGGACCTATTGCAGAGACATATTCGGGCACAACCGTCTTACTGCACAACCACAGTCTGTAAATAGACTGTGTTCTATGTTCTATTAATTTCTATGATCTATTAATAGAACTGTTCTTTAATAGGTCTGTGTTCGCAGCTGCAGACAAGGGCGTGGCTTTAGCCACGCTAAAAAAAGCCACGCCGCCATACGCAGTCTATCAGGAAGCAAACACTATCTATGCGAATACAACCTCGCAATCGAGAGTTCGTCGTTTTAACGCCCTCGCTGGGGGTGATTCCCTGCGAATATCGCCATAAGTGATATTTTGCTAGAAACTAGATTGTTTGGGCTAAATTTCTGTCGCAGAAAGTGTCCGTGCCAGCTGTCACTGCTGAAGTACTCTTAAAGGAAAGCTTTCGAAATCAGCGTTTTTTGAAAGGGTGTGTCATGTTGAACGCCAATTTCAGGTAGATGGGGATGTCTCCCGCAATCGATCTATGGACCGTTAGATAGGGGAATGATGTAGCTACAAATTTGCCGCTGGAAGTTTTCACACAAAGAAACGTTGTAGCAGACTTTTTTCGACAGAAGTTGAATTTTACTGGCACAAACAGCGATATCGCGTTTTTGTGCCACCCTTTGGGGGACTTAGAGGTAACGTACACGGTTCATCTATATGGCTCGTTGAAAAGCGCGTGGTCGACTTCGTATAAGTGCTAATTGAACTTTTTTCGCTAGCTATCACGGTTGAGGCACTATGAGCCGATATTGGTCGAAATTTCGCTGTTTGAAAGGGAGTTGGTCACTTTGAACGCAAATTTCAGTAGGAAAGGAGCGTCCCCACCAACGATTTTTGGCATCAGAAAACTAGAGTCCCTGGGCTATCGTATGGTGAAAAAAATGCCGAAAATTTCAACCGCCTGAGTAGGGTGCACCAACGTCACAGACAGACGACAGACAGACGGAATGGCGATGACATATAGCGAACGTGAACTTAAGTTACACGTTCGCTAAAAATGAACCCCCCAAAAACTAAAGCTAGGTTTGATCGCGTCCTACACCTCCGGCCTAGAAACGGAGAGGGCCTTTTCTGGTTTCAGCGCTTCATAAATTTGTCACTTACTTACTTTGACACTCAGCCACTTACAGCCCCAGGACCCACAAGGGGCTAACACTAATGGAAGATTAACTTTCACTAATTACTGGGAGTTAAATCGTAACGTTAATGGGAGATTAAGTTGCAGTGGAAAAACAGGTTACGTTAAAGAAAGTCGAAATCTAAATCCGGAACTGCGTCGTGCGTCACTATGTCAGCATTACTCGATTGACATACGGTCATTTGTGGTAGGCCTATGAGTGCTCGTGAACCGGAAAACGCGATAGATGGGCCTACTGACGGGCCTGTTTGTTTACCGTGGTTATACGTAAACGATACGTATAGGCCTACAGTCGTGACATTAAATAGCGTTGGCAGCATGTCGCCCTGTTTAACTGATGGTTGTGCAATATGGGGACAGGCCGTCGCGTGACAGTCAGTAAACTAGAGCAACAGCGTTCGATGGAGTGCATACCTACGGCACGCCACACTGCAATAAGCATAGTGTCGTTACCGGCAAGCAGCAGGTGCGTGGATGTGGGTCAAGTAGGTCAGCCGCAGTGTTCCCGTTCTACTCAATGTGGCGGCCACTTACAACGACCGACTGGTATCCAGAATATGTTCCGGATGACTACCAAGATTTGATCAACTTTTCTCTGGTCCACAACAGTCTACGTATTCCCCAAATTTTATGAAAATTCACCCATAACTTTTGAGTCATTTTGCTTACAGACCAACAAAGGTGAAGTCATAGGCCTACCGCCAATAACCTGTGGAGAAGGTAAGCCTAATTATTATTATTGCTTTTGCGAAGGAAGTGATGTAGCCAGTAGTCGTACCGGTTTAGTCTGTTGGTCAGCAGGACTAGTAACTTATTAGGGGCTCTTGCGTTTGCGGGGGTCACTTTGAAAAGTTTTGAAAAAATGCGAACTCAGAAATTTACAATCTCGTCGTCAAAAGTCAAGTGCAGTGGACATACTTTTGAAAACTTATACATTTAAATTTCAGGAAAAAAACAGATGGCCCCTTTTTGTAAAGTTCTAAATGGGTCATTAACGTGGCCTTTCAGAAGTACTGTTGTGTATTTGTGGCTTGATATCTCGTGAAATTTTGGGAAGATATGCCGTGGTAAAAGGAACAAGCGATCAGATTTCGGAGGTTGATCACTGATTTGGATTGGATTGGTCCGGATCTGTTCAGCGCCAGATTTAGCCTACAAAATCTGGGGGCCCGGCCTGCGTCAACTCATCTCTATAGAGTGCAACAATAGAAAACAAGACCACTTCTGTAACAACACATTTTAAGAGTGCGTTGTCCAGCAGCAAGACGAACACATTGAACATTTTGATGTAAGAACTGTAGGATGTGACAGTTACTTTGGACAATAACTGAGACAATCAACACGTTGTTTCCTGTTGTTAATTTCTTAAAATGTGTTGCTACAGAAGTCTTCTTGTTTTCTGTTGTTGCTTTTAAGATATTTGACATTTCACAAGGTAGTGTAGCAACACAAGTGAGGTGTGGTGGGATCTTTATTGCAAATTTTCTCCTGATTCTGACAGTGAAATAAGTTTGAAAATTGGTTAATATTTGGTAAAGTTAACGCGTATAAAAACAATTGTGCCATTTGGCGAAAGGCCGCATCGCATGTCGTGCCGTTATTAAGGATTGAATGGAGTGATCTTTTTTGCTGTGTACACCGCAGCAAATACTCCCAGTGCTTTTCAGTTTGCCGGAAAAAAACTGCAAAAATTGTTTATTGCCTTGTGAAATGTCACCTCCCCCCCCCGTCGATTACGTGCATGACACGTTAAAAACCAACTCGATTTCTTTACGCATGTAGAAACTGTAGACACAATATAGATGAACTTCATACCCTTTATAGGATACACTTTACTTTGCTACGTAGGCCTCTAAATATTTCTTCGTCCGCTATCTGTTACGCATGATCGTGCCTATAAACTGTATAATGTTACAACATTATCAGTCAGCAGTGAAATGTGCGATTGCGAGTGTACCGGTAACGAGCATATTCCACTCCAGACAGTGTTGTAACTTACTTATTTCATGACCTACGTGCCCCGCGTGGTGCCGGGCACCCACTTTCCTCCTTTACTCCCTTGTCCATTCACTTGCTCATCTTTTACTTTTTATTTTTCCCTTTTCTATTTCTTATTCGCTTTACTTATTTTTTTCTTTGGTCCATCCCTTCCCCTTTTACCAGAGTAGGCCCGCTTCGTTTCCAGGCCGGAGGTCGTATAGGCGACCGAACCTGGGTTTAATTTGTTCTGTTAATTTTGTGTTATCTGCATTATTCTGGTGTTTTGTTGTATTTGGTTTATAGTTTAGTCTTGCGGTGCGATAGTTGTCTTCCCTGTTGTAGGCAGATTGCTCTACACGACCACTAGGCTAAAAGTGATCGGTAAATGTATAGCACAAAATTATGTCGTGAAATGGTGGTCACCAGCATTTTGCTGATGACCGATAGGCCTAACGTTCGACTTGCCATAATCATAGTTAGCCTAGCTAGACTTGGCGAGATGCTGCCAGCAGTACTGTTCTGTTGCTAGCGGCACGCGTAAGCGCGTCAGCAGTTGAATCATGGTTGTCGCTAGCAAGACGATGGAGTCCAAGTTCTGTCGCTGTAGCGGTATGGTGTTGGTCGGCGTTGGGTCGGTCGTCACGCTGGCTGTCGTTGTAATCCAGTGCGCAGTATTCGTCCAAGTACAGACGATGTGGACGGACATAATTCTCATCCAGCAGCAGCTGCAGCAACGACTTGATTGTGACGTCATACAGGGGCCTTGCGAGCACTTTCCTCAAGTAAGTACTTGCAGGTCTACTCTACGAGCTAGATCATAGATCAGAGGAAGGTCTTCACCGTACCACTGATGCCTCGGTGCGAAAGAGTTCCTCCATATTGGAAACATCGATGTGGTCGTCTCGCCCACACCGCGTTCCAAACCAAGGACGGATCCACGGATTGGATTCATCTGCCCACTAGCCTCGACTCCCAAGTACGTGAGTAGAAAAATGGGGTGGTTTGGAGTAGTTCCGTTCAAGGCCATTGGAAATAACACCATCGATAGCGCGCATACCAGTTCGTATTAGCCTTCTATATAGTGTCCCTACCTTGCACTTTGCTGAGATAGGTCTATAGCGAAATACTGATCGAAAATCGCCGATTTTAACCTATCCTACCTGTATTTGCTGTGCCTATTTGGGGCGACCCCATTCGAATTTTATCAAAATCTTTGTCTTGAGAAAATTGGCAACCGCAAACTAGAGTCCCTGGGCTATCGTGCGGCGTTGTTTGCGTGATCCTGCGTTTAGCCAGTGCAATACCGGCTGGTGACAGACGGAGAGAGGGACAGACAGACACAATGCCTCAGCATATACCGCGCTAGATAGCGTTGAGCGGTAAAAATACGTTGAAATATGGCTGTGCCTATCAATGTAGATTTTCTATGCACGTAGTTAGCTCTGCCAGAAAAAAACATAGGTCTATGATTGCGAGTGTAGTACTGGACAGTGTATTATCGCTGTCGATGAGCAGACGAAACTGTTGTTTTTGTTGTTGTAGCATCCGTCCGGCACAGGCAGCATGAATTACAACCGTGACACTGTTTCTGGCGACCAACTCAGAGGTATGGCTTCGTCGACGACAACACGAATTAACTACAAAGTAGAAATCCTTCACTTTAGGTCACACCGAGCGGTTTAGCAACATTTTTACTGCGCGACGCTATGCTAGTGCGGTGTCGTCGTGTGTCCGTCCGTCTGTCTGTCTGTCACACGCCGGCATTGTACCAAACGGCTAAACATAGGATCACGCAAACAACGTCACACAATAACCCATGGACCCTAGTTTGCGGTTGCCAAAGATTTCGGCGAAATTCAAACTGGGTCACCCCAAACCGGGCGCCAAATAGAGGTGGTGTAGATTACAATCGGCAATTTTCGACCAATAGCTCGCTATGCTCGCTATATCTCAGAAACGGTGCAAGTTAGGGACATGATTACTATGGAACGCTAATAGGAACCCGTATGTGCTCTATCGAATGGTACTATTTTCAGTGACCTTGATTTGCCCTAAGTACCCCCAAACCACCCCATTTTCGACATTTTGTTTCGCCTTTCATATCTTCATACAGTGATTGGAGATAGAGACTTCAAATTTGGTAGGTAGGTTGACGGTAGCAAGTGCTAGCCCACGGATGGCAAACCATCCCTGAAAGGGGTGTGGTTAGGTCACGTGAACCATTTAAAATTTGGTGGCACCAACCATATCTCTGGAACGGCTGATCATCTCAGGTGCTATCAACTTAAGTGGACGGCTAGTGTGGTAAACTGGTGACCGATATCGGTCACCAGTTTATCACATTGACCGTCGACATCTGCGTACAGCACGGTGGGCCTGAGGCACTGCGTCGCGCGGGTCTGTCAGCGGTAGCGGAGACTTGTTCCTCATGTGACCGTGAACTTTGACCGTAAGCTTGACCTTTGAATGTGGCCTAGATACAGCGTAAATGTGAACCAGCATGGCAAATATATAGGTCAAAGATCATAGTTCAGCACATACAGACTCATTCACATCGCATGAATTGAACTGAACTGAACTGGGGTACGTGTATCTATCGTTATTTTGATCTTCAATCTAAATGGAAAATGGAAAGTGAACATCCATTTTCTTATTCAAATTCAAACTGGTGTTTTGCGTAACCAATTATAATTACTGAGATTTGTCACTTCGTCGTCGCTTGTGAATGATTTTTCCGTTTAACGTATGTTTTAACACTTCTTAAATGACGTAATTTCACTTTTATATTGTACATTTAACGAGAAATTATCGTAAATCTATAGTGACGTCGTGTATGGACTGGAGTCATTGACATGGTGCATGGAGTCATTCCCTATAGGTATAGCAGCTTTACTCCGCTGACATAAGTCCATTTTTGTTATCCATTGTTGCAGATGGAAAATGGTTGTTCATATTCCATTTTAAAAATTTTCTTTGTCAGTGAAAATCACAAATAATGGCAGATACACGGACCTAACTCCAGTTCAGTTGCGTGATGAGACCAATTTGCTCTACGACTACGAGTAGCATAAAGTGATCGATAAAGTATACGCTAGTGCTATGCACGTTGTTGTCCAGCACGCATTGTTTCATGTATCTGTACAGGCAGTTGACCCACAGCATTATAAATTATAGCATAACTAGTCATAGGCCCACGTAATGTGGTTGATCTCGGTTAATTAACGAACGTATATTAATTTTAGATGCCCCTGCAAATCGTGTGTGTGATTCGCGTTTTAGCAAAGAGAAGCGCAACATGTCGCAACCGCAGAACAAGAAGAGAGCGCACATCGCGCAGACACGGTAAGACGATAGCTCGTCTAATTGTACTTGCACCCGCGGAGCAGGAGACGATGAATTGCTGGGAATCTCTATCTATCAATGAAAATCGCACCATTTTCACACAAATGTTGTATTACTGTTTTTCCAGAGTTCAACCAGTCGCTGCTTGATTTCTTAAGTTTTGTTGACTTGAAACTCATATTCTTGATGGCATAGACTCCTTAAATCTCGTAATTAATTGATTTCAGCTCTGGCCTGTTGGGGCTATAGCTCAGGAGAAACGAAGTTGAGAGTTTTGCGCAGCAGCTGTTGAACAGGCTGATTCTTGTGAGAATGAAGGGCGGTTCAGCTGTGACCAAGTGATGTGTTTTCTGTGTCTGCTGGCAAAACAACTCTCAGCGTTTAAATGAAAAGACGCAATTTTCGGCTTTCCCCAGGTAGTGCAGCAGCACTAGTTAGGTGAGGTGGGAAAATGAAGTAAGTGGAATTTGTAGCAGACCAAAGTATTGCCGTTTTTGAGACACACTGTAGATGTCGAGGTATAGTGTGTCCAGTTAGCTAGCGCCTGTCCGGGGTATGCGTGTTCTACGTGTTCTACACAGACAAGTAGGTGGCGAAGGGGAAGAAGAGTGCGTTACCATTCAGCGGGTGGTCTAGTAGTCATTGTGTGCAACGTTCATTCCGTGTCTACAGGATCGATCAGTGAAGGTGCTTCGTTGCATTTAGTTGTTCTCGGTGAGCTTAACTAACTTCTGAATAGAATTTGGGAAATGGTTTGCCTTCGTAAGTTGGTATTGAGAATATTCAAGTAGATTTTTGTTCGACGTTACCTCTAAAATTTGACGTTCTGTGTCCCTTTTGATTTTCTGTTCCCGTGAGCAGAGTTGGGTCCAGCACCTCTGATATTCTATGATCCTGCCTTTCAGCTGAAGTTAGACAACTGCGCTGGCAGCCCGTGCACTTCCGTTACAGACGGCGACCTATCAGATGAATGCGTCATGCATATGCATGACACATTAAAAACCAACTCGATTTCTTTACGCGTGTAGACAAAATAGATCCAACTTCATACCCAGAAACACACAGAAACTCGTAGGAAAAGTCGAATCATTATTACCGTCGTCGACCAAAACAAACTGCGGGAGCTTGTTCTTTGTTACATACATACGTGTATGTCCAGAATAATGTTGTCTGCAATGCAGGAGGCGCGAGAAGAAACGAACCATCCCGTCTAATAGCGACACAGGTATGGACAAATAAAGTATGTCCGTCCTCGTAATACTTCGATACGATACGATACAGTACAGATTAACGTGAGCTCAAAAGCTGACGGGATGGCCAGCTTAATCTAGCGCACGGCCCAGAAACGAAAAATAAGGGAAAAAATAAAATCAAAAACCGAGTAGCTCAGAAGAAACGATCCAGGCAAAGATCCGTGGAGGTAATCCGGGAGGAAGAAGTGAAAACTTCAACAGAAATGTACGCTGGCAGCATCGCGTACTGCCCCCTGGTGAGTCACGGTGACTATGTGCCGCACGCTGTAGGCCCTATTATG
>Ga0209780_1004753_pt1 | contig 10548 bp, 5 predicted proteins | sample WorMetexBAHAMAS2_FD_187384 | JGI IMG/M metagenome (GOLD analysis project Ga0209780, IMG submission 187384) | Marine gutless worms symbiont microbial communities from Max Planck institute for Marine Microbiology, Germany - Inanidrilus exumae... | ecosystem: Host-associated > Annelida > Digestive... | reverse complement strand
GGCCAGTAATATTATATTGAAATACATCATAATTAGCATTATTATTATTCTGATAGCGCAATACTTCAGGAAGAAGTAGGCAGGTATTAACAGAAATTCACTGAAATTGCATAAATAACGGAGACCCAAAAATTGTTTGTCCTGTCATATATTTCATAGTCTCGGTTTAAACACATAATTCAATTTGTCTGGCCTTGTCTTATCAGTTCTTAGAATCACACATTGACAAGTTGACAGCGGGCGGTGACGTGCGGGGGTGCACTAAGTGAGACCGTCGCGACGGTTTCGCTAAGAACAGAGAAAATGGTTAACATGTGCCGGCTCCGGAACAAAAAATGTTCCGAGACCGGACTGAACCGACGTTGTTCCGGGCCGGAACAGTACCAGAAACTGTTCCGGTTCGATCTCTAAATGCTAATGTGGCATTCATTCATTATTCCCACGAAACCGAAGGAATATGTTTTCTCTGGCGTTGGTTTTTTTGTGTCTGTCTGTATGTCTGTGTGTCTGTCTGGGACCACTATAACTAAAAAGATTGTGGATGGATTTGTACCAAATTTTATGGGAAGGTTCCTAGAGGGAAAGGGAAGACCAAGTTCGTGTTTCGTTACGATCGGTAGAGAGATGTGGAAGTAACGGTCAAAAAACTCCGTAAACCGGCGATTGTTTACATTTTACACTTGCACGCTGAATCATATCCGCAAACGGTAACGTAACATAACGGTCAAAAAATCGGCGATTGCTTTCGCGGGGATTTGTACTCTCTCAGAGTACTCTCTCAGAGTACTTTCTATCTACAGTGTGTCTCAAAAAAAACGACACTGCTTTGGCTTGCTACAACTTCCACGTACATCAACCAATTTTGATAATTTTTGGCAGAAATGTTGCTAAGAAAACAAGCAATCAAATGGTACTTTACTTTCCAACCTCACCTAACCAATGCTCCTGCACTACCTAGGGAAACAGAAAACCAAAAATTGTGTCTTTTCACTTTAACGCTGAGAGTTGTTTTGCCACCAGACACAGAAAACACATTCATATTATCACTTGGTCACCGCTGAACCACCCTTCATTCTTACAAGAATCAGCCGTATGCACCAAACAAGACCGACGTCTGTTACCACACACTCATCGTTTACCAAGTCTGTCGTGATGTCGATCGTTGTGTCAAAAGTGGGAGTTGTTCCTTGTCGAGCCTCAAGTGAAAAGTCAATGGACAGTATTGGTGTGATATCTTACTATCTCAACAAATGTTAGCTGCTATCAAACACTGTGTCGACAACAATATTATTTGCCTTTCAGCAACACAGCTCATGCATGCACTACTGCATGGTCTGCGCAACACAGTTCAACAGCTGCTGCGCAAAACTCTCAGCTTCATTTCTTCTGAGCTATAGCCCCCAACAGGCCAAAGCTGAACTCAATTAATTACGAGATTTAGGGAGTCTATATCAGCAACAATATGAGTTTCAAGTCAACGAAATTGAAGAAATCAAGCAGCAACTGGTTGAACTCTGGAGAAGCAGTAATGCAACATTTGAGTGAAAAAGATGCAATTTTCGTGTTTCCATGTTTTGCTAGGTAGTGCAGAAACACTAGTTATGTGAGGTGGAAAAATAAAGTACCGTTTCACTCCCTGCTTTCTTGGCAACATTCCTACCAAAGATTATCAAAATCAGTTGATGCATGATGACGTTATAGCAAGCCGAAGCAGTGTCGTTTTTTTGAGACGCAGTGTAGTATTACAACTGTTACTGCTAGTCATGTTTTTGTTAACCAGTCTTCTGTTTTGGCATTACACAGGTTGGGCCAGGCCCCCACCCTATAAATAGTCTTTGGGCATGTTACTAGATGATGGATGTTCTTTCTGTCACTCAGCCGGCGATGTCAAAGCACTGAACAAATTTGATATTACTGGAATGTACATAGAAAGTGTCCAGTGCCAGCCGCATTTTAGTTGAAGATCTGTTCATAGCAGTAACATGGCGTACAAACGTTGAGAGTTGTGTGGGTTTGCATGCTGTTTGTTTAGTCCCCAGTACACATAATCTGGCAAATTCTTCCAGAGCCATATCATTTCTACGCATGGGCTGTGTGCGTGCTGGTCACCATTTTTCTTATCATTCTGGCCAGCCAAACAGCAAAGTATGTATTAACGTGTCTAGAAATTGATTTTGCTCTTTGTGAGTCTTCAGTGCTCTTTTGCCATATCGTTTGTATGTGATAATAATATAATACAGACGTAACTTCTCTTTTTCTAGTCATGGTTGTTTTGCATCTCTTTATGTTTATTTTTGGTATTTAGTCTAATGTTCTTTTTCAATAGCAAGTTTATGAGAAAATTATTTGCATTGAAAGCCGGTTACATGCACATTGATTTTAATGGTTGTCATTCAAGTTTACTTGGGTTAGTTAATGGTGCCTCAGGTAATTGCATGTCAGCCATACAGGGCCGATGCCAGCATGCATTGCAGCTATACAAGCTAGACTACGTGGATAGCCTAGGCTACCTAACGGGCCTGACGATGCTTATTACATTGATTCTGTTACTGAAAAAGCGTCATATTGCTGGCATGACTTTTTTCATTCAGATACCTATTGCTGTTTTGAAACGTTCCTTAAGGAGAAAATACAACTGAGATCAAATTTCTTGGTTCTTTATAACTGAAAATAAGATTTGCTGGCCTTTGTAAAGTTTTCTTTAAAAGTTATTATATCCATCTGTGAGGACAGTTTGTCACGTTCTTATACTGACTTCAGTGATGCTGATATATAAATTCTACAGTGTGTTGACTAACTGTGTTGTGTTCACACTGTGTCACCAGGAAGAGACCGACTTTGTCTCGTCGGCAGAAAAGAGAATTGGCAGAGAACCGCGAGTACGTTAGAAACTTTGTCAAAACAAAAAAGGTGTGTGGTGTTGATTTTAGTGTTAGTGTCAGTCACAAATTTATACAAGCCTGCAATCGTAGACATCAACTTTACGCGATCTAGCAATCTGAAGCAAACATAATGTTGTCTGACGTCTTGACTGTTGCCACCACTGGGCAAACTTGACAAAACATAACGTCATGCTTGATTTTGGCCCACAGGCCCCATTATGTGAAAACGTGACGTCATCCAAAAAACTGGAAGTGCATAATGCATTGCACTATTGTCAGAAGAAGACTTAGCCACAGTAGTAGGTGACATGTACGAAAAATTTGGGGAAATTTAGACGTGGTTTTTTTGATATATGCGAGCAGACGGACAGACATGCTGATGGATTGCAGTACATCTCCCACCTATCTCGGGTGAAGTAGTAGTAGTAGTAGAACGTACTGATTAACGTGGCGTAAGCTAGGTAAAGTAGCTACTAGGACACGGTACAATATGAGAAAGCAATTTAAAGTGATGGGAAAGATTTGGTAAATAAAAATGTTTTAAGTTGTCTCTTGAAAGACGGTAGAGAAGTTGCCTGCTGTCACTGTGCATTTGTATGAACTTCCACGTGTCATGTTCTGACTTGTGTTTACAGTTGATGCGACTATTTTAGACATAAACTCATACTCACTTGCCAAATTTGGTCCAGATCTGCTCAAAAATGTGGCCTTGCGTTAGGAACGAAGAAACACACACACATTTGGTTTTATATATATAAGACTGGCACTCCATTGTCGCTCCGTAGTCTCGCGCCTACAGCGCTCAGTCACACTGCCTACGGCACTCGATTCTCGCGCCTACGGCTCTCAATCTGTTGCCGTTACGCTTGCTGCCCACTAGTTCTGCAGACTCGAGTGGCACTCCATGACCATCCGGAGGGTATAACGATGCCATGTTCCAAATCCACTCAAAACTGTTGCCATGCATAAGGAACAAAGAAACAGACATTTTCGGTTTTATATAAGATGTGTTGAAACTATGCATGGCTGATGGTGTTATATAATAGTTATTTGAAGCAATTGTTGTTGTTTTCTGCTCTACAGCAAACACTGTATCAAGAGTACCTACAGCAGAGTGTGGCTGATCATGACCTCTGACATCACCGGTGCTGCAGAGTCTCGTTAACTAGATTTTTTGTTTTTGACATCTCTCTCTGTGTTGGTGGAAATGTTGTTCACGTTTGCCACTTTTGATATGAAAATTGCTGGTGTGAAATCAGTATTTTCATTTATTGTTACTAGAATGTGGATTACTTTCTTGCATGCACAGATGCACACATATTTGTGTAGTAAATATACTTTTTCCACACTGCTCGTAATTATTGGTCTCGTATTGTAGTTGGATTTGTTTGTAACAAGTTGATGTACTAATTTCAATTTTAATTCTAATTTTGTAATCAAAGTTGAAATCACTATTTTGTTAGAACTGCACGTTACCTAAACATAAACTGTGCTTTCACGAAATCATTGGTTTATCAGCTTGGTAATAGACACAGCAGACTCACGGTGTTCTGTTAGCACTTATGCCAACTAGCTGTTGACTCGAAAAACAGCTCTGTTAAAACTGCTGTAGAGTCTTTGTGAACAATCATGATTTTTAATGAAAAATTTAATCAGCACAGTCCTATTAAAATTGGAACCAAATCGGCACTAACAAATTTTTGTTGTGTATGTTATTTGCTTGTTGTACTAACATTTATTTGTCGTGTACTTTTTGTGCGATTTTGTAATAACAATAATTAGTATGTTGATAATACTGATATCAAAGAGCCAGCATAAAGGGATCAGCCCCCTCCTTTCACGAGTCCAACTGTGAATGAAGAAGGAATAAGGTCAGGCCACTGGTTAGGGTTAGTGCTTTGTGTTCCCTCGGTGCTTTGGCATTGATAGTTGGGTGGCAGGAAGGACGTCTGGACGTAATTCCCACAGATTATCTTCTGGAACAAGTGGACTAGGAGGACACGATGGGAACTGGCTGACCAAATTTCACCTCGAAACACTACTGTTAAATGGAAGTAGTAGTGGTGGTGGTGATAATAGTGATAATGATAACAATAATAACAAGGTGTCGTCCTAACGGGACGTAACACTACTGGCCGGCAGTCGCGTGCTGCCCTTGATCAGTTATGTTGCGCCGCTGTGGAGCGTTACAGACGACAACAGACGCCAGCGACTGTTACTAGTCTACTAATAATGTACTGAGATAAAGTATTTGAAGTTGGTTATCACACTAGCTGCGTCTTGTGGAAGGTGTATTGTAACGATCATGGCTTTTGTCTATTTGTTTGTCTGTCTTTTCTGTCGGCATACTCGCCGTGACTTGACAGGGGCAGTGTGCGACGGGACTAGCGTACATTTCGGCCTGACAATAAGGAGAACCATCATGCTTGCTGGTAATGCTGTTGTTGTGACACGGTTTTGCTTATCCTTTCTTTCTTGCAGCTTGTTATTTGATTTATGGAGTTCTGCAGGGTTGGTCTTCAGTGTTCTTGCTATATGGCGTGATTCAAAAATGACCCTCTTCGATGTATTGGCAGTGGCAGAGACGTGTGACAGCTAACTCGTTTGAAGTAAAATTTTGTAGTCTTATTAGCTATTCTTTTCTACACCAGCATGTCAAGTTTAACAAAATTATATTCAGAGTTGCCATGTTTATGCTGTTTTCAGATTGGTCCTGGCAAATTTTCATATTCAAAATATATGTGTGCATTATGTTGACAGCACATAAAACCTAGAATTAGGAACCAGTATATGCAGAAAATAACGTCACTTTGACTTACTGGATGGTGCAGTTTGTAAAGGAGATATTTCATGCTTTAATATGTTATTTATTTTTTAAGCAGTTTATCTGAATGGTAATTTAATTTGTCGTGGTATAAGTGCAATTTGAAGAAAAGGCGCTAATCCTGATGCACTAATGGCACTGACTGATGAATGGCCAATGAAATAGCTGGACCTGGAGTCCTGGACCCTAATCTTCTGGCCTACCAGATTTGGGGCACCATGATGGAGGCATATAAGCTGGACCAACCATGAGGCATCAGCAGTTTAGGATCAAAGAACTGTGCTGTAGAAGATCTAGGATGATCTTTTCAAAGCCAGTAGCAAAAGCTGCCGAGAACTTCACGAACATTTGCAGGCGTACGTGAAGGTGAGTGGTGAACACTTTGAATATCTACTGTGGCATATTGTGCTATTCCGATGATCATAATGCCATGTCTTTTAGTTGCTGAAGACTTGTATTTTTTCTACCTGTCTGATGTTGATGCATGTATGTTTAAAACATGACAGCTACAAGTTTGAGTGTTGATGGCAGAAACTTTTGTAACGTCAGCGAGCGTAATTAAAAATACCTGAATGGAAACTAGCAAGAAAATACCGTAGTGATGGCATACTGCATTGTAAATATTGGCTCTGAAAGTCGAGTTTGTTGCATTGCTGTGAATATTGTGTTTGCATTTTCTTGCCATCAATAAAGAAAGCAAAACGTGCTTGTACATTTAGGAATGTGTCGTGTAAGTGCAGTGGAATATGGAAATGCTGAAGTTATTTGGTATGTATGTTTTATATTCTACAAGCCCTGCGTGGGCCCCTGGCAATCCCTCCTTCCCATTATCCCTTCAATTTCCCACCTTCTACTCTATCTTTTAGTATTTTTTACTTTTTCCTTTCTTACTTGCTTTATCTATTTTCTTGCTTTTCCATCCTTTCTCATTCTCTCAGAATAGTCCTACTGCATTTCCGGGCTGGATGTCGTAGGCGGCAACTAAACCTGGCTTTAGTTTTTTTGGTGTTGATTTTATGTTATATTTTTTAGTTAAGGATGTGTGCTTATTTTTGTAGTTTTTGATTTAGTTTTGTCTTGCGATGTGATAGTTGTCTCCCCCTGTTGTAGTCGCTAGCATAATAATTTAAATGAGCCTCTCGATCCCTTTCCCTTTTTGAGTGGCTGCTGAACAAAAAGGCGACCAGGGTTGAAGTTAAATGTATTGCTGGCCTTCCTTTACTGGGTAGGGATAGCTCTCCACCACTGACCTTTCATCTCTGATATAGCCACATTTTTGCTGAAAAGGGACGTTAAACTCCAACTAACTAACTCTGCACATCTAGTAATATGTCGTGTAAATGCAGTGGAATATGGAAATGCTGAAGTCATTTGGTATTTTTGTTGTGTCTTTTACAAGGTGCGTTTATTTTTCATTGACCAGTATGATAGTTGTTAAAATGCATAATCAATATGTATTTAGCTTGCGGCTTGTAGGATGGCTGATGCTATACCAACTGTGATGTTAATGTACATGTCTTGCAGCACTGTGTTCTGCAAAACGTTATAAATTGTGGTTATGCATGTACTTCTGACGGGTGCAGATGTCTTTCCTAGTTTTGAGATATCTTTATGTGATTGTTTATCAAGAGCATTCAGAGCGTCGGTGTTTTATTAGTCCCACAATTTTCTATAGTAAATACTTTGATATTTTATTAAGGGTATGCTATTTCTGAGATTTTCCAAAAGTCTGTAGCATGTAGCAAAATTCAGTGGTCTGTGGAAAATCATGGCTCTAGTTAGATTGCTCTTTATTGTCCACGAAAACGTGAAGATTATACTAATCGTATCAAATTTTGTACAACAATGGAGGTAGGGAGAGCGGGCAGGGCTGATACGGTGGGCAGGAGGTCCCCGGATGTTTCTTTTGGGTTTTACCTAAAAGAAGCATTCCAAAGCCAGACCAACACAGAATAGATATCATACAAAGAGAGTCGTTAGGCACTGATATGTTATAGGAATAAAGAACATCAATTACACAACATATCACATTGAACTGATAATTATGTCTTGTTCTCTTTGGTTCGTTTTCACCCTGTTGTAGTCGCTAGCATAATAACTAAAATGAACCTCCCCTATCCTTTCCCATTTTGGATCATTGCTGAACAAAAACGCAACGAGGTTGAGAGGTTACTATATCGTTGGCTATCCTTAACCTGGCGGAACTAAATCTCCACCCAAGACCTTATCCCGATGTAGCCTATTTTGTGCTGAAAGGGGACGTTAATCTCCCAACCAAAGGAGGTAGGAGTGATACAGGGACATCCTAGGAAGGCAAGGTGAGATGGCGAGGATGTGAAAAGTTGTTCTGTCCCGAGAGGATGCACATGTTTGCAGCAAGCGGAGAAAGAAAATTAAGGAGCCAACTGCCAGGGCTAACCCCAGTTTATCCCGAAAATGGCTAGTAATCCGGTGTGTTTTTGTGTGTATTGCCCACAAAGTGCCTCAGGAATGTGTTACGGCTGTGTGTAATCAGATGGTAACTTTGATTGTATCTGTTGTAAACTTTATTGATTGGTGTGTCATCTGATTCTATTTCACACCTTGTGAGTTATTTACTGATGTACTGTTTAAATGTCACCTGATAGCAGAAAGTGTAATAGTATGGCATGCTTGACACATTTCATCATCTTTTTCCTTTCATTGAAGATATCTTTGTTAATCTGCAACCGGGCGAGTTGTTGTGCAGATACTGCACTGTGCTAGAAAAACACCTTTGTTTTCTAGTGAATCCTTAGGAAAAATTAACCGTATTTTTTAGTAAAATCTCAAACAATGTATAGCTGAGGGAGTGCTGATTCAGTGATAACTGATAATGTGTCTGAAAATAGATTATAAATTTGTTAAACATTGTTTGCTAGTAGTAACATGATGAGGTATCAGTAAAAGTATTGCTACAGTGACAGGATAGTACTGCTGAGTGCTGATGATAAACGCTTTATTAAATGGTTGTGAAGTATGGAGTGAAAAGCTTCCTTAAGATTTTGTTCTAACACACACTTGATTGAGCTGATGCTGATTCGAGACAAATAACTTACCCATCGCAAACGGATCTCTGTCTTGCACCGTTTCCGAGATATTACCACATTTACAGTGTATGTGACTTCCGTTGACCTTGAAAAGTCATTCTTGTTCGATAAGACAGTTAAAATTACAAGCTACATGCGCTTTCATGTGTAAGCATAATGTAATTAATATATGCAATATTTCCTAATGTATGGGACACATAAAGGTTTGAAACAGAAAGTTACCTTCAAGGTCATTCAGGGTCATTGGTAACCGCATTTGGGCTATTCGATTGGCCACATATGGCTTTCTATTAGTCTTTTTGCAACTGTGTCTCTGTCTTGCATCGTTTCCGAGATATAGTCAGTTATTTCCCAAAATTTAAAGAGGTCACATGACCCTGAACACAACGCTGTCGGCGATAATCTATCGAGCATGCTCTAGTACTCAGTATCAATCAACATATCAATTTGAAATGCTTAGCTTCACTCGTTCCAACGGTATGATTGGGACCCAAAAATTATATAATGGGTCACGTGACTCTGATGACTGACCACGCCCATGCAAATTTCATTACTAATTAAGCAGTATGAGAGAAAACTACTTATAAAGTCCAACGGCCGCTATCTTGAATTTTTAAAAACCGTGATATCAGTGCACACAATGGAATTTTGCACACGACAACGGACAGTGACAAATTAAAACAAGGTGTCTCTAACTTGAGCCGGCGGCGGCTGTTGCTTACTTGCGCTTCTGTTCCCTCCACATGATACAGTCATGGCTATGTGCCCCAGTTCATCGGAGATCAACTCACAGTGCATAAGCAGGTGCTCTTCCACCTTGATTCGTCATTGCTCGATATGCGGTCATCTGCAGTTGATATCTTTCCCGACCAGGTTGACCAGCGTTAGTAGTTCTATGCTGATGCAGGTGGTTGATTGTATACGCACGTGGCGTTGTTAGTTGCGCAGTTTGTCAACTTTTAACTCTTCTTGTTGCCTTGTCGTCTCTGACTGCTGCTAAAACTCAAACCCGACGTTTCCCTGTTAACTTCGACCGCCTCTTCTCTGTTGGTTTTCGTACCTTGCTGAGTTACGTTCTCGCCTGCTGTTCAGTTACCACTTATGGTACCAGTTCTGCTGCGACGTCGCCTGTCCAGTACGTTAACGACGAGATTCACCCCCCAACATCAGTTACTTGATTGTATCGCACTAATTTGTCGAGTCTTCTACGTCACCCGTTGCAGCTGACGCGAGGTTGACAGCGCATGGTCACTGCCGGTCGCAACTTGTAATGTGGCTGGTTCTTTTCTACCGCCTCGTCTTCTACGCTAGGATTGTCCATAGCTTCCGCAGTGACATGTTTAGCGAGTATATCCTTCAAATTTTCATCACCATTGCAAAATTAGTCCACATTAACTGATTCAACTGTTGCGTGCGTGACTTACTGTATTTTGACGACTTGGCTTTGGGGGTCCCTCATCTAGCTAGGACATGATTTGGGGGTTTGATTTAGGGGTCCGTGGCATGAAAAAGTTTGAAGACCACCACTGCCCTAACAACACAGATCGTAGACTACTGTACTGACGTCACTTCGTGCGACTATTGAGTTGAGCGTCTAGATGTAGCTTAACAACATTGTTGCATTCTACTAAAATTTTTAGAAAATCATTCGCAAACGATTTGTAATTAATTTTGCGAAAACTCTACGAGCTTTCAGCTTCAAACAATGTAACAGCTCCAACAGTTACTCTATTAGACAGATTATTTGCAGCTTGTGAAATTGAGTTAACTCATC
>Ga0209780_1004752_pt1 | contig 10548 bp, 3 predicted proteins | sample WorMetexBAHAMAS2_FD_187384 | JGI IMG/M metagenome (GOLD analysis project Ga0209780, IMG submission 187384) | Marine gutless worms symbiont microbial communities from Max Planck institute for Marine Microbiology, Germany - Inanidrilus exumae... | ecosystem: Host-associated > Annelida > Digestive... | reverse complement strand
TTTCACAGAGGTCAAGTGTACAATCACTTCCTCAGAAACTAAACGGCCTATTTTCCCGAAAATAGCATTAAATGATCAATAAAAAGATCTTTTGTTCTTTTGTACTCATTTGGTCTACCAACTTTTGTACCGTGGTTGCGCCCCTGATACCGCGTGTGCTTAACCGCGGTATTTTCTTGTAATATGTCGGCGGTGGGTGTATAGAAAGCGGATCTGGCCGTAGCATCACTAACAATCAGCTACGAACGCGAGAAAGTTATCGACTTTACCAAGCCGTTTATGAACCTCGGCATCAGCATACTGTTCAAGCGACCACGCCGAGAAAGTCCCGGACTGTTCTCCTTTCTCAATCCTCTTGCTATCGAGATCTGGGTCTACGTTATCGCTGCATACCTGGTATCGTAACCAGTCATTCAGCTTCTTAGCGTTTAAACGTCAGTCTGTTTTTGTCGCCTGTTTTCGCTTTTTTACGCTTATGTCCCGCCGTCAAAACGATTTAGTGTTATTTGACTTTTCAGCGTACTCATTTACTTACTTACAATACTGAGCAGTTTTTATATTGTCGTTGTGCAAGTTTTACCTCCTTAGTATGTTGGCCACTCGCACAATCCGTCTGTCTGTCCATCCGGCCCCGCCTCCAATTCCAGATTCCATCAACATTGTGCGCACTATAAGTTAGATTATTATTGTTGATGTTGCTGTTGTTAGGCCGCATCGTATGCTCGCAGTGCACAGATGCGGCCTATTGCTAAATATGTCGCACGTAGCGTGGTCTGTGTGTCTGTCTGTTTATTTGTCTGTTTGTTGGGTATACGGGTGTGCTGAGCAAAACCGGCTGAACCGATCATGAGCCCGTTTCAAGGACTGACTCGTGTGGTTCCAAGAAACCAAAAAACCGTGTGTATTAGGTGGGGTCAAGATCCCCCACGTTAAGGGGCCGCCGCGAGTGGTATGCGGCCCATTGCTACAAATGGCGCACGTAGCGTGGTCTGTGTGTTCGGCTCATTGGTGAGTTGTGCAAAAACGACTGAACCGATCGTAAGCCCGTTTAGAGGCTGACTCATGTGGATTCATAGAAACATTATTAGATGGGGTAGGGTTCCAACCACGAGAAGGGGCAAGTTTGGGGTTGTCCGGCCCATTAAAAAAAGTAGGAGTCTCTGCCGTTGTTTATACAGCAAAGGAATCATTCAGTCGTCAATAATAGCATGACAGCGGGACTGCTGCAGCCGACAGCAATGCTCCTGAGTGGTCGGCGTCACACTACATTGTTCCCCGTGAAAAATCCGTCCCCTGCGAGATACGCGAACCACTTGTCATTACTGTCGTTAGTGGTCGTGATGGTGTTAAATGCATTGACAACCCAGTTAATTTCTTTAAAAGCTGTTTGCGAGAATTTGTTCATTTGTCTTGTTCAGTGTGTTTTTGTCGTGCGTTTTCTCTTTTCTTAAGGCATATGTCCCGCCGTTTAAAACGACTTAATGTTATTTTACTTTTCAGCCATAGGCGTAAACTTCCTCGTAATAGTGGGGACTCATGGCGAGCGCAGAGCGCGAGCCTATGACGTGGGTCTGGTGCAAAGGCCCCAGCGGAGTCCAGGGGAGAGCCCCTGGTCAGGGGCAGAAAGTATTATAGCTTTGCAGAAGTGGAAATGAGGCGCAAAATGTCCATTTATGTTATCCTGTAAACTAATCATTATGCTTTTCGAAAGCATGTTGTTGCATTTCTGTCGTTTGAACACAGAATGACGTAATTCTGCTCACGGCTTGCAGTTTCTATTGCTCGATTCGACGTCGGAAATATACCACGATGAGAAAACGTGGGTCTGCTTCCTAAGTTAAAATCCGCAAAGGCGAGGCAAGGGCAATAAATGAACGATGGGAAATTCTGACAGTCTGCGTGGTTTATCCTAAGTCCCACTCAGAGAAAGGATGCTAGAGAATTACAGCTGGTGGTGGTGATGTTGATGATGATGCAGGTGGTAAGTCTGATGATGTACGTGCTGGCGCGGTTCAGCCCGTACGAGTGGTACAACCCTCACCCGTGCAACCCTGACAGCGCCGTGCTCGAGAACATCTTCACGCTGTCGAACGCGTTCTGGTTCGCCGTCGGCACGCTGATGCAGCAGGGTTCCGACATCAACCCGCGTGCCGTGTCGACGCGCATCGTCGGCGGCATGTGGTGGTTCTTCACACTCATCATCATCTCGTCGTACACGGCCAACCTCGCCGCGTTCCTCACCGTCGAGCGCATGGTCTCGCCCATCGAGTCCGCCGAGGACCTCTCGCAGCAGACCAAGATCCTCTACGGCACCATCCACCTCGGCTCCACCTACTCGTTTTTCAGAGTACGCCACGCTATGCATCTCTTATCCGTCTTCGCCATTATAACTAGAAGAAGCCAGCACTCGCAAGAGTGCAAAAAACACACACCGGCACTGTTTTTTGGGCTTCGTGACCTTCACCTTTGACCCTGTGACCTTAAAATAAATGGTTTACCAGGACTCATGTTGGAGCATGTCTTTGTCAAGTTTGGTGATCCTTGCTGCATCGGTTTTTGAGACATCTTGTGAAAATACATTCAGACAAACAAATCAACAAACACATAAACGCTGCTGAGCACCATAACCGCGCGACTGCCGTCATCAGAAGGCACACACTGACACTGCAGAGCGCACGGCTTCACCACACCACTGACGAACAGGTGCACTAACCTAACCCCAACCCAATCCTAACCTTTTAAAATTTAATAACCCCTTCTCTGGTCCTTCACCTAGCTATTCCCCAATTTTTAAGAAAATCCATCTATAACTTTTTAGCTATCATGCTAACAAGCAGACAAACAAACAACGGTGGTTAAACAGTACCTCTGCCAAATGGCGAGGTTATACCGTCTTTATCATCACCACCAGCGATAAACGGTTTATTCTGTATGCCAGACGCAGGACTTATTGCTGCTTTACAGGGTGGCGCAAAACTGCGCCTGGTCGCCGTGTGTCAAACGTGCGAAATATTTCACAATCGACAGACACAGATAATGTATGTTTGGATCTTTAGTGCTGATTCTGTTATATATTTCATGCTGAGCCTTTTGGTAAAAGAATTTAAAATCGGCCGGCACTGCATGGGCGAAGTTAGGACAAGAGTATAGAGGCATCTTTTTGACTGGCTGTGACCAACGGCCCGGTTTTTTTGCGCCAGCCTGTGTATGACAACATTATTAGCTGCATCGCATGCGTAGCATAAATGCGGCCTATTGCAACAGAAGTCGCACGTAGCGTGGTATGTCTGTCTGTTTGTCTGTCTGTCTATGTGTTCGGAACATGGGTGAGCTGTGCAAAACAGGTGAACCGATCAAGATGTCGTTTGGGGGGCTGACTCGGGTGGGCACAAGAAACCCAAGGGAACGGGCAATTTCGGTTGTTTTTCGGCCCAGTGAAAAGCACTGGGAGTCTCTGCTGCGGTGTACGCAGCGAAAGGGATCATTCAGTCCTCGGTAACGGTACAACATGCGATGTTTCTTTGACCGCTTGTTATGATTTGCATTTGACAACTGTGGCGCAGTGACTCAACGGTAGAGCGTTGGACTTGGGATCAACAGGTCGTGGGTTCAAATCCTACTCGGGGCAAAGCTGCACAACAACCTTGGGCAAGTTGTTCACACCTATGTGCCTCTGTCACCAAGCAGTATAACTTGGTATCGGCCAAGGGGCAGTAATGCTTTGCGGCTGGGAATGTAACCGCAGGACTGGCTGAAAGTAATGGCAGCCTACCGCCGGGTGGATGACTTATAATCACCTGCGGGCTGACTGCCTATACACCGGGGTCAGCTCCGGGCCCAACGATCGATGGGCCATGGAGTGAGGTTGTGCATGATTTTGTAGTACAGTATGAGATATGTCTTAAGATGCCGACATTCAAGGGTGTCAAGGTCGAGACAAGCCAACCTCTCATCGTACGATAAATTGCGTAACACAGTTATTCGCTTGGTAAAGTGACGCTGCACCCTTTCACGAGCATTTATTTATTTTAACAAATAAGGCTTCCAGACATACTCAAGGATAAGAGGGACATACGTAGTGTATGCACGGCGTAGTAAAGTAATATTTCGTGTAGATTAGTGATATCTCGGAAACGGTGCAAGATAGAGACATGGTTGTAATAGAAATCTAATAGGAAATCGTGTGTATCCTATCGAATGGCACCATTGCCGATACCCTTGAATGACCGTGAAGGTCAGATTAACTGTTTAAAACCTTTCTAGCTGCCATACTTCGTGAAACAGCACGAATTTACTAACGTAACGCGTCGCGCGGTCCCTCTGCGATAGCTGAGCTTCTTGTTTCTTTACAATAATGGCGTGCTAGTCGGGAAGAAATGCGGCAGATTCGGAGTAGTGTGTGCGTTGTGAGAATGTGGTGTCGGATCGGGTGAGCATTGAGCACATCCTGTTGGCTGCATGTGAGCCGGTGCAATCATATTCATAGCCGTCGGCAGAGTTGCCGTGCCGTGACGTCTGATGACCAACCGCACGTAGTGCTGATCTATTCAGTCACCGCACCAGCGTCCGCAGCACGTGCTCCTCTGATGTACTGTCCGGATAGGCTTCGGCACAGAATTGTGTTTTGGGGTTACGGTTCACGGATACCCCTACTATCTGTGGGGGTAATTCTTTCCTCCGACGTTACTGTAGCCTCTCACAAGACAAAAAATGGTCAAAGAATTTTGACAAAAGGCCGCATCGCCCGCCGTTTTTTCGTCTCTCGCAGCTGCGAATAAATTCATCCGACCTTGACCCCATGTAAATAATAATAATAATAATAATAATAATAATAATAATAATAATAATGATAATAATAATAATGATAATAATAATAATGAGTTGCATTACGTCCAGAAGGCTTGGGACGGACGGATTGTAGAAAACCAGCGATCCCTCATTTTCTCCAGAGCCTCATCCGATGTGGATAAAGCCAGACTACTCACAGCCCCCAAATGGCATCTCGATCGGTTCAGCCGTATTGTCAGGGCTGACTAACGTGACCAACGGCACACACAGGCCCTACATGACCATACGCAATAGCCGCGCATCTTACGCAAAGCGTGCAATGTGGCCTAAATTACACTGCAAGACGATTCTACTGATTACAAATCACATACATTTCGATGCTATTTAGCTAGGAACTCGCTGCTAATGCGCTCTATTTAAAAAAAATAATAAAAGCTTATTTGGTACTTACGGATTTCTTGTGCTATCGTCGGCATTTTCATTTTACGTCAACTTTTATGTGTTGGTCTCGAATGGCGGATAGCTTTAGCTTTAGCTCTTGAACATACGTATTCAGTTTCGTATCGTGATTATGTGAAAGACAGCGATAAAAAGAACGTTTTGAAGTGCTCAGCAATCGCGAACGTTTTAGTCGACCGTGGTAACGATTTGGCCTATTCTGTGGGTTGTGTGTCTGTGTGTTTGTGTGCATCTATTACGTCGGTGTATCGTGGTTAAACATCCAAACGGATGGAGTTGGCTTTTATAGTGAGGGTCACCAATGAGGCCAGCTACTTTGCATTAAGTCAGATCCGGATCTGCGTATACGGAATGGGAGACCTCCCGTCGTAGGCCTACTGAAAGCTTATGTCCGTATAATTGGAAAAAAGCTTACGTCCGTCAAATCAACAAGTGGAAGCCAGGACTATAGTAAGTATCGGCATTGTAGCCAAATGCCTAGGGCCTACGACGTCGAAGGGGCCTACGAAAGATGGCTACAAAATATTTTGAACATACGTTAACCAATCAAACAATCACTAATTAGATCGCCAGTTCTGCGAACGCGATCTTATGTTTTGCGTATGTTTTTTTTATCTGTCAACTCACTTTCTCCAATGTCCGTCAACCGACATTCTCGAAACTTTTCCACATGACGTAGCTTCAGCCCCAAAAGAAGCGTTGCTATGCCAATTTTCCTGAAAGTGCCCCTAACAAAAATGAGGGGTGAAAACCCCACATTTCTCCCAATTTCGAGTCTAACCGCAACATATTAAGCGCCATGACTGGTGGTGTGGTAGGAAAATAGAAAATCGAAAACAATAATGTTTATAAGTGTTTATTAGCCTATATTTTCACCAAATTTGGTAGGGGTCGGACAAACAGTGACGGAGATCGACATGCTATAGATTACACCTGGTGTAGGAAAATTTTGCCATTTCTGACGTAGCAGCAACAACAACGGTAAGCTAGCATGTATGCTTGCTCAACGCTATACGTCGTCTTGTGACCTACTGCACAACGTCGGGCGATCGTCGGGTTGGGAATTGCCAAAATGCCAAAATTCTAGTGTTTTATGCATTGCAAGCACTAAACTGTCGATTTTGTGCACTAAACATTAATTTCACGTATTGACCTGACACTACTGGAAACAAACAATAATTTAGCATCGCGTAGAGGGCGACAGAAGAGAGACGTAGGGACCTACGGTTGTGCAGTGCCTATAGGGCTTACGCCAACTTTAATCCGGGCCTGGCGGAAGCCAATGTCCGTAGAAAAGTTTCGAAAATTTTCGACTCTTGCTACATTACGGTCGGCCATCTCAGCAGCTGTATCTTACTTTGCTTCGTGGTAGGCCCTTCTTCTTGGCAATAATGCTCTCAACTTCAATCAGGTGAAGACTCCGGAGCATTAAGACTCCGGAGGCCCTTGTCTCTGGCTATACTCCCACTTTTTGGCCGAGGGTCAGACCCTTGCGTGGCAGTTCACGGAGGGCCTACATGATGCTTGCGATCAGTCGTCGTGTGTCTTGCTAACGATCGGCCGACGTCGCAAGCTGCACTGGCCGACACGAAATAGCGTTGTCAATATCGTCGTATACGACTGACAGTGATCTAATGAGTTTGCCGAGCTGTCTGTCCGCACGTCGTCTGCCCGGTCACCTGTGGGACCACCTTCTACACTTCGGCTCTGACGTTTTGGGGACAGAGAAGTGTTGGACGGTAAAGGTAAAGGTTTGGGTAAATTGCTATAGCGATGTTGTATATGCAAATTGATAATATGGTATGTAAATTGATGGTTTGAACGCAGTTGACCCGCTGGAGGTGAAGAAAATGAGCGCTGAGACGCCTATTGGACCTTGTTAAGCTCATTCAAGCTACCTCTGCCGGGTTCATGTAGTTAACTGAAATTCAGACTAACCAAGAGGCTAAGCTATCGCCGACAGACCCGTGCGACGCTCTGTATCAGTTGAAATGTTGGCCTACTGTTGTACAAATAACGCACACAGATACCCCGTGTCATCATGAGGAGCACTTTCAGCAACTGGCATGTTTTTTTCGGCCGTTTTGGGTTGTGTGTGTGTGCGTGTGCGTGTGTAACGTCGGTGTATCTTAGTTAAACACCTAAACACCTGAACCTTAAGTATTATGAATCAGTATTTGAACATTATGGTGAGAACTATTTAATCTCTGTCGTTTGGATCGATAAAGTGTATTTTAAATGTACGGTATTTATTGGATCACCCTATATATGCCATGTCGTCTTACTGACGGGTTGACGAGACTTGCGCCACTTTCACAGCTTTCCACACTCAGCAAATCATCGCCAAGTCGCTACTCTTCTGAAATTTGGGAGCAAAGCAATCCTGCGTGACGTGACCTACACCATTGGACTGCACGATGGCGTTTTTACTAGGGCAGGAAAAGAACAAGGTCACACCGTTTACACCTCCACTTTCGATCACGATCGATCGTTCAGTTTCTTGACAGCTAAATGTCTTGCTCTAATACCTGTTCCATTCATGTGAAATCGTCGTGCGAATTATTTAAATACGACTTAAATAGAGGTTATGTCAGTATCCTACTTCAAACCGCTGGTTGTTTATGGTATTAACTAATATTCAAATTAAAATAGCTGTCGCTAATTGCAGATTATAAATATTTTTGAAATAGCTTTCAAAAATTCCAGATTTCGTGAGCTGAAGCAGAGAAAACACAAGCACCCAGACCACTTACTTACTTTTTCACGAGCAAGTTGAACTGTAAGAAGTTGCTGTTGCTGAAGAAAAACCGTAGTTTTTTGTCAGATTAACGTTAGCAATTACGAATAAAAACAGTGAAGTGACATTACAGTACCATACAGACTGCTTTTTTGAAATAGTCCCGTACTATTTCACATTAAACTGTTATTACTGTCCCATCTACACATAGTGTAGGGGGTTAGACTAGTAACGGTTGCTGGCGTTTGTCGTCGTCTGTCGTCATCTGTAACACGGCGCATATGCAACGTAACTCACCAGGGGCAGCACGTAGCGGGCCAGTAGTGTTACGTACGTCCCGTTAGGGCGACAACTTGTTCTAAATAGTTCAGATGCAGACCATTTGAGTATCGTAGACTCTTGAATCAGATTGTTCACAATTTGAACCAACAGTGACTGCACGTATCGGAAACAGCAAACATATCGTATTGTAGCTTATACCTCGTATTGGCGCTGGCTTACAGCACGTATAGACCTGTACGTGTGAAACACGTAATGTTTCGCGCTCATATCCTGGAGGATTAAGCTCCATGTCGCGGCGACTGCGTGTCATATGGTGTACGACGTGACTTGACACGGCGTCAAGGTGTGACATGACGCCGTGACGATATTACGCTACTTACTAGCACGACCTGACCTGCCTTCGTCTGCGCCGTCCTACATTCACAATTTAACATGTGTTCATGGAGCGTATAGGCGGAGTGCTCCTTTCCATTCCATAGGCACTGAGCCCGTATGTCGTTCACCACTGAGGTCCATAACGCATGACCATGGCCAGTGCAATGCCAATGCCTCCGGTTACATTCCCAGCCGCAGAGCATCACTGCCCGCCCGTTGACCCGTACCAAATTGTACTACTTCATAACAGAGGCATAGTGATGCGAACAACTTGCCTAGAGTCGTTACGCAGCCGCCTACCGACTGGAAATCGAACCCGCGACCTCTTGACAGCAAGTCTGACGCCCAACACGTTGCTCCAACACGCCGCCTATTAATAGAATAAAAAGGTAAAGGCTTCCCATACTCGTTACTGAGCGTTGGGCCCGGAGGCCGGAGCTGATCCCGGTGTACAGGCAGTTAGCCTGCAAGTGATCTACCCGGCGTTAGTCTGCCATTGCTTTCCGCCAGGCCTGCGGTTACCGTCCAAGACGCAGAGCATCGCCGCCCGTAGGTCGGCACCAAGTTATAGGGCTACTGCTTGGTGACAGAGGCACATAGGTGTCAACAACTTGCCCATGTTTGTTACGCAGCTTTGCCCCGAGTAGGATTTGAACCGACGACCTGTTGATCGCAAGTCCCGGAACTGAACAAAACGTAAAAACATTAAACAGCTTATGCACAGTATTAACATTTTACTGCTGTGTCGATGGTGACAGACTTATGAAAATCCGTCAGCATTTGGCAAAGTTACGGTAGGGATATAACGACACATTTGACTCACAATAACCGAGTGTCCGTCGCATTGTATGATAGTAAATATTTGTAATATTTGTACAACAAACGCGCAACTTCGCGTATCTTGTAGTCGTCCTGTGTTAACTTCCGCTCCGTTTCGTCAGGCCTTTCCCGACGACGTTTCGACGGTGCGTAAGTAGATTTATATAGCGCAATTATCGCCAAGAATCCTTAATGCGCTAGATGCACAAGTATCGAGCAAACAAATACGTTTTAACAAAACGTCATCTGCACTGATGACGTTATGACGGTTCCGGATTAAATCCGAAAGAGAGTTCCGGACCGTGGGCCAGCGACTGAAAAAGCTCGACGGCCGTATAAGTGCTCAGCCGGAACCGCGGTACTACAAGTAGATCGAGTATCAGCGCCGGAAACCGAGATGTAGGCCTAGTGCTCCGACAAGTACGATGGTGGACGGATCGTGCGTTTGTTGTTATAGGAGTCGAGGTTGCCGACGTACCAGCGCATGTGGGCGTTCATGGACAGCCACAGGGATAAGGTGTTCGTCGAAAAGTCGGACGAGGGCATCGAGCTTGTCATGAAAGGCGACTACGCGTTTCTGATGGAGTCGACGATGATCGACTACAACGTGCAGCGCAACTGCGACCTGATGCAGGTCGGCGGCCTGCTCGACAGCAAGGGATACGGCATCGGCACACGCATCGGTAACTATCGTCCGGCACACGTGTGATGCGCAGCCTCCGCAGCCAACACGTGCACCGTGATTATAAAGCCATGATCACCACGAGCTGCGCACCCCAACTCAGCCTTCTACCCTCTGCGGGACGTAAAATGAGTATCAGCTGTCAGACTGAGTGATAATAGTGAATGGCGATGGTGGATATGGCAGCACACAGGCGGACTCACAGTACAGGTCGGTGGACTTGGTTTGAGAGACTGCAGCTGCCTGGCGCTGGGTCTGCACTCATCGTATGATCAATAAACGACTTGAGACTTGAGTATGAGCTGTGTGAACTTGTACAATAATATTATGATGACAGCACCATAAATGTTGACATTCGTATCAATATTATTATTATTATTATTATTATTATCGCCAGTTATAGTAG
>Ga0209780_1004751_pt1 | contig 10549 bp, 4 predicted proteins | sample WorMetexBAHAMAS2_FD_187384 | JGI IMG/M metagenome (GOLD analysis project Ga0209780, IMG submission 187384) | Marine gutless worms symbiont microbial communities from Max Planck institute for Marine Microbiology, Germany - Inanidrilus exumae... | ecosystem: Host-associated > Annelida > Digestive... | reverse complement strand
GGCAAATAAACATTAACAAGGTGTCGCCCTAACCGCTGTGGAGTGTCGGCCGCCCGACCGCCGATGCGCCCGGCGGCCGGCCGGCCCGCCCGCCGGCAGCGTTACAGACCCCGACAGACGACGCCGACAGACGACAGACAACAGACATCAGCGTGCAAAACAATACTGGCCCACCAGGCGGGCCAGTAATAAGCTGTTCAAACTACTGGACTGTCATGTCCGCTGGCTTATCTTATCTGCTAGTGTGAACAGCCTATAAGATGAACAAGATGGCCATCGCTAGAAATGGAAACTGGTTCGGCTGACTGACAGCTGAACGAGGTGAATCAATTCATCGAACCATCGATTAATCAATCAGCTGTCAGATTTATAATTCGATAAAAAACGAATAGTTTAAGTCAGAATACCGTGGCCGCTGGCATGCAGTGAAAGTCCTGGTGTCAGCATTGTGGTCGAGTAACGGATTAACCTATGCGGTGACGTCTACGGTGACAAATTATTTTGTAGAAACCCGATACTGACGTTAATACGTCGACGACTTCTTGCGGCGACTATGGTTCTTTGGTCCAGATTTCATCTAAATCGGTTCACTTTCGGCGGAGTTATGACTGAACGCGTGAACACCGGCAAAGAGCGCCTTAAAGTGAATCCAAATTAATATTCGGCTGAAGCCTAGCTTCAAGCCGAATAATAATGCAAAATAACTAAAAGCAACAAGTCTCCGCTGCTGCTGACAGACCCGCGCGACGCAGTGCCTCACGCCCACCTTGTTGTACACAGATATCAACGTTTAGTGTGATAAACTGGTAATCGAGACCGCCACCAGTCTACCACACTAGCCATCCACTTAGGTTGACAGCACCTGAAATCACGGTTGATCAGCCGTTCCACAGATAAGGTTAGTGCCAACCAAAATTTAAATCTTTCACGTGACCTGACCATGACCACGCCCTTTCAGGGACGGTATGCCATCCATGGGCTAGCACTTGCTGCCGTTAATCTACACAAAATTTGAAGTTTCTATCTCCACTCACTATGAAATAAAGATATAAAAGGCGATACCGAATGTCGAAAATGGGGTGGTTTGGGGTAGTTAGGATCACTCAAGGTCACTCGAAGGTCATTCGATGGAGCATGAACGAGTTCTTATTAGCATTCCATGGTAACTGTGTCCCTATTTTGCACCGTTTCTGATATAGCGAGATACTGGTCGAAAATCGCCGTTTCAACCTACCCACCTCTGTTTGGCGCCTTTGTTAGAATTTCGCCAAGAGTTTTGGCAACAGAAAACTAGAGTCCCTGCGCTATCGTGTGGCGTTGTCTTTGTGATCCTAGGTTTAGCCATCTTTGTAGAACACCAACTTGTGACGGACGGACAGATGGACGGACACACGATGACAGCATATACCGCGCTAGCATAGCGTCGCGCGGTAAAAACCACTGAGCACATAAGATGCTGAGGCAGATCTGTGCATTTGACTTGATGCTATTTATATGCGGACTTTCCTCAAGAATCGACGGACGTCGGCTGCTGAAATCACGGCAACCAATGGTGCAAGCCTCTAACTGAAGATTGAAACATTAATGGCTACACACCGTGCTTCGACGAACAGTCGTAACAGCAATACGGAAGACCTTGCTTATAGTTGCCCAGGCAGACTGAGCTTAAACCATGTATATACACTGGTGTTTCGTTGCTTTCATGGCACTGCGCCAGCTTATCTCGCCGAGTCCTTTTATCGAGCAGCTGACGATGAATCTCGGCGTCGACTGCGCTCCAGCGCTTCACCCGCACTACTGGTTGCGACGACTCGACGCCGTACTCTTGGTGACCGCGCTTTCCCGGTCGCAGGCGCGTTCGTGTGGAACAGTCTGCCAGCCACTCTGACATCACAGTCATCACTGCTAACGTTTAGGCAGCAGCTCAAGACACTATTGTTTGAGCGGTCGTATCTGTGACTATCTGCTCTTCCACACTGCTAGACACGACGTAGTTTGCGGTTTTGTGTTTTTACTTTGTAACGTGTCCTTGTAGTTTTATGACTAAACACCACGATAATCTCTTCGTTTATGATTGTGATGATGATAATGATGCGTTGGAGATTACTGACTGTTGACATGGCCCCGTATACATGTAGAAGGACGAAGTGGAGTTTCACCGCCAAAGTTTTGAACCGAGCAACAGTCGTCAATACGTATAGAAAAACTGACTCTCTCGGCCACAGACAAACAGCAGGCCAGGCAGCAAAGTGGCTGCGAGCCGGAGTTGCGTAAGGTGTAGAGATGACCGTCCGGTCATCTTGTCCTATGCTGGTCAAGAGCACACGTGATTCGAGAACAATCTACTTACCTTTGTCGGTAAGAGAGTCGGAATGTGCTGCAACAGTGAATACGAAGAGCGATAACGTGATGGCGAGGTAGTGGTAAGTGCATGTCAGAGCGTTCATGATGACTGATGACGTGACGTAGCTTGCCGGCGAATTCCTTGCAGCAGTCGTCGCTGCGTCACTCATCACCAGTTGCTGCTGCTACTGCTGCTGTTGCGACACGACACTTTAGTACCGCGTGCGGCAGCGCAACGCTCTCACGCTAGCCGACCGCCAGTCACCCACCAGCAGCTGTATTTCTTCAGCGACCGGCGCTCATTAGTTTCGACGTGGTCTGACACTGGTGGTTGTTATACCGCGCACCGGATGAATCGCTATAGGAGGAATGCAACGAAACGAGCCGACCGACTCACACGGTTAAACAAACAACAGCAACTTTCATGCTGTGTGTTAATCTTTGGCCAGGACGGGAGTCCACTATACTTGCTTAACCTCTAACATAACAACTGGTCAAAGAATTTCAATGAAAGGCAGCATCGCATGATGATGCATTGATAATGGAATTATCCATTTTGCTGTGTACATCGCAACAGACACTCTCAATGCTTTTCAATGGGCCGGACAAACCCCAACATTGCCCCTTACAATCGGGGATCTCGACTCTAATGTAACACATGGTGCTTTGAGTCAGCCCAAAACCACATCTCGATCGGTTTAGCCGTTTTTGCAGTGCTCAGTTATGTGTCTAACAGACACACAGACACACAGACCACGCTACGTGTGACATCTGTCGCAATAGGCCGCGTCTATGCAAAGCATGTGATGCGGCCTAAAATGGCAAAAGGTATAAAACAAAACTGGAAATAAAAATATTACGGACGAAAAGTCGGTGCAGCACAAGCGTGGCGCAGACTAAGTAAGTTGAAAATGCAGCTGCACACGCATCGTAAATGTTGCATTTTTACCGCACGGCGCCATATAGCGCACTATAAGCTGTCATCGTGTGTCTGTCCGTCCGTCCGTCTGTCTTTCTGTCAGAAGTCGGCGTTCTACAAAAAAACGGCTAAGCATAGGATCACGCAAATAGCGTCCATGATAGCAGAGGGACTGTATAGTTTCCTGATGCCAGATCTCGACTAAAGTCGTTTTAGGAGTGATATATGGCCTATCGAATAGAGGCAATTCCGATGACCTTGAGTCACATTCAAGGTCATTCCCTACTGCAAGCCTTTCAAATGTGATTTTTCGTACAGCTGTGCAGCATTTGACAAGATTTCGACTGACATAGTGCGTCGCGCAGTCCCTCTGCGATAGCTGAGCTTCTTGTAAAATGTTTGTGGACACAGTCATAAATATGAAATCATCACACAGTCGCTGATCGTAGTGCAACAAACAGAGAATGAGGATTGGCCGATGCTTTGCGATGAACGGTAATAAAATATCGTTACTGTCGTGTTTAGGCTGGCAGTGAGTGGGGCCGAGAGCCGCCGTCGCAACCGCCGCCGTCGCTTCTGGTAGAGCGGCGATGCTATTACTTACTTGGCGGAATTCGGCGGTTACGTCGTCGGAAGCATTCCGTCTCATCGACAGTCTTACGCTCGGCCGCCGAGGTCGAGCATACGCCGCGCGCACTCGGCTGCAGTGATGCAGTTTTTGCTGCTGCTGCTGCTGCTGCTGCTGGCGACACGTTTGCCTCGCTCCATCAGCCCGCCAGCCGACCGATTAGCAGATTCATTCATCCTAGCTCTTCATCACCCACCCCCGGTCTGACACGCTTCGACACTTACCGTACCGTACGAGACCAAGAACACAGACCGTAGCCTCCGTATGCCTGCGTACGGTACAAAGTGAATATGTCCGATCGTATTTGCATCAGAGTTGGCACTCATCGATATCTGCTAAATACCACAACGTCTATACTCGGCGTGGCTCTGTGTCTCGACATACCGTTCTGTCCTTCTAGTTATAAACGCAGTGTTGTAAGGGCGACCAGCTAAGCCTATGGAGAAGGAAAAAATCGGGGGTATCATAAATCTGAAACCTCTGAACCGATTCTCACAATATTTGGCATACGTGACAGTGATTATGTCGGCGATATCACCCCGCATGCCAAATTTCAAATCGATCGTCCCATTAGGCCGGGACATCCCAGCAAATAGGTGAAATATCATCTTCGCGTGGTTTTTAGTTTTCTTTTTTTGTGACCCCAATTTTTCCTCGTATCCCATAGATGAAACAGAAAAACAATTTTTACGCTATCTGATTCATAGGATGTCAATCCCAGATTATTGTATTCCTAGAAGGATAAAACTGCAAAAAGTTTCCGTTCACTGCACTTTTACCCAAAAACACTCCCAAAGGGGTCATGAATAGGCATTTTCAAGCCAAACGTTTGTAATATTACCATAATATTCCCATAACTTGGCCACATATTCCGTGCTGCGGTTAAATTCGAAGTGATCATTATGATTTTTGACATGACTTCGCTGGTAAGGCCGTGCTTAACATTTTAGGTGGAGTCCTACCATAGTGATATTTGCCGTTTTAGAGCTATAGCACTGTCGCTTTACACTTGTTTGTAAACTGGCAAGTTTTACCATTTATTAAGTTTAATGAGTTCTCGTTCGCGAGACCTTACTTTCCACGACTCTATATGTTAACGCTAATTCAGCCTTATAAAACGAAGTTGCTCCCTGCTCCATGCTAGTACAATCGACGTTGTTTTAAACACAGTCGAAAAGTTTTGCCTGGAAAACAAACTATTTCATTGCCAACTACTTTCTTTGGAGCTTTATTCCATACTCTGAACTTTGTCTATTTTTCGTAACGAACCACCAAGGCCAACTCAGCCTCCTATCCTCAGCGGGAAGTGAGTAGCGGCCAAAGTGCTGTGATGCGCTGCGGCTGAGACGTAAATACAGACACAGCTAATTCCACTTGTGGATAAATGCGTGGATGAGTGGCAGGTAAAACTGTGTGATCCCTCGTTGACACGTAACATATCTGAGCACCTTACCGATCAGTTCATTATAAAGCGCTATACAAAACGTTCGGTTTGGATCTAATGTTATTGGACACACGTCCTCCGGTAGGTAACAACTTACTGTATAGCACTTGACCAATGGAAATACAACGGTGCAGTACAGGAGTCAGACTCAAGTCCACATTTTCTGAACTCAGACTCGAAATTGGACTGAATGGACTCTGGTGATGATAATCGACGGTTGTCTGAATGTTATGCCGCGGGTTTAGACTATAATGTAAGACTGTGGACTATAAGCAAGCAAACTGTTACTTAACGTTGCCTGCAATAAAATTATGTAAACTGATTATTGTCATTATGTTATTGTATGTCAATGGACGCTTAATTCATTAATATTTGCATTGCGAACATTGGTTTCGTGCTGCGCTCGGACTTGAAATCTGTGGACTTGGACTCAGCTACGTCACTGCAGAAATAGACGCTACTGTTTGTTGCTTACTAAAACACAACGCACGACAGACTGACTAGACGGGTTGCAGTGTATCTGGAGACACACTGCAATATAGACTCGAAGAGGGCGTTTCCCAACGGCGTACTCGACAGGTGACACAACTGTTTACTTATTTACTGACGCAACGTCGCACAGCTGCCACGCGCACATCGGTTTGTTTACTTTTGCGTCATGACTCAGCAAGACGTCCACGGTGACCGTCAACGATTGCCGAAAATTTGGGCAAGTACCTTTCTTGTACACAACGTACAGCTCAGAAGGAAAGACTTTGAATTGATTCTAACGGTAAAATGGAAACGAGAAATCCCGTAGAGGGACCATTTGGCCGTGAATTTCCGGCGATCTGTAATCATTGCAGAGTTATGAGGGCCTGAAGTCGCAAGACCTGGAAATTTTGTGAGCAATTTTTTGCGTTTTTTGGAAAAACAACCCATTTCAAACTGTCGTTACTGCGCGGAATGCGCCCAAAATCTGCCAGAGCCAGCCACCCACATTTGGTTCACATTCTTCCAGATTTCGTCCAAATCGGTTCACTTTCGGTGGATGTATTGCCAAACGCGTAAAGACCGTTTTTGCCCCGTAGAGTGTTTACAATAATAGGCTCTTCGAGCATGCATGCCACATGCATGCGACGACCAAATCATTTTATATGGTAAATTGAGACAGTGATATCGATCGACAGGTTCAAGGCCATTCCACCGGTATACCGCAGATCAGGCTAGCTAGTAGAAAACCAGCGGAATTAAAGCAACAATGGCCGAATTAGCGTGTTAATCGAATAGCGAAGAATATGGACGATCGTTCATCGCAGATCGTGTTCTTGATCGGCGTTGGATAAACGCCTAATCCATTCGATCAATTTATAGTCCCATGCAGCCGGCGTGCCCAGAAACGTTTAAGTCAACGTGCGTATAAACTAAAAATATATTTATTGCCAGCCAGAAACCTCGATAAAACATTAACATTCCAGCCACACTGAAGAGGAACGAAATAGTTAAGTCCGTTATAATTCTACGCATCTCCAGCGTTTGTAACTTCAGTTTGGATAGCACTGTATGTGATAATAGGCCTATGTGGTCAAATAGCTTTAGTGAAGCGCCTCTGGTAGTGTCAGCATATTCAGTTGCACTCGAAAGTTATGCCTACGTTGATGGCGACAGGACTATATAGATCTACCACTCGGGATATTGTCTCATGCTTAAAACGCCTTGTCGGCAATACACGGCTGCATTAGCGTTGCAAATTTGTCTTTAACTGCTAGGCTTATAGGCCGTTAGCATGTGAATGCTGGCGATCCGGTGCAAACGCAAGTGGCAGTGTGCATACAACTGGAGCATAGAACGACTTGAAAAAGACATGAAATAATGTTCCGATGCGCTTCCCGAAATTCAGCGGGGCGCTGAGAAGACACGTCGTGTGAAAAGTGCGCAAGAACATTAAATGGCATACAGGGAGAGAGAAACTCCCAATCGCAGAGGATCGATAGATTTGCGTTAATTTTTAGTGTGCCACATACTGTACAAAGTCGTCGTCAATCGACTATATACATTCGTTTCAAGTAAACTTTAGTGATAAATGAAATGAAGACGACTCGCGTGAAACGATTCGAGAGACTACAGCGTCAAGTTGTCGGACCAGAATGCAACAGATACAAGGCTCAAATGACTCGCGCTGTACAGTGTACACCTACCAGCGGACATGTCTTTTGTTCATGCACGTTTTTATGTTACCGTGTTATATTAAAATATTAAAGGTCGCGTTTGTCATACATTGTAGAAGCTGCGTTCATATGCGCTGTTAATTTATTCAAGAATCTCTTTTCTTTTTACTCTTTTTCCTCTTTAGGTGGTATCGCATGCACATAATAGATGTGGATTATCGCGACAGACGGAGTAGCCTGGTCAGTGTCTGTCTGTCTGTTGGTCACGTTCGTAAGCCCTGTAAAACTGCTGAACCGATCGAGATGCCGCTTGGGGGCTGAATCGCGCGGCGTTAGTGTATTGTCGTCAAACGGTTAAACGGACCGAGCTGCTCGTTGTGAGAGTTAGCATAGATGACAGCTATATTTTGTATTCAGATTGGGTCCGAATCCGCCCACGGAAAAAAGATCCCTCTCTCCAGGAAGTGGGATGTTGGAGTTGAAAAAAATTCTGCTAGCAGATCTTTATGCCAATGTTACTTATTTACAGTTTTAAATTCAGGTCTGCTCTTAGCCACGGTCGGCCATCCAAGCAGTTGCTGAGCATCTTGTTCGGCCCAATAATTAAAGGGCTAGAAATTGCTTCAGTTTCTGGTGTTGCTAGAAGCACTGCAGCTACCCAGCGTATTTATGACACGTTTGTACGTGCAATATCGCGCAAGCGTCGTGTTGCTTAGTCAATTTTTCTTAACACTTAGGCCTATTTTTGGCATGCATGTGTCAGACAATTCGTTTACACCAGGAATAATTGGCTGCAGCACTCGCACTTTACTCAGCATAATTGCGGCCTTGTTTTGCCACAGATTGTCTACCCGAACGGCCAAACTTTAAAATTTGTCAGCATGTCGATGATATCTGTGGAATATTTACTTACCATAGCTGACATCTTATTATAAATAATACAATGACGTCTGCTATTCTCGCCAATAATGCAGCCTAATTGTTTGATTTGAAAGACGTGTTGCAAAGAATTTTATGGAGAAATCATCTGTATAAACAAGGTGTCGCCCTAACGGGACGTAACCGTATGCCAGCTGTATGTCTGCCGCCCGACCGCCCACGCGCCCGGCCGCCGGTGACGTTCCCACGCTGCGTTTCTAAGCGCCCGGCGGCCGACCGGCCCGCACGCCGGCAGCGTCACAGACGACAGACGACAACAGACGCCCGCGTGCAAAACAATACTGGCCCATTAGGCGGGTCAGTAATAAAACAGAAGTCCAGTGCACATTTATTTAATCACTTTATTTAATCAGTTAGCAGTTGTTTGAAATATTAATAATAATGACGGACAACGATGCAATAAGTGAAAATAAGTTGTCAAAATAGTATACACAGATCGCTGTAGTACGGCGTATATATCTTATTAGAATTAAATATTCTAATAATCACTTTAATTATCAATCGTTTAACGCAAAGACTGTCTATAGCTATTCTAACGAAGGAGAGGTGGCCAGAGCACGTACAATCAATATACGCTATGTGACGAAGAGCGAAAGCAGCGATTGCTTGTTTAGAGCATTCCTTTGCTCCTGTTAACTCATTAAACAATCAACATCATCAGTTCTTCTGGTTTTCTCCATCATGCTTCGAACTACACATTAGACCAGAAAAGCACTAACTACCCTTGCACACAGAACTCGAGGAAGAGCAAGTCTCCGCTGCCGCTGACAGACCCGCGCGACGCGGTGCCTCACGCCCGCCGTGTCGTACACAGATGTCGACAGTCACCGCTGACCATAGTCCAGACGGCTCTGTCTCTCACTGCATTAATGTTTTCCTTTTGTGGATTTTTCCACCCGTGACCGTGAACTTTGACCGATACGACCTTGACCTATAAAAGTGACGTAGATAGGGCCGAGATGAGCCAGCACGCCAAAATCTAGGTCTAAAGTCATTTCCTTCGACAGTTAAGCCCGGACACATACGCACACACATGGAGCGATTGCTCTACTGGGCCACTAAAGTGGTCGGCTATAAATGCGGACGGAGGGACAAGATAACTAATATGGCGTGCTATGAATTGGAAGAACAAGCTTGCGGCAGCTTCCGACGTGGACTGCGCTGGACTGCATGTTGTGGTAGAGCACAGCGGGCGGGCTCGTGAAGCAGTGGTGCTGGTAATGCAGCCTTGAAGTGCCGCGCGCCGAGGTTTTTTATTCTGCTTCGACGGACGGACGGACGGACGGACGAGTGCCGAGCGGCTGCGTCCTGGTGCGTGCTGGCGATGTCAAGCATCATTAGTGTTGCAGCGGCGACTGTTGTCACTTTCCTTCCATCCACGGATCTTCGACGTCCCGCCACGCACGGTCCATTCGTCTCCCGTACTAACGCATCCTATAAAATGCCTTTACGTCTTGTCGCTTTCCGCGTAGCATCGACCGCAGGAAAGTCATGCTGCGTACTTTATCGTTTGTCTTTATAGCAGTCCGACGGCTGGCTTAAAGTAATATCTTCTTTTTGTTGTGCGCATTGATGTAAGACGTCCAGATCGGCGGTTATTACAGATAAGGCCAGTTTAGTTAACGATACGATACGAGAACGCACGTACGCTGTGTAGAAAGCTGAAGAGTAGCCATCTAACTAAGTCGACTGCGGGGAACCATTTATCAGAAAATTAACCAAAAGAACTATAAATAAACATCCATTAGCATAGGAAATCCGGTTCAAGCTGCGGTGCCGCACTATGCCGCAACACGCCGCACGACGCAGAGCCAACGCACACCGTCGTGCATGTGGTCAAATCCGCACATGACACGAGAAATGATTAGCAATAACTAGATTAAAGCTATATTTGCAGTTAATATTCGCACATATTATTGACATTCAGACTATGTGCACTAGCAGTAATGCAGTCACGAGTTGTTATCGGCAGCCATTTTCTTGCATATATTTAGCATACATTCGCATGCGTTTACCGCACGCAATACAACGCACGTCGCCGTACCGTGCATTTTTTGCGTTGCGTTGAGTTCCGGTGTGAACTCGGCTTTAGTCCGTGAAATTAGGAAATCCGTTCCAAGTCTCAAGCG
>Ga0209780_1004750_pt1 | contig 10549 bp, 5 predicted proteins | sample WorMetexBAHAMAS2_FD_187384 | JGI IMG/M metagenome (GOLD analysis project Ga0209780, IMG submission 187384) | Marine gutless worms symbiont microbial communities from Max Planck institute for Marine Microbiology, Germany - Inanidrilus exumae... | ecosystem: Host-associated > Annelida > Digestive... | reverse complement strand
CGTATATACAGTCAGCCACATAGTGGAATTTTCAGTATATGGCCACTTTGAATATCTTTTTCGTTATCGAATTAAATGCTAACGTCGCTGTTACAATTTTTCAACAACTGTTTTGAGTGGCTGAGTCTTGTGTGACAGTTTGCTTCACTCAGTTCTTAAACACAGCTATTTTTGAACACATTATTTTGAAAATCAGTCAGCATTTAACGAAGCTATACCGGCAAGAGCATAGGCCTAATGCATGGCTCCTTTTCGACTCGCAGTTTACTGTTGTAGCTTATATCAAATTTGATGTTAAAATATATTGCAAACTATTTATGTGGATTACGTACGCAGCAACAATATTGTTCTGTCTGAACAATAACGTCTAAAACAGACGTTGTGACTTTGACTTTTGACCTTTTGACCCCAAAATAAATGGGTTTCCAGGACTCATCGTGGAACATTTGTATGCCAAATTTGATTTTGGCGTACATAGCAGCTTCATCGGTTTTGAGATATCGTCTGTAAAAAACCGCCAGACAAACAACGTATCGCAAAAATGCCGTTAAGCTTATACTATCTGTCTGATAATGGTCCTTGGAGTTACTTTAACTTATGCCATTATTAAAAACAGACGGATACACAGACAAACGGAGGTATAGTCAGAATTTAATTTGGCACCAGAATTTAATCCTGTCAATATTACTAGGATTTTTCCCGCCGTTTGTATATTGCGACAGCCGTGCCGACTTCATGCATGGTTAGTTTGCACAGCCATTTACCGGTTTGCCTCAGCTGGTGCCAGCATTAGCGATTCGTATAGGCCTACATTGTAGATCGTATCAATCCTCGAAATGTTTTTATAATTCTGCTGCTGCTGTTGATGATGTATTATAAGTATACGCAAAGTAAAGTATACGTCGATTTGTATAGCGCATCGTCGTAATTACACCATGCCTGCCTTTATTCCCCAGCCGCGCAGAGCATCACCGCCCTTTGGCTGGTACTCAGTTTACTGTACCACGGAGGGTAGAAGGCTGAGTCGACCTGGGTGGTTGGTTACATACCGAAATAAAGTGCCGCTTCCGGGAGTCGAACCCGGACACGGTCACCCATCGCAGTACTAACCGGGCTCAACGTAGGTTAACCTCGTTGATCGAGACCAACGACGTTGCCACTACGCCACGCCGCCACCTTGCATGGTGACATATTGCTATTTTTATACTGAAGTGAATCGTCCATGTTTCAGCGGCAGCACTGTCTTGGGTTCAGTGATTACTGAGCCGTGTTGGTATCCGTCAGCTGCAGCATCAGTATAGCTCGTGATGCAGGCGCCGTGTGGATCACCAGCAGTCGCCCTCACACCATACCAGCACTCTCTGACTCCGGTTACACAGGTGACTTCGCACGACGCACAGCACGTCTCCGAAGCCGCGCAGATGAAGCACGATAAGGATTCCATCTACGGGTAGGCCCTATGACAAGATAATTGATTGATTGATTGATTGAAGTTGAAATTAATGACTTTTTGACTACACTCAAGGTCATTACTCACTCCGACCGCAGTCACAGGGTGAGGTTTTTACCGCCGTTTGTCTGTGTGTCCGTCGGTTGTCCGCACGATATCTGAAAAAACCGATGCAGCTAGTATCACCAAACTTGACATTCCGCGATGAGTCCTGGAAAGTCATTTTATTGTGGGGTCAAAAGGTCAAATGTCAAGGTCACGAGACACAAGAACATTGCCTGCGTGGGTCTTTGCACTCCTGTGAGTGATGGCTTCTTCTAGTTGTAAATGTCGTCATCCGGTAGATCACATAATGACTTCCTGTCCGCGTTGAGGTCAGCGAAACTGTCTGTATATCTTGCATCGTTTCCGAGATATAGGGAGATGAGGGTCGAAAATCGAAGTCACTCTGACTCCTCAGTGATGGGTTGAGCCGTTTTGATACAAGTGCAACACACGAATGCTATAGACAGACAGGCGGACACATCTCGACAGCATATTCATTTGCACAGCATGTTTGTCGCGCCACGTAGGAACGTGCTGTGCATTGCTGACGAGCCTCTGTTGCGACTTATGCCACCATAACGTAAAATATTACGTCAAGAATTTCCCGGAAATGAACGTCCACTAACGGAGTTGTCTAAAAATATCGGCAAAATCACAATGACGCCGTGATCGAGACGCAAAGAGCGGAAAATAATAAAAAGAGAAAAAAGGAAAAATCAGATGAGAGCTAGCTGTTTAATTGTCTACCCGCCGAGAAGGCTATTGCTATTCACAAAGGGAACGTTTTGACAAAGTTTTGTGTTACTTATAATAAATTGTGTAAGGTATTTAAGATCATGCGAAAAAAGAACTGGCAACATTGTTAACCGATATTTAGTTAACTTTAGTTAAGTAGTTAAGTTTTTATTATACTGCTACCTTTACTGGTGAATTACGTTTAAAGAAAATGTAAGAGTGGAACTTAACCCCGCCGGACTGTGGAAAATAGCGCACGGACATACGAATACGAGTACATGAGGCGCGAACGCCGTGACATTAGTAGTTCATAGATCACGATGTAATCTTCACAAAGTAGACAATATAACATTTATTTTGCTGCTTTGTAGGATAATTGTTGTCAATAGCAAAATCTCTAATAGTAAAAATACAAAAAATCGGTTGTGTTCTGCATTCTGCAAAGTCCGTATACGGTGGCGCATTTTCGCTTAAATCCTGCTTTATACATATCGACGTGTGCATACAGACATCCGGTGTTTCCGCTGCTGGCGCTTGTGTTTGAGAAGTGCGAGTTGGCAACAGTGACGGCGCGATCGTCGACGTCATCTGGGATGACGGCCAGCAACAGCAGCAGCAGCAGCGGCGGCGGCGGTGTCGGCGGCGCGGCCGTGCTGACGGCAAGCGACGTCTGCTCACTCGACTCATTCAACGAAGACATTCGCGTCTTCGCCAGCCAGGTACTCATTCTACAGGGTGGCCCAACAAAAGTGGCACCAGCAGTGACGTTTTTGCTTGTAACATTTGAATGCTCTGACGTAATTTGATGATTTTTGCTGAGTGCAACAACAGTTTACTCACACACGTTGTGAAGCATGACAGTTTAATATTGTTCGTCGGAGGGTGCCAATAAAGCAGAAAGTTCGAGAACGTGGAACAATTGAAGCAGGCGATTGTGCTGGAGTGGTTCGCTCCGTCGCAGCGGTTCATTGATGACAGTATCGACCAGTGGGGTGTCGGCTGCAGTGTGTCGTACTCGTATAACAAAATGGTGGACATATTGAACACAAATTTCAGTAGCCTGGACGTCTTTATCGTAGCACTGTTGTTTCGTTATAGACGTTAAAAGTTTAACTATTTCCAAGTTACCTGTCTGCGACAGTCGTGTTGATCGTAGGCCTATGTGGCGCCTTCTGGCGTGTTACGGTGTTAAATGCTTAATAAGAGAAAAAAATTGTACAAAATTTGCATCACATCACTTGTTGTCTTATGCAGTTTACATGTGCTAAAAAGCATCAAATTACGCCAGGGCATTCAAATGTTACAACCAAAAACGTCAGTTGGTACCACTTTAGTTGGGCCACCCTGTATACCTGCACGCTTGCTACTCTTTATCGACTACTTTAGCGGTCGACGTAGAGCAATCCGTCAGATGTGTGCGTGTGTCTATCTGCCTGCCCGGACTATGACTTTTGATAGTTTTAATTTCACCCACAAGTGATAGGCAAGGTAAACAAAGAGCGCAAGAAAATACTTATATGACTTGAAATAACTTTATGATCAGTAATGTAAGCAAAGTGCTAAATCATTGGCTAACAGAGTCTGTAGTTTTTCTGGTCGATTGTTGTTGCATGCTAAATTTTATTGTAACAATTATTCAGAACTGTATTATGTTACAAGTGATTGCACTTTACAAATTCACCACTGCGTAACATTTTGAGTATATGAATTTGCAGTGGCAAAGGTCTGGAAAAAAACTCTGTAATTTAGCGATGCATTGAGGTGCTTTCAGTCAATTAAGCGTCAAAAATTCGAGACAATTTTTCATTCGCAGTTGTACAAGTTACAACTATTTAAGACTTTAGGAGCGTGCTACTGCATTCTGCGTGCCTCGACATACCAATACGGTTTTGCTGATTCCTGTCCAATGCTGATGGAAGGGAGCTTGCGTTGACATTGTGCCTGGCATCGTGTGGTGCGGAGTGCGTCATCGACGACGAATAGCGAATAGCGATGCGTGACACTCGAGCCGTGTCTAACGAACCGTTAAATTCATCAACTCACACCAACACCGTCGTCGACCGCCACGGCTCACCCTATAGACAATGAAGAGAAGCTGACTGTTGGCGTTGTTCGCCTCTCTTTGCCACTTCTCCACCAATATATCCGTGTCAATGTACGACGCCAAAATGAGCAAAATCATAGCTCGATGCGTACGCGTTACGTTGTATAAAATGCGCGTACCGTACGTGTGGGCATACCTTTAAAAATAACGGTCGTATATCGTACGCGAAGGCGTACGTTTCAGTCATCAAACAGTACTCGTAGTCGCGCGCCTTTTGTTTAAGCCTCGTAGCATCTAATGTAAATACCGATATTAAATACTAATATTAACTAGATGGCTGCATTATGTGGAATGCTCACAATACAGCATTCGGCTCGAAGCACTCGGCTATCTGTGCACAACCTGTTTACTTCCTGCATTAGACGCGGCCGAGTATCCCGTGACTCAACAGTCGATGGTGATTGGCTGCCTGCGACTGAGTGATGTTAGCGTTATCCGCCGTGTTGTCGACCCGCGTCGACGTTGCAGAAAATTTGGGGAGGTTTCTCGTACAAAGTGTACAAACCAGGGGAATGACTCTAAATTAATTCCAACGGTAGAAATGGAAACTAGAAATCCTGTAGATGGTTATTTTAGTGGTGAATTTCCGGCGATCTGTCATTATTGCTGAATTATAGCGGCAGGAAGTCGCAATACGTTTAAAAATTTTGAGAAATTTTTGCGTTTTTGCAATAACGACCCTTACGGTTAATTTTTTCCGAAAGTTTTATCGCCACACCGATCGACGTGACCGACAAGTAATGGGTAAAATCGTGCGTTGCTTACATTACAAAAAATTTGCTGGCTTTCCAGCTATCAATACTGCGCGGATTGCGCCCAAAATCTGCCAGGGCCAGCCCCCGACAATGTACTCAGAGTGCTCCAAATTTCATCCAAATCGATTCACTTTCGGTGGAGCTGTAGCCGAACGCATGAACACCGCCAAACGCGCCGTAAAATGAATTCAATAATTCGGCGGAAGTCTATCTTCAAGCCGAATAATGAAGTAGGCCTACCGAAAATACCGGTATAACGCCGCACGCGTTCGTCAGTCATCGCAACAAGTCTAAAGTTTTCATACAACAGTGATGCACTGTAATTATATTATTTGTGTACAGCGTACCTTTAACGTACACTAAAATAACGCACGATAAAATGCGTATGTACGTTTCAAAAACAATATACGTACCGTACGTACGCTCGGACACATTTTGCTAATATTCTGTATATCGGCACGCTAAGTAGGGACACTCTTTATGGTAATAATTGCAATTGCAGTCTGTCAGTCTGCGAATTAAACGAATATGTTATGTTAATTGTTAATGCAGCTCAGTGCAGACATGTTTTTTTCGCTGCGTGACACCAGCTTGCGGCCTTTATGCGGATTACGTGATCGCGATGTTTTCGTGACTTCCTTGCATGCTGGTGTACCTGTGCGCGCTGTGTGAGCGGGCGGCTGTCGAAACTGAACGCGGTGAACACACGGTGCGATCGTCGAGACGTGGATGCACGAACAGTTCGCCGCGGCGATCGCACTGTGTACACACTACGTGCGATCGATACCGACTACTCTAGTTGGCCAAATAGAGCGATCGAACTGGTGTATGCATGTGACCATCTGTTTCTCCCAACAACAGCTTTTGAACTAAATGACCCTTGAACTAAATATTTGGCTTGCTGGTTCATCTTGACATTATCTAGGTCATTTTATAAGGTCAATGTCATTGGTCAAAGTTAACGGTCACAGGACGAAAATGTTGATAAAGTGGTTGGTGCGATTTCAAGTGAGAGTTTCTAGTATAACGCGTGGCAGCTGATGCAGCAGCAAACAGCGCGACAGTTGCCGCAATCGTTGCCGCAACATTCGCGACGATGATCGTACCGTGTGTTCACCACTTGAGTGTTCACTGTTCGTTCATTGCCATCGTAGCTGCCATCTGAAATCTCTGTAAAACTAATATCGTTGAATTTTTCACAAGTCGTCTTTCGTTTCGTATTTCAGTATGAATAATATGTCTTCTGTAGCCACACACACACTTACTTACTTACGCTTTACGCCGTTTTACGCTCTCCATTTCTAAAAGTCGACGACCATGTCGACCTTTGACGATCTTTGTGGCTTTCAAGTTGAACGGTTGTCACTGTTTGTTGTTATTTGTAGGCAAAAGCAGAGAGCGCGTATTTTTCGGTGAATCCAGAACTAGACAGTCTCGTAAGTTGGCCTTCATTTTTATACTGTACGCGGAACAAATCACAGTCTTCTTTTACGATTTAAGCGCCGTTTGTCAGATAACTATTATTCTTGGTTTACATGTGCATGGCTTAATTAGCCTTTTTGGCCTGACGATAAATGAAGAAGAAGCTCAGCTATCTTAGAAGAACTGCGCGACGTTCGATGTCAGACGACTGCTGCGTAACTGTACGAAAAATCGCATTTGCAAAGGCTTGCAGTAGGTGAATGACTTTGAAGGTCACTCAAAGTCATCGGAAATGGCGTTACTCGATGTCACTTCCTATTAGTGGTCTGTAACAACGCCTCTCTCTTGCATCGTTTCCGAGATATTGCCACTTTGACAGTGGACGTGACATGTCTGTGACCTTGAGAAATTATTTGTTTTGTTACTGCAGTTAAAATTATGGTCTACGTATGATTTTCGATGCCTGCATATCCTAAACATATAATAGATTACGTGTGCTTTGCTATATTTTTAGAGGTGTGGGATTTAGAAACGTTTTAATTACCAGAAGTGACCTTCAAGGTCACTGATAATGGCGCCACTTGATAGACCACATATGATTTCCTAATATAGTGCTTGGTTTCAGAGAGAATGTAACGACTGAGCCATTATATCTTTGTAGATGGTGCAAGCAATACAAGTTTTACGATTTCACTTGCTGGAAATTGAAAAGGTAAGCAATTTAAAATAGTCATTTATCTTTTCTTATCAAGTATGCTGTATAGAGGCTACTCGTAATACTTCGGATGAAAGAATTGAAAGTTGATTGACATGTCATATCCAATACCGGAAAGTTGATGGAGATTTCCCAATAAGTTAAGATTATGATTAAGATAGGACATTGATATTATAGCGCCTTGTTGTAAAGCGCTCCAGAATGGAACGTGCTAACGAGGGATCCCAAACATTTACGTGACACCCACACGCTTATAGGGAGATACATCTTCGGACCCCATGGCGCTCTATAAATGCTGTCTAAATAGCCCGCCCGGCAGGCATTGTGATGGCATTGTGATGCCGCCGGCGAGCTTGTTTTGCCGACGATTTTCTTTTTTAACTGTCGCCCCTCTCATTCGACAGCAGGTGCACGGACATCAACGTGAATTGTTGCGTTAACTCTGTCGATGAAAAATTCTCGATGAAAAATTCCCATGGCTAAAAATTTGAACGTCGGTCAAGGGACATTGCCAAAGCAACCAATTTTGTGGCGTGAAACGGCGACAAGTTCGCACGAAACGCCTTCATTGTTTGTGCTGGCATTTTACAACGGTTAGGAAGATCACAAAACTTATACCCATACAGAGACCGTGGATGTACCCTCTATATCTTTTAAAAAATTTCGTGAACTTTGGTACAGAAACCTCCGATTCGACATGTGGCTGACTTGCAGGGAGTGGGTGCACATAGGTAAAAACACTCACTTTTGCGTTGTTTTCGTCAACGTTCCTGGACTGATGTTTACCAGACTTTCAGCAGATATAGGTCAGGTTACGCACTTTGTAATGATGTATTGAAATTACGACGGCTTGCTCAAGGAACGTTGCTATGGTAACCGATTTGTGGCACGTGTCGGGGAAAATTGACCCCTTCTTCATTCTGTGTGCTGGCATTCAATATCCGATGGGAATGTCGCAGCGGGGTTAAAACAAACAGAATTAAAACCAAAAGCTGGATGACTATAGGTCCGGTAAGTCGACAATCAGAGTGTCGTGCAAAAGCACGGAATCTAAGCGCTGAATCGCGACAGAAATGTGTTGGAATAAAATATGCTGTCTCTCTGGGATCTCCAGATTTATCGTTAATTCGGCGACCCCAGATCAGAAAGCAAGTTGAGCGTTATTATTATTATTATTTCCTTATCCCTTGGAGTTGTCGCCTGTGACGGCAGCGTAACGCGTGTGTCGCAGGTGCACGAGCTGTGCGACAACTTCTGCCAGCGCTACATCGGCTGTCTCAAGAGCAAGATCCCGGTCGACCTGGTCGTCGAGGAGCGAGACGTCGACGCGACGCAGATGATGATGATGATGGACGGAGCTTCGTCGACGTCGTCGTCGTCGTCGTATCAGCGCAGCATCCAGCAGCCGCTTATGACGTCACCCGCTGAGAGGCACCTGCTGACGTCAGCGCCGCCACACGCCATGACGTCATCGCAACACACTGTCAACGCCAACGGGCATCTACAGCCGTCGTACGCTGACTCCGGCGCGTACGGAGAGGCGGTACGTTCACATATAAACACGCGGAGGTTACTATAGACCGCCTATGTGCGGCCGGGGTCGCCTAGCTGCACGTACTGCCTATATTTATCAACGCAAAGAAGTCATTTCTTCGGGCCTTCAATGCCGTGTTTGGTAAAGTAGATGGAGTTGCATCACAAGATGTTGTCATTGAATTGTTAATATATAGATACATTTTTTATTACATTATGACTCAGAATGTTGCACCATTGTTAAAAACCAGTTTTATTCGCTATTTGCTCTTCACGGATTATTTATGAAAATATTTAATATCGATCTACAGGTATTGTTCATTACTGTAGGCCTTAAGGAAATGTTTAATGTGCAACTCCTGTAACTTCATAATATACTATAATCAAGCTTGAACGCGAGTTTTTTCGCGATAGGGCCTATAATGTCATCGAAGAATTTGTTGCGTGGAATCTGTCAAAAATTCGCAGAAAGGGAATTACGAGTCTATTCTTCTGACACTGCCTAATAATAATTATTTTTGTCCAGTTATTTGTCGTTTGATTATGGTGTATTTACATTTGCATTTATTTGTTTCTGCTACCACATATGTGGTGAAATGAAGTTTTGTATAAATAAGTAACGGTCAATCGAAAATTTTCTAAGCCTAACACCCAAAGCGCCTAACGGTGATATAGATAGGCTATTAGGTTAACAGTATTATACCGCAAAACACAGCGTCGTCTCCATTTGCTTAGCATATACGACTTATCGCAGCCGTACACAGTAAACGACCGTTTAATGAGTGTATACATTAGTTTCATTCCGTTGCTTCGCCGTGGGCGAATCACAAGCACTTGTCTGCAGGTTGCATCTGCTTCTGTAGGCCTTCGCCGCGTCTTTCGCTATATACCTGCTGCTTGTTTAAAGTAGCTCATTTGCATATAAATATGTCTTTCGCGGCGTGGAGCGGGGATTCAATTGTGCGTTGAATGAGATGCGGGTATGACGTCAGTTGACTTAACCATGCAGTCGCCGCAGCTATTAGACGCATGAAGGACATGTGTTTAGCATAGATGCTGGTAGACCTGATCGATGCCAACAGTGCGTGATAGGCAGAAGGCATACTTATACGGGCGTCTTGACTTCGCCTCTCGAAATATTGAAGTCTGAACGAAAGAGCGGCGACTTATACAGCATAGAACAACCTAATGCACGCCTACGTTGCACTCAGTTCGACCTGAATCCTTCTTGGTGGCTTGGTAGTCTAGTGGTTAGGGCGTCGGACTTGCGACTCAATGGTCGTGAGTTCGATCCCCGGCCGCAGCACTAACGGTCGGTTGGTACTGGGATGGGTGATCGTCTTCGGGTGGGCATACCATTTCGGTATGTAACCCACCACCCAGGCTATCTCAGCTTCCTGCCCTCTGTGGGACGGGAAATGAGTGCCGGTCAAAGACAAAGTGCGGTGATGCGCTGCGGCTAGAGAGTAAGGCTCATTCCATTCGTGATAAACGTGTGGGTGCCAGGTAAAACTGTGTGATCCCACGTTAACACGTGCCATTCTGAGCGCTCTATAGCTGAGTTCACAACTTTGCACGAAAAGGCGCTAGATACAAATGTCCTGTCTTCAATTTCTTTAACTTCAACTTCCTTCTTGTTAAATGCATTCTCCATGACAGTGAGCACTCGCATCAACGCTATTAGTAGTCCACATAGAGCATTCCGTCGGTTGTGTGTGTGTGTGTGTGTGTGTGTGTGTGTGTGTGTGTGTGTGTGTGTGTGTGTGTGTGTGTGTGTGTGTGTGTGTGTG
>Ga0209780_1004749_pt1 | contig 10550 bp, 3 predicted proteins | sample WorMetexBAHAMAS2_FD_187384 | JGI IMG/M metagenome (GOLD analysis project Ga0209780, IMG submission 187384) | Marine gutless worms symbiont microbial communities from Max Planck institute for Marine Microbiology, Germany - Inanidrilus exumae... | ecosystem: Host-associated > Annelida > Digestive... | reverse complement strand
ATTTCGGCAAGCACGGTATTGCTTATCGTGCGCAGGCACGGTCGATAAGTGCATGTAATTGTGTTGTTGACCGTGCGCACGGTATGCTGACGGTCACGAGATGGTGACACTTGACGCCACCAAACTGTTACTGTCAACAAATCAACCTAAACTGACCCTAACCGTAACACTAACCCTAACCGACACAGTAACGGTAATATTTTTTACGCGCATTTCGTTGACACTCATAAAAAGATTGTGTCGCATTAATGAAAGGAATTTTTTGCGGAGGCGCTTGGCAGGGTTTGCGGGAGGGCCAATGTTTTACCGTTTGCTGATGTAGCTGTACTCAGGTCAGAAAACACCAGCAACAAAAAATCGATAGTTCATACTTTATCATTGAAAGAGGGGCTAGGTCTTTTGGGGGCATAACAGAAAGCACGCACAAGGTCAACAACACATTACAGATGCTTATAGACCGTGCAGGTGCACGGTCAATATAATTATCCTTTCTGCAATTATGCCAAAATGACCGGACACTTCAGAACTATAGCTTAACGGCTGAGACATTTCGGCACAGTGCGTATTGATGTATTTAAAATGTGCAGATATTGGAGACAACCTGTAGTTTGTGTGGTGCATATGTGTGTGCACAGGATGATGTTACAGTGAGAAGACCTCCAAAGTTTTCATGGGTGGTCGATGGTTTACTTGCGGCACAAGGACGACCAACACTGCCAGGACACCTCCAGTATTTATGTAACAACAATGTGAAATACATTGTTACTCTGACGAAGACTAAACCTCGTGCTCTTCTGGACCTGCCAGGTGTGTTAAAAGTTGTGGTTCACATGAATTCACACACACACACACACACGAAACAAACGGGCGTGGCAGGTCTAAAAAAGTGGGAGTCAAGTGTGGAGGGGTTTTCCTGGGGCTTCTTTGTCTCTAATATAGCCATATTTATGGTGAAATGGGATGTTAAACTCCAACTAACTAACTTTCCTGGAGCTCCAGAAATGCAGCTGTCCTGTAATTTGGCAAATTAATGCTGTTCCTTATTTTATGACACCCGGAGAGGACACCAGAATGCAAAATAATAGCATGCAATTTATGAAGATTGCCTTTAAATATTGAACATTGGCCTAGATTAGAGAAGATCAGCGTCAGTGGACAATAATATAAAACGATAACAATCAGCAGGCATTGTGGCTTGTGTAAAGTGCAGCAGCATTCTTTCATTCACTTCTTGTTATCTTGTCATAATTAATTGACTGATTGCATGTTGCATACTAAATCGGTATCACGTTTACCAAGTGAATGATAATTCTTTGCCATAAATTTGCTATGTAGCATGTAGTAGCTAATGTGAAAGAACGGTATATGTGCAGTAATTCGAGGACTTAAGTAGAATATTTACAATACCTTGTCATTTAGTCATCTTTATTCACCAAGTTAATTGGCAGCAAACAGGAAAGGAATAAACCCAATAAATATAAAAGAAAAGAAAAAATGTCTAAATTGCCACAGGTTACATACTCTGAAAATGAGTGAACAGTTTACGTAATAGGTTGTCAGACTGAACATATTTGGCCATAAACTTTTGCTTACGCTTGGCACTCAGCGTCTCCATTTCCAGTAGGCCAAACCAATGTCGACACTCTGCAATTACGTCCCCCAACGACGTTCGAACGATCTTCTTGAGGACCCTATTTAAGATAAACTCTAATGGTGTTGGCCATGCTGGCATTGTGGAAGCAACTAGACTTAAACAGCACCATTCAGGGCTAAGCCAGACAGTAGGCCACGTCTAAAGGGGGCACGCTATAAGTACCCGACAAGCTGTTCACACCTACTTAACCCTGCCTTTTCCGCATGTCACACACATTGCATACATCTACTAATTCTCCTGCTCTCCCTGGGCAAGCGCACTGTGGTCTCAGCGTTGAGGTTCAGAGTAGGCTGGACCTCTGCCTGTAATAACGAACGAATGAACGACCAAATATCCTCAAACGTAGGAGAGATTTAGAATGTTTGTATCTTACCGACAATGAACTTAAGGATCTTGAACTGTTTGTCGGAGTAGATTTGCTGGAATGGGTTCATATTCCGATTCAGGATGAGACTGCTCCTACTGTCGGACAGATTCAGCAGTTAGTATCGCTCGTTGATAAAGCTGAAAGCGAAGACGTGGTACGTTGCATTGACTGTCAGCTTATGAGATTGTGAACAATAAATAGTTTTTTTGCGTATACACAATTACCTGCAGCAGGACTGTTTGTCATACAGTGTGGGACAAAAATGTTGCACCTGCTGTTTTTCTCAGTAACTTTGTCAGACTGCATTCTGTTTTGTTTTATGATTGCTTCTCCAGTTGGCAGCTAAGTGTTAGTGACTGTAATCGTAATTATGGTTGCTAAGTTTGGATGGATTATTACCTCCCCCACCATAGGTGATGGAAGGTTATGTTTATGCCATCGTCAGTATGTAGGTAGATATATGTGTTTGTGAACAACTTCCTGGCGCCAATTCAAGTCCGATTGTCACCAAACGTTGTCAGTCATACCCTTGGCTACAGTACAGAGCGGCACTAACACAACTAACTATATACAGTATGGCTAAGCCGGCCAAAGTGCAGCCACACACGGCGCGTAGCGATTGATAACCTTACCAGCACAACCTCGTGAACACTTACCAGACGGCGCGACCAGCACACATCCGATAAAGTTGGTCACTATTCATTTTATCGACCCCGAAAGGATGAAAGGCTGAGTTGGCCTAGTCGGCTGATTTATAGCGGACGGCTTACCCACATAAGTGGTCACCCGTCAGCTACAGGTCGAGCGTGGGACACGGAAAAGACCGGCGTTCTACCACTGTGCCATGCAGCCAACTGTGTTGATTGTGCGGTTTGACGTCAGTCCTAATAAACGAAGATGATTATTATTATGATCTGACTTACTGGGACACTGTGGTCTGTGACAGCGTGTCTCTGTTCACTGCGCCTGGGGGCGTGGTCGCACCGGAACAATGATGGCCTGCTACCTTGCTCAACGGCGACATCTAGCGGCCGACGCTGCCATCGCCGAGATACGTCATATGCGTCCGGGCTCCGTCGATTCAGCGAAGCAGGAGAACGCCGTTCATCAATATGTCCAGTCGCTGGATAAGAAGTAGATTTTGTCGCGATACCTTGCTGCCTTTTAGCGTTGCGGTTTCTTTTCTGTGGCAAACAGCATGAATGTCAGCACAGCAGTCAAGCTTATCTGTGTCCCTCAGAACACCTACTGATGATCTGCATTGACAATGCGGTTTTTGATGTATTATAACGCCGGGGAAAAAACTGAAAAATCTTACTGCTGGATTTTTGTGTGCTCTGAAGTTAAGTTTGATTTTTGCGATATTGCTCATTGTTTTCTTGTCATGGTGCTAGAATAATTTCAGCATTTTATGCTTGTAATAGGGTATAACACGCAAGATGTCACACTTTTTGTGTGTCTTGTGTACGTTACTTTAATCGTTGTTGTCTGTGATTGAAATTAATATTTTGTAATTTTTGTTCGGTGCTGTTTTTTTATTATGGAGTTAATTCGATTATTTATTAACTTAATATTAGTTTGTATCATGACGTATTTTAGTACTGGCGTTGGAGTGCTGGTATAAAGGCAATGATATCCCTTGCATTAGCAGTCAGTTAGTATATGAAAATATGTTGAAAGCGCCATTAAACCCTAGTCAACCAGCCAACCATATGTGAAGAATGGATGATCCCTCCATGAATGATTCTCGTGGTTAGTGTGGTGGAAGGACACCAGTTGTCCATCGAGATGAAGTGGGTAACCAGACGACCCAAGTTCGCCTGCAGAATGACCGTCAGACCTCTCTCAATGTGCAACGTTGGATCTCAGAAAATATGTAACATGCAGATATTAAATCGTGTGATTATTAGGCCGCATTGCAGCATTAGCTACATGCGGCCTATTGCTACAGACGGAGTAGCGCGGTCTGCCTGTGTGTCTGTCTATCTGTCTGTCTGTCGGTCACGTTCGTGAGCCATCCAAAAACGGCTGAACCAATCGAGATGGCGATTGGGTGGCTGACTCAGGTGGGGACGAGATCCCCCACGGGAGGGGGGCAATTGTGGGAGTTGTATGGCCGTTGAAAAGCATTGTGAGTCTGCTGCGGTGTGTGCAGCAAAAGGTATCATTAATAACGGCATGACAGCGTGACTGCTGCAGCCGACTGCAATGCTCCCGACTCCCCCATGATTAATCCGCCCCCTTGCTATGTGCCCTTTCGTCAAAATTCTTTGACCACTTGTTGCTGATTGTTGAAGTGACAGTTTTTACGATACAGTGGGTCACTTTATCTTTGCTAAAACATAGCCTAAAACCTTAGTCTACAACCAAAGCTTAAAGTTTAGCGTCATCTCATGTTTTGCGTTAATTAAGTCTTAAACCGGACTACTGGTCTTAGGCTAAGGTTTTAGACTGGGTTTTAGCGAAAGATAAAGTGACCTAGTGTCTGTTTCTAGTCCATTTTTAATATTGTCACATACGTGTCTGCTGTCTGCTCTATGACTGCATGTATTGTTAGTGATTTTGATGTTGACTGAGTGATATAATTAGCTTGATTTGCTGTTGCAGCGTGTTCAGTCACCATACATTAGTGATACATTGAAGTTGACTTTGATACGTTTAGTTAGCGTTGATGCTAAGTTGTTAACTAAACGATGTTGTAAAGGCCTGTTTGTTCAGTTTGGCGTGTGGATGTTTACAGCTTATATTAGAAAATACTTAGTTCTTTCGTGAATACGTATACGCCACCCATCATGGTTTCTGTCATATATCAGCCAAGTGTGGATATGCTTACTTTTCTTTACATTTTGCTGCAAAGCTGGAAAACTGCAGATTTATTGATGGATCGATTTCCATTTAATGTCCCATGTGAGACAAAAATTGGTCATTTCGGAGACGGTTTTCTTCTCAGCCGGTCACTTAGTATAGTACTGTGAAACTGAACCTAAGACAACAAAATTAAACGTAATAACAAAACAAACACGAAAACTAAAGCCAGGTTTGCCGTCTTGTAGGCCCTACGACGTCCATGCTGCTGAACGTATCGGTTTACTATGCTGGCCGTCCACTGGTCTGTCCCGTCGACATACTCGCCGTGACTCACCAGGGGGCAGCATGCGACGCGGCCAGCGTACATTTCAGCCCGACAATAAGTAGGACTGACATACTTGTTCTTAGAGCCGCGGGCCGGCACGGGGCAAGTATACTGCAGAGGATTACTGCGTCTAGGATTGAGCAAGTCAACCGGCTTAAGCATACGTCCGCGGCGCTTAGGTGGTTTCTGTCAAAATTCAAATTTATTGCAAAATAAAACCGTGTATGTGCAAAAAATAAACACGACAGAAAATTTACATGGGTCCAAGGTAGAGGTCTGCATTTTTGGGAATTCGGGATTCCCATTTTACCCGTGGAAATCCCATGTGAATGGGAGACGACAAAGTACATTTCGGGAATGGGAATTGCGACATGGAAAGTGGCCAAAGACACTGACATCATGAAGTTCTGGGCGGACCATCGCACGCAGTGAGTTTCCCGAACTGTGTGCAGTAACTCGCAAAGTTCTTTGCATTCCGGCCACATCGACGCCCTCTGAACGTACGTTTAGTACTGAAGGAACAGTTCTTGATAAAAGACGAATGTCTCTGTCTACACTGTCTGTAAACTCTCGGCTTTTTCTGCACAGCAACAGTGTCATGATGTGACAGTGTGACTATTTATTTTACCGAGCTTGATCAAACTGCAGTAAACTGTTATCTGGGCATTTGTAGTTTGTAAAATGTTTGTGTACGGCTGTGTACTGAGCAGTTTAACAATGTCTTCATGATTTGCTATCATGCTATAGTTTGTGTTTATGTATTCAAAGTTAAAATGACATACATGCGATGCCGGAATTTTTATGGAAGGGAATGGGAATAAAAAACCCCATTCCCGCAGACATCTGTAGTCTAAGGCATGAGGACTGAACACTTCACAGAGACCTGTAGTAAATATGGACAGTAGGCCTACATATATGTAATTAGTGAATGTACATGTATGCAGCTGTGAACAAAACGTACATTTCGAACTAGAGATTGCTGTATTGTGTAAAATAACACAATGCAGTATTCGCCCGAAGCGGTCCGCTATTCGTGCACAAGCTGTTTACATCCTGCATTCGACAATGCCTAGTGTCACTTGCCTGCGACTGAATGATGTCAGCGTTATCTGGCGCGTTACTTATTTTAAGTTTGCAATATCGGACATCGGACGTTGCCGAAAATTTGGGTAGGTACGTTTTCTGTACGGAGCGTACAGCTTAGGGGAAAGACTTTGAATTGATTCCAACGGTAAAAATGGAAACTAGACATCCCGTAGAGGGTTTCAATTTGGTAGTGAATTTCCGGCGATCTGTAATCATTGCGGAGTTATGGCGGCCTGAAGTCGCAAGAACTGGAAATTTTGTGAGCAATTTTTGCGTCTTTTTAGAAAAAGACCCTTTATGGTAAAAATTTTAAAATTATGCCCCGAAAGCTTTCACCACCTCACCGATGGACCTTGTTGTGTTCAAATATCGTAAAATTTGTCAGACGGGAAATCAGTGAAATCGTGCGTTATTTACGACCAAAGAAAACAAAAAAAAATCAAACTTTCGGCTGCCTATCAAGCTGTCGCTACTGCACGGATTGCTTCAAAGTTTGCAAGGGCCAGCCCCCAACAATGTGCTTACAGTGCTCCAGATTTCATCAAATCGGTTCACTTTCGGCGGTGTTATAGCCGAACGCGTGAACACCGTTTTTTGCCCCGTGAAGTATTTCCGTGATTCGCCCAAAGCGATGCTTCGCTTCGGGCGAATAAAAATCACTCAAAAACATTAAAGGATGGGACGAGCTTGAAAGATAAACCACCTCATTTTCCATATTTTGCATCCCTTTTCATATCTTCGTAGTGAGCGGAGATAGAGACTTCCAATTTAGTAGGGAGGTTGACCATAGCAAGTCTTAGCCCATGGATGACAAATCATCCCTGAAAGGGGCGTGGTTAGGTCACGTGAACCATTTAAATTTTGGTGGGCACCAACCATATCTCTGGGACGGCTGATCGTTTCAAGCGCTGTCAACATAGTTCGCCGGTGAGTGTCACTCATAAACGTCTGATGGTCGTCGGACAACTGTTGATCACACCCACCGTCGAGATCTGTATTCAGCAGCTAGGCCGTGTAGAAGAAATGGTGTGATTGCCATATAATGCGACACGGAATATTTAGCATGCGCTGAGCCATTGCGTCGCGCGGGTCTGTCAGTGGCAGCGGGGACTCTTGTTTAAATGCGGGTGGATTTTCTTGAAATTTAGGAAATAAGTAGATACTAGTATATGGACCATGGAAGAAGTGATTAAATTTTGGAACTGATCCGGAACATTTTCCGGATATCGGTCGCAACTCGCAAGTACCGCGATACTGTGACTGTTGTGCTTTGCGTAGAATCATAGAATGGGGTCACTCACCGCAGGTATGCGGCTGTACTGGTACAATGGTCAATACAGTATTAGGCCTGAGCTACTTCACCATACTCGCCGTTAACGACAGTGCTGCTATTAACGTGGCGTCGATGGAGGTCTTACTGCAACGAACGCTCTTGCTTTTGTTGTAATTATTGTTAAGACGATTCTGTTGATTATCGAATGCAGCGGAGAGTCGGAAGTACATGTAGATGATCGTGGATCAAGGGTTGTGTGGGTTATGGGTTATTTGCTCACGGAGTCAAATAGGTCGTTCGTGGGTGGGATTGCATCGTGTGCCGTACGAGGCTTAGATTAGTCGCTGACTGAGACTGATTGATGCTGGTCTGTTTTGAGTGTGCTCTAATCCGCTCAATCCATGCAGCGGATCGACGTTTAAACGCATCGATCTTTTTGACTTATCCAATGTGGTCCTCCGTCGCTAGAATTCGTCGCGCCTTAGAAGTCTTCTTGGCTGTATTTGGCTGGGTTGATCTAAGAGATATACTGCTCGAGACCAATCACATACCCGAGTCGGATTCGAGTACGTATTTCTGTGTATTCTGACTCAGAATCGGTTATTTTATAATGTTATTTTATAATATTTTATAATTTATTCGCTAAATAGACAGACAAATCAAATTGCAAAAACACATTCTTATGTCGACGACAGCGACCTAGTCCACGTGCCGTTTTCAACGTTTTGTCAGCCACTGCGTGAAAGACCACCCACGAATAGGCAACGACGACGTCTTGCCGCTAGCGACACTAAGTGAACAATAAGATAACCAATCGACGACGAACGACAGCCATGTTCTATGCAGGTGCTCGAACCTTGGAGGACCTGTAGTAGGCGGCCTATGCCTGTGTTAATCCGAAATATAAAACCATCGACTTCATCATACTCGTGGACATTGGCGTAGCCAGGATTTTCAATTGGGGGAGGGCTGAGTCAGCTGTGTCTGTGTGAAAATAAGAAAACTGTACCGTACTGTAGCCTACTTCTGATGACATGTCAGTTTGTGCATACAGTATTACAAATTGCAATGTATATTACTTGTACGAGTTACAAGCCATAAACACACACACACATCATGTTACAAGATGTAATCAAGACGACGGGCAACTGTTGCAGTAAAGCGGTCAATGACCTTGTCAGTGGTCGGACAAATGGCATTTTCTTGTATCTTTTATTGCGAAAAAATTTTTACAGTAAACGACTTGCTTGGAAAGCCTATACTTCTTTCATACTTTTTTTTGCTTTGGCACGATTAGGGGAGGGGGTTGGGCCCCGCAGCCCCCCCCCGGCTACGCCTATGCTTGTGGACTGAGGTAACGAAAATAAAGTGATAGGTTTCGTAATACGATTGATACGAATGCTGTAGCTTTCAATTTTTATTGTAGATTACTTCGCGTAAGTTTAGCATTGTGTGTAGTACTGCGCTATGCAGTACATGTTAGTGTAACGTTTTAACGATTTTAGCGTTTTGTAATTCGTTATTTTTATTGTTTTAGATGCATAATTGAACTGCTGTGTATGTCTAGCTTTAATACTGTCCAATTTGCACATGTTACCTGCTAATAATGAAAGACGATAATGGAAAATGATTGAAAATGTATCGATTCGATGCCACATAACAATGATCTACACTGCAGGAATGGCACATGTTGGCAGTTTAACTGCGCATAACTATCTGAGAGTTTATCCTCGTACAACCACAGCTGGGACGGCAGACCACGGCGCAGCACAGCAAGAGCGGATTGTTTTCTAAGTCTAGCACTTCACCGCCGGGGTATACTGGGAAGTCTCGATTCCGTGGGCGAATCCGGACCTCATCTTATACAAGGTAGCAGAGCATGCGATGCATGGCCAGTGCGACGCCAGGCCCACTGTTGCCTTTCCAGCCACTGATCATTGGCCGGTACTCATTTCCTATCTCGCTGAGGGTAGGAGGCTGAGTTAGTCTGAGTGGCTGGTTACATACCGCGAACGGTGACCCATCTCAGTACTAACCGGGCTCAACGTAGAGTAACCTCGTTGATGCGCCCAACGCCGTTATACCACTACGACAAACCGCCACTCCGAGACGTGCTGCTGCAGTTGTAGCGGAGTCGAACCATCTCATCGTTGTGTCTTGTGTTGCGGACGATTGGGATGCAGAGCCGGACGGAATAGCTATATATACATATACCGTTACAGTGACGTCAGTAGTGGGCTTGACTAGTGTCACGGTGATGGCAGTAGAGACGTGCTAATGGTCGCGATTCAGTCGACCGTTTCTGTTTCTCTCATTGCGTGCGGTCAGTGCGTGGTCAGAGTTGACTGACATCACGTATCGATTGGCTTCGGTCGCCGCCGCCGCCTTCGCAACTTCCTCTTTCATTGCTCGTTCGGCCATTTACTTACTTACTATACCGGCCTTTGAGTAGGCCACATATTGTCCCGGCAGCAGTTAGACTGAGCCGAATCTCGACCGGTCTTTCGCCCGTGACCTCCACGTCGGCAATCGGAACTTCTTGTTTGGAATGGTTGCTGGGCATCTCGTTGTAATGGGGCAAGTTATAGGCGTAAACTTGTCCGCGCGTTGACTGTCCGTGAGTTGGTTTGTCCGCGAGGTGTACAGTTACCGTTTGGAATCTGCCAAATAATCAGCCATGTGCGCGGAAGTCTAGGTCGCAGTTGTAACTTCGCCGCCGGTAGGGTGCCAAGTATTGCAATCCGCGTATCTATATGTCTGTTTGTCTCTTTGTTCATATATCTATAAACAAGAACTCATCAGGAGATGAGATAGCAAACGTCAACTTTTTACGACGATATGGCACGTACGTACTTCAAAATACTAAAAAAGAGAACCTACTTCGTTTAACCAATTAGACGATAGCTAGCCAAGTACTGCGCATTCAGTCTTGAGTTTATGAATATGCTACAGTCCACCTTGCTGTTATAGAATATTTATGCCGTGGGAGTCGCGCGGTCCCTCTGCAGACGTTTACTAGCTAGTAGACAGTAATCGT
>Ga0209780_1004748_pt1 | contig 10550 bp, 4 predicted proteins | sample WorMetexBAHAMAS2_FD_187384 | JGI IMG/M metagenome (GOLD analysis project Ga0209780, IMG submission 187384) | Marine gutless worms symbiont microbial communities from Max Planck institute for Marine Microbiology, Germany - Inanidrilus exumae... | ecosystem: Host-associated > Annelida > Digestive... | reverse complement strand
TGACTTCGATTGACTCTTACTGACCGTAGGTGGCGTGTCTCGGCTGCACTAGGTCGTCCTCAGCGAGGCTGTTCATAGGACGTGTCGTTGACTGGTGCTGCTGCTGCTGCTGCTGGTGGTGGTGGTGGTTGTCGTGTTGCTGAGCGACTGACTGCAGCGATGACGCAATGTGTGACGTCGGCGTAGGCATCGTCGCCGGTTTTACTTCCGCATCGTACCACTGTTCGCATCGCAGCAGCACGTCCGCATCCACGTAAACGTTGACCACAAAAAATAGCAGGAGACTTAAATAAACCGTACCGGATTTTCCGCCATAAACAACAAAGCCTAACGGCCCCCTTAAAACTATCGCTACTGCACGGATCGCGCCCAAAATGTGCCAGGGCTAGCCCCTCACATTTGGCTCATACTGTTCTAGATCTCATCCAAATTGGTTCACTTTCGGCGGAGTTATTGCCGAACGCGTGAATACTGTTTTTGCCCCGTAAAGTATTCACAAGTATTCACTTAAAGGTAGCCAGTTTGTGAATAAGCTGTAATCTGCTTGAGCCAGTAAATTGCCGATACATTTTTTTCTATATCAGTATAGCGCAAACTCAGAAGAATAAACATAAGTCAATAAAGATGCAAATGTCAGCTATAATGATGTAACAGTTATACGCAAACTTAATCAACTTTGTACATTTAAAAGTAGGATTTGTCACTTAAGCATACTTATGAAAGTAGATTTAGCGAAAGAAAAACATAAAAATTAACAACATCAAAAAGCAAACACTAGTGATGTGATGTAATGGCTTCGCTTTTTTCGTTAAAAAAGATCTACTGCTTCTACCATGACAGTTGACAAAGGTCGAACTAATTCCCACGAGTGTGACGTGATAACAGCTAAATGACTGGTATGCTCTGATGAAGACCAAAAACGCCGCGCGGATCGCACCCGATCGGCCGTGAGATGACGCGGCGTTGTGTCGACGTGACGTATGCAGCCCGTCCACGCTTCACCAGTCCGCTGTCGGCGCTGTGACACGCCTGCAAATCAATCCAGACAATAACGCACCCGGCAGGACGCGTTTCCGCCGCCGCTAGCACGATTACGGCGCCGGACGCCCGCGCATTCGGCCGTTAACGGGACTTGGGCATCTCACTTATCAACCCGACGATGTCGTGTGGCGGCCTCGGCTGGAAATGACTAGCATACCGATGTCTGGCGTTTGAACCTAACTAATCGCAAAGCGCGACCAACCCCTCCCCAGGCAGTTTATTACGAGAGCCGATCTAAGCTGTTAGCCGACCGAAGTCACGGTTCGGCCTATGCTACAGGTTGTGTGTGTGTGTGTGTGTGTGTGTGACTTTGCTACATTGTAGCTAAACACCTTAACGGATCGAGATGGTTTTTGGTGTGAATATTACCACAAATTGAGGTCTAATACTCTGTATTACAGGGGTTAGGATCTACCCATAGAAATGGTACGGGGTGTTAGATATTCAAAATTTTCGGCTCTCGCCACGGTCGGCCATCTCAGCACTTACTGAGCTCTTGTCAGCTCGCCCGGGATCGCATGCCACAGGGTTTATAATTTGCCGATAATTTAATATAATTAAATATAATTTAATTATTTAAATATATAATTTAATTTATAATAATCTAATATATAATATAATTTACTTTCTTTTTAACGGTCCTTTTGGAGACCAATTATCTCAGAATGTACTGGACTGATCTTCACCAAACTTTCCCACATGGTGTTCATTTAGCCACAACAAAAACGCTGCCATGCTCATTCCCTGAAAATACCCTGACAATAAATGAGGGACAGAAAAGGGCACTCTGTTACCGTGTTTTGTTTAATCATATTCGCCAGATGGCGCCTACAGTCGATACAGATGCCAACAGATTGGTTAGCGCTGGCGAGGCTGCACATCCGGCGGGCTCACGTTGGACTTAGCCACGCATCTGAGTCAGGGTTGCGCAGCTACGAGAGCCATTAACAAAATTGTCTGCAACAAGTCAGTCACTAGCAGACGCCGCCGTTGACCCCAGACGTGGCCCGAGCAAGCGCCGCCGACGTCTGCCGCGAGTAGGAAACTCGAGTTTTTGAAACGTAATCAGATGCAGACGTAACATCGTGCGGCACCGCCAACTGGTTGACTTGGTGAAGCCAACTGACATATATCAGAGGCAACGTCGACGGCCAGTGACTCAGCAAAGACTAATTCAGTCGCGAAGAGTCACGCACTACGCCGAAAGAACCGCCGTTAAACACGCCGAGCGAGCGTCGGTTTTCAAGTAACGTACATTAACCGCCTCGCATTCATTATTAAACAACGTAGGCTTGCTCAAATGCACACAGGCTATAAGAATGAGCAGGCCGATAACGTATGCAATTGAACGTAACCGACAGCCACATAGAAATCAGGATCAACAATCAAATCTATTTAAACTTGTTCATGACAGTTTTTTATTCTGTACATTGCCGGTGGTATCGTGAAACGCGATTCTCGACGCGGCTCCAGAAACTAAAGGAGATTAATAGTTTGGACGTTCTTTTAATTTTCTCAGACTTACTGATTGACTGAGTTGAGGTTTTTACGTCCCACTTGACACAGAATAGGTCATATCAGAGACGTTTGTCCCAGCTAATCTCTGACGAGATTCGACTTGTTTTCAAAGTATTTCTTCGTACGGTCGTCACCGTATCGCCGACGTTTAACGACATCGCAAAGACTGGTGCGAGTGGTGATTGATTGTGGATGGATGACGAGCCTCGTCGTGCTGAGTGCGTGCGGACAAAGCGCCTTGGCGTGTAAACACATCGTAGATTAAAACGAACGCGGGCAGCCGACGATCAGCGGCGGGGGAAGGGAGCTCCAAGGGCCTTCTCCGGCGCCACGCTGTCTACCATCGTGCGTTCTTTGTTAGTAACTCGTGAAACACACGCTCGGGTCGCTGAACCGGGGAACTCCGTGTGCAGTCATCATGAAGGCCTGTTCACATCGCCGCGATGTGAACGGGCATTAACTCACATCGAAGATTTTCTCGCTCATCCGCCTTTGAGGTTCAGTTCAGCTGCCAGCTAAATCTACACAGCCTTGAATTGTGGAGATTGCGCACTGATTTAATTTGGTGCTACAAAATCGTTTTTGGTCTGGTTCGTTTAAATTTTGGTGATTTATTTAAACATTCTCCGGTATCTACCACTAGAGGCCATTCATATAAATTATATACGTCACACTGTACTACCATGCGTAGTCGATTTTTGTCCATCGCGTAAGAGCGTGGAATAGCCTACCACAGTCTACGAATTTCTCGTCACTGCCTGCATTTGGACGATCTATTCTTCGGACGGACCTGTCAAAACCTTACTTTGCTTCGTGCATTATTACGAGGATTCTGCTGGCTTGCTGTGCATAATGTCTGATGTGTTTGTCTATCTAGTATAAATGTTGAAATATTATTATTTGTTTTTATTTTAGTTTTCTTTTAGGTTTAGTTTTCATGGGCAGACATAAGTGCGAAATTATCGCCTGTGTGTCCAGCCAAATGTAATGTGAACCAGACGCGTTGCAGTGTATCCTGGAGACACACTGCAATGTAGGCTCGAAGAGAGCATTTACCACTGGCGTACTTGACAGCTGATCACAACTGTTTACTTATTTACTGACGCACAAGCTGTATAGTTCCTGCATTCGACGATACCTATTACCTAGTGTCACGTACCTGTGACTGAGTGATGCCAGCGTTATCTGCCGTGTTACTTACTTTCAGTTTCCAATTCAGTCCGTTTCTTTTCAATATATCGATCAATAGGCCGCACTAGGGCCATATCTATGGCTCTGGGCCAAACCAGCACTGCAGCGTACTATTGGACAATATCGGGACGGACGTTGTCGCAAATTTGGATAAGTCCCTTTCTGGTGCGCAGCGTAAATCCCAGGGGAAGACTTTGAATTGATTGTAACGTTAAAAGCGGAAACTGGACATACCGTAGGGGACCATTTGGCCGTGAATTTTCAGTATTTGTAATCATTGCGGAGTTATGACAGCCTGAAGTCGCTAGACCTGTAACTTTTGCGTTTTTTAAACGACCCCCTTAAAACTATCGCTACAGCGCGGATCGCGCCCAAAATGTGCCAGGGCCAACCCCTCACATTTGGCTCATACTGTTCTAGATCTCATCCAAATTGGTTCACTTTCGGCGGAGGTATTGCCGAACGCGTGAATACTGTTTTTGCTCGGTAAAGTATTTACAATATAGGCTCTTCGAGCCTATAATTAATGAAATGTTATATTGTGTACTTCACTTATGGCGAATAAATTTGATTGATTGATTGATTGATTGATTGATTGACAGACTGAGATATGTTATATTTATAATATTCTGTATTGGATTATCCCGTACTTAAAAGCAGCAATGGGTCGACTTAATGGCCCGCCTCACGAGGCCTCTTTGCCCTCCAGTTCAAACAGAGACTTCGTCCCTAAACAGCTCTGATTCACACAGGCATATATAGACGGCGTACGACGTCGCAAGCGTCGCAAGTGAGACTGCTAAAATTGTACGTCGGTCTAATGTCTGCATCTAATTTTCCATCCAGCATGGTAAACTGCACTAGTCTACGAATGTTTAAGACAAAAAACTGTTCTGCAAATACTTTTCCTTGATATGTATTGTTGTTTTCCACTTGGCATATGCATACCTCAGCGCTCAATACTCGAAACCCGTCATTTAATATTCTAATCTAGGTTCAAGACTCACCTTTTGGTTCTAACCCACTATATCAAACAGTAGATATATCACCTTATACTGCCACCGCCTCTGAAGTTACAACTTTATGCAATAGAAATGCTTGTATTATAGAGAAGAGCATAGACCATTCTAATCTGCGCATGTTTATATTTATTATTATTATTTTCCAACTCATTTTCTTCGACGTTCGTCAACCGACATTCTCCAAACTGATGTGGCTTTAGCTCCAAGGAAGCGTTACTATTCCAATTTCCTGAAAGTGGCCCCTAAGAGGTCATGATTATAAACTTCTCAAGAAAACTTGTCGTTTAAATATTAGGAAGTATTTTTGTCAAAGAATTATTGATGATTGGAAGAAATTACCAGCAGATATCGTCAACAACTGCTCGGTAAATACTTTCAAAAACAGGTTAAATTGTTACATTAGGTATAATGGGGATTTTAACAAGCTCATTGCAGCTTTCCCCCCTCATAGCTACTGCGCTTTTTCTGTCTTTTTGTTCCTTCTGTTGCTTTTCTTGTAGCTAGTTCAGTTGAGTTAACAAAATTGAGAGGCGATAAAACCAAATTTCGCCAAATTTAGCGCCTAAATGCAATATATTAAGCGCCATCATTCTCAAAAAAGGAAAAGAAAAAGTCGAAAACAACAATGTTAATCGATGATTATTATCCTTAGCCTATGTATTTACCAAATATGGTGACGGTATAGGCTAAACAAATCGACGGAGATCGACATGGTAGTTTACACGTGCGGTAAGAAAATTTTGCGATCTTTGACATATATCGCGCTGTATCTCGGAAACGGTACAAGACAGGCATATGGTCACTACAGGCGGCTAATGAGAATTCATATGCAACCTATCGAACGGTGACATTGCCGATGACCTGGGTGACCACTGCCACGGACGGAGTGCTCAAAAACTAAACTAAACTTAGAATAGGCCTACTTCAATATATTTAACACGTGAAATTATTTGGTTCGTCATCTGCTATACGTAAGCAGTAGTTTTTAAAAACAGAACGCTTCACAGCCTGGTGGCTGTAATCAGTGTTTTTTTCGTCAACGACGACAAAAACGATGACGAAAATGACGAAAACATTTTTGAATTATCGTTGACGAGACTAAAACTAAAACGAAAATTAAGACAAAAGACGAGAACGATATAAAAATCAACAGTATTTTAGTCTTAACAACTTTTGGCACTTTACGCTAGCATTCTTATGGTGAATAAGGTGTGCATTTATGCACAACAATCCGCATTTATTTCTGTTTTGGTTGTCGTTATTGATTAGTGATTATATAGTAGTTGTTACTCGCAACTCGTTTGCACCTGACGTAATACATTAAGAAGTGTGTACATGAATAGTTGTGATATCTTAAACAAGACAACGACTAAAATATGAACGACATATTTTTGTCGACTAAAACTAAAACTATGACTAAAATTAACATTCTCGACTAAAATAAAATAAAAATGACGGCAAATATTAGTCGACTATATAAAAACTATGACTAAAATGAAATGGCCGACTAAAAACACTGGCTGTAATCCGCATTGTATTTCATTCACCCGTCCATACCACTTTTCCTTCCGAGCTTATAACTCAAAAACAAGAGATAGTAGAATGTTCAAATCTGGTGTACAGATTTTAATGACAACAATGTACCTCGCGATTTCATTTCGAAGTCAAAAGTTCTGTATCAAAATTATGAGGCTAACGAAACAATGACTGGCATGGACGATGAGAGGCATCCATCTCCATTAGAAATGAAGTTGCCAGATTTCAGTTTCGTAACGACTGAAATGACGTGGAACGGTTTTTTTGCGATCACACATCTGCACGATGTCAGGATCGCAACCACCGATCTCGATATGTCTGGCATCTTTTTTTTCAAGGCGCTCCACTCCATAGAATGGGTCAGAACTTTAAGGAGACGCATACGCTCATGCGATAGTTCTATCCAGAGTTGGGCATGGGTCGGATCTATACAACGGTTGGATTAGCTTGGTTTGGAAGGCACATTATCTTGCAGCCCTATAACAGTATATGGGACTGCACCGGATTTCAATTATTACCGACACAATAGTGGTCCAGATAGAGTAATCTCAGATGTATGTGTCTGTGCGTCCGGACAATGACTTTGAATGAAATGCCTTTTGACTAGACATTTGGCGCGCTGATTGATTTTGACCTTGTGACCCAAGTTCGAAAATCAAGGTCATATGTCAAAGTTCAAGGTCACTGGGAAGCACGAGTGATCAGTAACTGCTAGGAATGGTATGGCCGACAGTGGCTGAAAAGCAGGTCTGAATTGAAAACTGTAAATAAGTTTCAGCCAGCTGAAAATTCGTGGTGCGTATAAAATGTTACTAAAGTGGTCGGTGCGACCTCAAGTGAAGGGTTTTCTACTATTTTAAGCAAAATCAACAAATGGTAGCGTATTGATATGATAACAAATGCTGAAATATTCGACCACAAATAATAACATGACTGTAATCGGGTGTGTCTTCTAACATGCTTATAGGTCGACAAGCTTAGAAGAATTATTATCAATATACAAATGTGGCCTACTGACCACACTGGCAATTAAAACGTTTCCTTATGTAACACCTTTAGCAACATTTCAATATTTCGTAGAAACGATAATTGGTCTTCAAACTTTAGAAAAATGGGAAAAAAACTTGCATGCATACTGCACAACATGACAACATTACTTCACAATATTAAATTCTTGTACAAGTTGTATCCAGTTCAAACGTTACCTGATAGGCCTAAGAAAAGTTCAGTATCATTTGAACCTTACTGTTCTCACTTTGATTCTGGATAACACAAACTAAGAGAAGCGTGTGAAAAGTGAAAAATCGCGTCAATGACGTCATGAAATTAACATGCACGCGATCTTCAACCGACCAACATATTTGATTTTTTTCTCGGGCGCCTCGCCAATCAGAGCTCTGGTGCAACTTATCACGTAAATACCTGCAAATTCGTGTGCTCATAAAACGATAGTCAGTTGTGCATTGTACGGTTGTTCATTATTGGTTTATTTTAAAATCTATTCATCGAATGCTCACGTTGAATAAAAAACATAACTAAAGCAATAAACAATTAAGCAATATCGATACACATTGTATCGTCGACAAATTTGCTGAACCGTGTTCATCTTTCACGGATAGTGATTTATCGACGTCAAGTGGCGTGGCGTAGTGGTAGCGTCGTTGGTCTAGATCAACGAAGTTAATCTACGCTGAGCCTGGTTAGTACTGGGATGGGTGACCGTGTCCGGGTTCGACTCCCGGAGGCGGCACTTTATTTCGGTATCTAACCAACCACCCAGGTCGACTCAGCCTTCTACCCTCCGTGGGACGGTAAAATGAGTACCAGTCAAAGGGCGGTGATGTTCTGCGGCTGGGGAGTAAAGGCAGGCATGGTGTAATTTGCAGGTAAAACTGTGTGATCCATGTCTGAGTGCATTTGAGGCGCTTTGCGGTAAAACGCGCTATACAAATAGACGCATACTTTTACTACTCAAAGCTAGGTATTGGTAACAGTGCCATTCGATGGGCCACATACGATTTCCTATTAGTGTTCCATTGTAACTATGTCTCTATCTTGCACCGTTAACGAGATATTATCACTTATTTCCCAAAATTTATATAGGTCATGTGACACATGGTACATCCCTTTCGGGGATAATATATCATGCATGCACTAGCACTCTTGTGTATCAATCAGCAAACGAAATTTGAAGTGCCTAGCTTCACCATTTTCAAAGATATGATGGGGCGAAATTTTTAAAAAAACGGGTCACGTGACCATGACCACGCCCTTTTTGGGGGTTGTTTGTTATTCTTAAGCTAGGCTATGATATAATCTACCTGTGTACAAAACCTAACGGCTCTAATTTCAGTCGTTTTAGAGATATCAATGGGGGCCCGAAAATATACAATGTATCACGTGACACTGACCACGCCCCTTTTAAGGGTTATTTATCTGCCATATGGAGGGACTTCATATAGCCTATCGGTGTACAAAATTTAATCATTCTAGCTTCAGCCGTTTCAGAGATATGGTTGGTGCCAACCAAAATTTAAATGGTTCACGTGTCCTGGCAACGCCCATTTTAGTGATATTTTGTCATCCTTGGACTAGGACTTGCTATATCAACCTGCCTATTAAACTTGAAGTCTCTATCTCTGCCCACTACGAAGATATGAAAAAGGATTCGATATGTGCAAAATGTGGTAGTTAGTGGTCACCTAAGGTCATTGTAAATAACGCCATTCGATAGAGCGCATACGAGTTCCTATTCGTTTTCCGTAGTTATTATCTTGCAGTGCACCGTTTGTGAGATGTAGCGAAATATTGATCGAAAATCGCCGATTTGAATTTACCCCACCTCTATTTGGCGCCTCCATTGGGGTGACCCCTTTGGAATTTCTCCGACATTTTAGGCAACAGAAAACCAGAGTCCCTGGGCTATCGTATGGCGTTGTTTGTGTGATCCTATGTTTAGTCATCTTTGTCCAACTCCGACTTGTGTCAGGCAGGCAGAATAAAAACCAAAAAAACTGCCAGTAACAACCAAACATCCTGCGTAAAACGTTATTCCAAATGGTAATCGTTACCATCTAAGTACCATGTTTCACGAGCATGCAAAAGAGATGATACAAAAATTATCGGATTTACTTTTTTGGCCTATCGTGTATAATGGCCAATATCTGTGATCGCGTGTCTACTTTCCTCATTTCATATGCAGATGTCGCTGTTGTTTGAACCTGTTCCAACGAACCCAATTAAATATTGACAAGACTGTTCAATTCACAGGTTCACAATGTTACGATCGATAAAGAACATGCACAGCATCAACTAGCGAGAGTTGAAATTCGTAAATCACGTTTGGTGGCTGCACCTCAGACACTCCATTTATAGAATACACCGGAATACTGAGAAAAGTTAATCTCTAAATATAGCGGTCATTCAGTGCAAATAACGCCAACAGCCCCTGGCTACTGCGCGCTAAGCAATCATACTGCTTATAATGCCGCCAACAAATTGGATGCATTTAGATTTAGGCAGAAGCGAATACCCGACGCCTTGCCTCATTCGGCTATACTGATTACTAATCCGGTATAGAATTCAGTACAAACCGCGTACTTTGATGCATAACGTCCGGGCCGGACTCCGGAAGTGCTCCGCGCTATCTCTCTGACATTGTACAGCCCATTTTAGCTAGAACAACACGCTCTAGTCTGCGCTCTTCCTCTGCAGAGACCACAAGCTATACGTTACACCTCGGCTGCGTATGCCTACAATTTATGGAGAACGGACGTTTTTTCCGGTCCGGCGATTTGGAACTCTCTTCCTGCAGGCTTACGCTCCATCTCGGATAATGCTGATTTAAAAAGTTGAAAACTCATGTCTTTCAATTGTCTTTTAACACCCAGTAACTATTTTATTTACCAAATGTATTATGTTTTACCACATTACCGTTTTATCTAGTTGTAGTTTTGCTGCTTTTGACTGATTTGTACTACACATACGTTTTCATCTAGTAATAGGCGCATTATAAATGTATGTATGTATGACGACGGTGATGATGATGATGATGATGATGATGATGATGATTCAATTGAGCAAACTTGTCTGTCTGTCTGTCTAGCTAACTGTCTGTCCTGTCCTAGCTCGAAAACGGTGCTTTTAGAGCTATTGTTACCGTAGAACACTAATAGGAAACCCCTGCTGGAAATCGGCAAACCCACCGAATAACGTGGCCGTATGGCCAACAGAAGTGAACGT
>Ga0209780_1004747_pt1 | contig 10550 bp, 9 predicted proteins | sample WorMetexBAHAMAS2_FD_187384 | JGI IMG/M metagenome (GOLD analysis project Ga0209780, IMG submission 187384) | Marine gutless worms symbiont microbial communities from Max Planck institute for Marine Microbiology, Germany - Inanidrilus exumae... | ecosystem: Host-associated > Annelida > Digestive... | reverse complement strand
GGTCTCCGGGTCGGGAAGACCACCGACGCCGGCATCGCCGACGGCACCATGCAGGTGGGCACCGGCATCATCGACGCCGACGACGCGGAAGTCGGCGTTGCCGGTGCCGCGTCGACGGCCGCGGGCAGCGCCACCGGCGCGCTGACCGTTCTAAGCGGCGGCATTCAAGGCTCGAACCTCGCCAGTTCCGAGTTCAATGTGGGCTTCACCGAAGGCGCGGCCGGGGCGATGGGCACGGCCAACATCACCGGCGACGTCACCGGCTTTGATGACATCAACGTCGGTGTCGTCGGTTCAAGCGCCGCCGGCAACGCCACCGGCGACATGGACATCGTCGGCGGCGTCCTGACCGGATTGGGCGACGGCACCATCGAGGTCGGTTCCACCGACGGTTCCGGCACCGCCGACGGCTCGTTGACAGTGGCCGGCACGGTCGACGCCTTCGAGGACTTCTTCATCGGCCGCGTCAGTTCCGGTGCGTCCGGCGACGCCACCGGCGTGTTCACCATCCAGAGCGGCGACGTGACCAGTGACGGCACCTCCGGTCCGCTGGTCGGGTTTTCCGCCGGCAGCGGCAACGCCGACGGTACGATGATGGTCGGTGGCGACGCGCTGAACATGGAGGGTGCTACCGTCGGCTTCGCCGTCTCCTCCGGCGACGCCACCGGCAACCTCACCGTCGACGGCATGTTCGAAAACACCGGTATCCTCAACGGTCTCCGGGTCGGGAAGACCACCGACGCCGGCATCGCCGACGGCACCATGCAGGTGGGCACCGGCATCATCGACGCCGACGACGCGGAAGTCGGCGTTGCCGGTGCCGCGTCGACGGCCGCGGGCAACGCCACAGGCGCGTTGACCGCCCGCGGCGGGTTCTCTGCCAACACGCTCACCGTCGGCACGTCGGCCGGAACAGGGCAGGCCAAGGGCCTCGTGGACCTGAAGAGCAGCCTCGGAACGGTCAGCGACACCCTGACCTTCGGGATGGGGTCCATCCTGCATCTCGACATCGACGGGTTCGACCGCGGGCTTCTTTACGGCGCGCTGGATGCGGAGATGGCGGTGCTCGACGGCATCCTGAACCTGTTCTTCGGGTTCGTGCCGGTGGCGGGCGTGTTCGATCTCATCGTCTCCGGTTCGGCCACCGGCATTACCGGCGATTTCGATGCCGTCAACTTCTACGGCATCGCGCCGGGGACGCTGGCGACCTATGGCGTGGTGATGGACATGGGTGTGGAGATCTGGCGGCTCGAGATCGGTGCCGGCGATCCGATCCCGGAGCCGCCGCCGCTGGCCGGGGTTGTTGCCGGAGCCGGGCGCCCTGGCGTTCCTCGGCCTCGGCCTTGCCGGCCTCGGGTTCGCCCGGCGGCGTAGGCTGACGTGATCCCCGTTCGCTGCTGAGTCATCGGCGGCGGCCGTCGGACCGCCGTTCGGTATTAGTCCACCAGATCGAGTAATCCGGGAGCCGCAGGCGACGCCGGCGCGTGCCAATCGTGGGCGCGGGCGAGGCGCACGAAGGCGTTCACCGCGCGGGACAGCCGCCGTCCGCGCACCGTCACCAGGCTGATCTCGCGGAACACCTCCGGCTCCACCACGGCGCGCGTCTTGACGCCGGGGAACAGCGGCATGTGCTCCGGCATCAGGGAGCAGCCGAGACCGGCGAGGATCATCGCCTGGATCCAGTCCTCGCGCTCGCTCTGATAGCGGACGTTCAGGGCGCACGACCATTCGCCCACATCATGCTGGAAGTGGTCGAGGTATTCGCAGTTCAGCCGCTGCAGATAGTTCTCGCCCTCCATGTCGCGCACCGGCACCACCGGCACCGTCTCGAACCGGTGGCCGGGCGGGAACGCCACCACGTAACGCTCCCGGTACAGGGGCTCGGCGCGCACCCGGTCGGGATAGCTCGGCATCCCGACGATGGCCACGTCGAAGGCGCCGTCGAGCAGGTGGTCGATGAGCAGCGTGCCGCGCTCCTCGGCGAGCGTCAGCTCGATGTTGGGGAACCGCGCGTTCAGCTTCTCGATCAGGCCGATCAGCCGGGACGGACCCACGGTGCACATCACGCCGAGATTGAGCTGCGCCTTCTCCAGGTTGTTGTAGCTTTCCGCCTCGGCCTTGACGCTCTCGGCGGTGGAGAACAACTGCTCCAGCTGCGGCCGCACCAGCCGGCCGAGGTCGGTCAGATGGGTGCGGCTGCGTTCGCGATGGAACAAGGGCCCACCGAGCTCCTGCTCCAGCTTCTGGATGGCCTTGGTCAGCGACGGCTGCGCCACGTTGCACTGCTCCGCGGCGCGGGTGAAGTTCAGGGTCTCGGCGACGGCCAGGAAGTAGCGGATCTGGTGCATTTCCATCGCCGGCGTGCTCCTCGTTACCCAGTGTCATCCCATCATAGCCGCTGGCTATGAAACCGAGAGCCCATCGATGTTTCAAATCGTGCGCGTGAGGTGCGATTTCATCGGCAGCAGATACACCTGAACCCCCGAGAGGAGTTAGCACGATGAAAACGTCTCAGACCGCGACCACGCAGATCTCCCGCAGACATATCCTCGGCGGCCTGTTCGTCGCAACCGCGGCCGCGGGCCTGCTCGCCGCCGGTGCCGCCCGCGGCGCGGCGGACGGCGCCACGGTGATCGACCTCAGCCAGACCGGCTGTCAGTTCGTGGAATCCGAAAACGGCGTCGACCACGGCTTCACGCCCGCGTCTGCCAGCGACTGCAAGACCATCAACGCCAAGACCGGCGACGCGCGGCTGCAGGCCGCCAAGGTGCTGAAGCTCAAGCCGGGCAAGTACGTGTTCCGGGTCACCAACGAGAACGTCCCCTATGAGCTCGGCTTCTGGCTGCGCGGCGATGGCCTGGTCAATCGGGCGGCGCTGCCCAGCGTCTCCGGCGGCGGCCTGACCGCCGGCGCCACCAAGGACTACGCCATCACCCTGAAGCCCGGCGAGTATGTCTACTCGTGCCCGCTGAACCCCACCCCCGACTACCGCCTGGTGGTCGAGGGCTAAAGGCCCGCGCTAGAGCAAGGGAGGCGAGCGATGAGCGACATCCTGAAACCCGACCTCTGCGTCATCGGTGCCGGCTCCGGCGGCCTCAGCGTCGCCGCCGGCGCCGCCCAGATGGGCGCCAAGGTGGTGCTGATCGAGAAGGGCAAGATGGGCGGCGACTGCCTGAATTACGGTTGCGTCCCCTCCAAGGCGCTCATCGCCGCCGCCCATGCGGCGCACACCGCCCGCACCGGCGCCCTGTTCGGCGTCAACGGCCACGAGCCGGAGGTGCGGTTCCGCGAGGTGCATCAGCATGTGCACGGCGTGATCGCCGGCATCGCGCCCCACGACTCGGTGGAGCGGTTCGAGGGCCTGGGCGTGCACGTGATCCAGGGCGCGGCGCGGTTCACCGGCCTCGCCGAGGTGGAGGCCAACGGGCAGACGATCCGCGCCCGGCGGTTCGTCATCGCCACCGGCAGCTCGCCGGCGGCGCCGGACATCCCCGGCCTGGCCAAGGTGCCGTATCTCACCAACGAGACCATCTTCGACCTCACCGACCGGCCCGATCACCTGATCGTCATCGGCGGCGGCCCCATCGGCTGCGAGATGGCGCAGGCGCACCGGCGCCTCGGTGCCCAGGTCACGGTCCTGCAAAGCCGCAAGATCATGCCCAAGGACGATCCGGAAGCCGTGGACGTAGTGCGCCAAAGGCTGCGGCGCGAGGGCGTCACCCTGCACGAGGACGCCACCATCAAGGCCGTGGGGCCGGAGATGAACGGCGTCGTCCTGTTGGTGGAGATCGACGGCGAGGAGCACAGGATCACCGGCTCCCACCTTCTGGTCTCGGCCGGCCGTGCCGCCAACGTGGGCAGCCTGGATCTGGAGGCCGCGGGCATCGCCTACACGCCGAAGGGCATCAAGGTGGACAGCCGCCTGCGCACCAGCAACCGGCGGGTGTTCGCCATCGGCGACGTGGCCGGCGGATATCAGTTCACCCACATGGCCGCCTATCACGCCGGCATCGTCATCCGCAACGTGCTGTTCCACCTGCCGGCCAAGGTGAAGACCCACGCGGTGCCGTGGGTGACCTACACCGATCCCGAACTCGCCCATGTGGGCCTTACCGAGGCGCAGGCGCGGGAACGGCATCGGGACGTCAAGGTGGTGCGCTGGCACTTCGCCGAGAACGACCGCGCCCAGACGGAACGGGAAACCGAGGGCCTGATCAAGGTGGTGGTGGGGCCGAAGGGCCGCATCGTCGGCGCCACCATCGTCGGCCCGCGCGCCGGGGAGATGATCACCACGTGGATTCTCGCCGTCAACGAGGGGCTGAAGATCGGCAGCATCGCCAACCTGATCGTCCCCTATCCGACCCTCAACGAGGTCTCCAAGCGCGCCGCCGGCGCCTACTACACGGACAGCCTGTTCAGTCCGCGCACCCGCAAGATCGTCGCGGCGCTGCAGCGGCTGCCGTGACCCAGGATCGAGAGGACACTCCGATGACCACCATCAACCCCGATACCCAAACCGCCGCCGACGCCACGTCGGCGACGGAGCCACAGGCGACCGGCGGGTTCTCCATCAAGCGGATGATCCCGCTTGTGGTCCTGGCCCTCGGCTTCGGCCTGTTCTTCGCCTTCGACCTCGACCGCTTCGTGACCTTCGAGGCGTTGCACGACAACCGGATGGCGCTGATGGACTTCGTCGACCGGTGGGGCGGGCTGGCCGTGGCCCTGTTCATCCTCGTCTACGCCGCGTCCACCGCGTTGTCGCTGCCCGGCGGCGCGGTGCTGACCATCACCGCCGGCTTCCTGTTCGGCTCCTGGTTCGGCACGCTCTATGTGGTGGTGGGCGCCACCGCCGGCGCCATCGCCGTGTTCCTGATCGCCAAGACCTCGCTGGGCGACGCCCTGCGCGGCCGGGCGGGACCGGCGCTGAAGAAGATGGAGGCCGGGTTCCGGGAGAACGCGCTGAGCTACCTCCTGGTGCTGCGCTTGATCCCGCTGTTCCCCTTCTTCCTGGTCAACGTGGTGCCGGCGTTCCTCGGCGTCCCTCTGCGCATCTACGCGCTCGCCACCTTCGTCGGCATCATCCCCGGCACCTTTGTCTTCGCCTCGGTGGGCTCCGGCATCGGCAGGATCTTCGACGAGATGGATGGACAGTTCAGTCCGGCCGCCGCCCTGACGCCGGAGGTGATCACCGCGCTGGTGGGCCTGTCGGTGCTGTCGCTGCTGCCCGTGGCCTACAAGCGCATCAAGGCCCGCTGCCAACGGGTGCCAGCGGGGGAGTAGACGGCCGGGCGTTCGACAGGATACGCCAACCGTAAAACGGCGGCCTTTCGGGGCCGCCGTTTTACGGTTCGGGCTTGCGTCCTGCAACCCACAAGTGTCGATGGATTTTACGGTCCGGTGCCGTTTCCCGGCCGCCTGACCCGCTGTAACCCGCTGAAAACCTAGCTTGCGTCCGTTTGGCACGGTTCCTGCTGAAGAAGGGACGAGCGACGGATGCTGCCGCACGCATCTCGGTCGCGACCCATTGGCTGAGCAACGACAGGGGGGCAGGAGCTAGAAACACAGGGGGGGCAGGAGTAAGGAACATGAAACGGCACCTGCTTTCCACGGCCCTCGCAACGGGCCTCGCGATCTCCATGGCGGCTCCGGGCGCGGACGCCGCGGTCATCACCGACGGCGATCTGTCCGTCACCATCAGCGAAACCAACGGCGCCATCGACCAGGTCCTGTTCAAGTCGGTGGACTTCTTCAATCCTGGTGCTCCAGTTTCCGACTGGGGAATCCAGGTCGGTCGCGATGCGTCCGGATTCGGCCTCGCCCGTACCAGTGGCACTTCGAGTACCCCCAACAACATCACCGCGACGACGACGGGCCCTGCCTCGGGCGTCATCTCCGCCACCGGGTCCTTTGGCGGCATCCTGTTCCAGCGCCAGTACATGCTGCTGCCGGGCGCGAACACGCTCCGGGTGAAGACCACGTTGGCGCGCGGCACCGCGCCCACGGGCACGCTGGTCACCCTGTTCGGTGCCTATGACCCGGATCAGGACAGCGGGTTTACCACGAGTACAATCAACGACGTGGACAACGGCCGGATCATTGCCATTGGCGCCAACAGGGGCCTGATCTCGATCATCGATCCGGTGGATCCGCCCCGGGCGCTCGGCTTCAGCCCCGGCGGAAGCCTGGACGTCGACGATACGGGGGAACTGGCGGCTTTCATTCTGGGTCCGGCCGATCCCGACGGGGCGACCGCAGATGACGGTTACATCATCGCCTACCAGCACGCCTTCAGGGGTGCGGAGCGGGTCATGTTCACCTATGACCACATCTTCGCCATGCCCGAACCCGGCGCCCTGGCGCTTCTGGGCCTCGGCCTCGCGGGTCTCGGCTTCGCGCGGCGGCGCAAGGCGGCGTAAGCGCGCGGCGTAACCCTCGCACCACGGCTTGCCAACGAACCGGCGGCGGATCGCATATCCGCCGCCGTTTTCGTTGGTGCCGCCATTCATTCGCTGAGGATGCGCTACCACAGCATCGGTTGCAGGTCGTCCACGACGCCGATTTGATTGACCCGGCGGGCGATGATGTCACGCGCCGTCTCGGCCAGGTCGTTGGGGCTGGAGGTCTCGTCAAGATCGACCTCCAGGTAGAGCACGCGCGGATCGCAGCGCAGGTTGCCGTGATCCAGTTCCTTCACGATTGAAGCCATCATGGGTCTCCGGATGAGGTGTCTATGGTCACGGCCAGGTCTGGCGTCAGGCGTGCGCCACAGCCATGAGCACCACGGCCGACAACACGGTGCCGGCGATCGGCGTAAGGGCCGCGAGGATGCCGCGGGAGAGGTCGGGTCCGTCCATGGTGATGAAGCCTCCCAGCTAAAGTGATGCCAGGAATACGCCCCGCGGATGCCGGCGGATCAAACCGGGACGGTGTCGTCCGGGATCGTCGACACCGGTCGTGGCGGTTTGGTTGACAGCCGAACCGACGCCGGGATCGGACACACCCGTCAGCCGGCTTAAGGTCATGGCCGGCTTGTGGCCAGGTTCCTCTCGCGAATGCGCTCCACGGCGTTCCAGTAGCCGTCCATGTTCGATATCGCGGCATCGATCAGACGCAGGTTCTCCACGTGATCCTCGAACAGGGGCGCGAAGCCTGCGTCCTGGAGCTTCGTCGGATCGCCCCAGGTGTGAACGACGTAGTTCCTTATTCCTTCAGGAAACTCCGCCTCGTCGATGACCGGTCGCGTGCCCACCTGAGCGGCAACCTGATCGATCATCTCCAAGGCGGCGACCGGCCTGCCCTGGCCGATGTTGAACAGAAGATCCGACACGTCATCCAACGTCGGCCGCGGGTCGGGCAGGGTGAGCAGGAACAGGATGGCCCGGGCCACGTCGGCGGCGAAGATGGTGTCCCGGGTTTGCTCCCCCGGCTTGAAACGGCCCGCCTGGCCCCAGAGTTCGAACGGCTCGCCGCTCCGCGCGTGGCGGAGGAGCTGGGTGTACAGGTTCCCGAAGCAGCCCTTGTGCTGTTCGGCGACGCCGTAGACAGAGAACAGCCGCGCCACCCGCACGTCGAGTCCATCGTTGAGGGCCGCGGTGATCGCCATCGCCTCCATCATCAGCTTGGTCAGCTCATAGTACGATCCCGCCCATACCGGCTGGGACTCGACCGAGGGCCGGGTCTTGCACAGGCTGCTGGTCGAGGCGAGCAGCAATCGGCTGCCGCTGGCCGAGCACCACTCGACGACCGCCCGCCACGCGCTCACCTCGTCGAGAACCTCGTCGAGACTCGCGAAGTGTGGCGCGCTCGACCGCCCGCCGACGAACACCACCAGGTCCGCGTCCCGTCCGGGGTTGCGTGCGAACGCTTGGTGCGCGCGCGTGTCCACGCGATCCCTCAGCGGCGGCGGCAGGTTCTCCCGTTTGCCGAGCGACAGGTTGTCGTTGATCCCGATGTTCTCCAACGGCCACCCGAGTTCGTAGAGCCGGGTCACCAGATGCGACCCCACCTGACCGCAGCCGCCAAGGATGCAGACGGTCTTGCCCCTCAGACCGTCGAACCGGGCACGGAGCGGGTCGCCGATGGATCTCTCGACGAGGTCCCGCAACACACCATCGCCGCGTCCGTCCCGGGCCATGGCTCGCCCCCCCCAGTCCGTTGACGGACGCCCATTGTACCGCGGCAGGGACGTGTTCGGCTAAGGGGTGATGTCTCGGAAGGGTCACGAATCCACGTGCGCGGCGTCGGCGCGGCGCTCGGTCCGCAGCCTGCCGAACCGTCATCGACAGCCGTGGCCCCGTTCCCGTGCCTTGTCAGGTCTGACGGCGCAAGAAGGTCGCCCCGTCTGTCGGTTCCGTATCTCCAATTGCTCTTCCTCGTTGTCAAATGTGAGCTCGTCCGTGCCCCGGTTGCCGAATCGGCACCACTGCACGGTGATGCCTGGACCGCCTTCGCAGTACCAAACACCCTCGTTCAGCGGGTTGTCTTTCCAGGTGTACGTCGTCGTGCCGTCGCCCCTGATTTCCATTATCGCGTGCAGGTTGGCCGTCACCGACCACTCGTCAAGAAATTGTTGGGACTGGCCCGAACTGGAACCAGCGCAGTTGGAAAAATCTCTGCTCGCTCCCAAAACATCCCTCTTCCATCTCAGAATCATTTTTTCTAAGTTTCCAATAGTAAGCATAATAGGGCCTGTCCAGCCACGCAAAGCTTCCCGTCTTTTTGGCAGATCATTTACAAAGTCCTTTATGTCCCCAAAATATCGTTGGGTAAGAGTGCGCTCTATTCTATTAACTTCCTTTGACGTTATTGTTTTCATATCAATCAAAAAATCCGTAAGTTTTTCTCCATAATATTTATAATTCTCTGAATCGCAATACTGACGAATAATTAAGGTAGAATTTTTTATTTTATCTGTTCCAATGCGGCCATCTACGACCTCGCCAATATATTTGCTATGATCACGAATGGCGTCGTAAATTTTGTTGAGATTATTTCCGTGGCAATATATTCGAGCTTCCATCCATCTCGTTTCTATCTCGTAAGAACTGCCCCGATTGGCCCGCGGTACTTCGTCCTTGCACGGAGGTAGCTTCGGGACTTCGAGCGAGGGCGCGTCCTGAGGCAGGCGGCCGCCGGCCGCGAAGGCGCCGCGATCGATATCGCCCCATAGCACAGGCGCGAGCGACCATTCAGCCGTAACCACGACAACAAAAAAAGTCAGGGCACAGACCAGACGTTTGCCTGACATCGGAACCTCCCAAATCGGTCGGCATCTCGTGGTTGCCATGGAATGACGGCCCCGCTTTCGCGAACCCTTGAGCGCGCGCCCCAAGCCGCAACCGGCTCGTCCACTACTGCGGCACCGAGGTACACCGGATCGTCCACGGGGGCTGCTGGCAGCCGTACGGCCACGCTGTCGTCGCATCGCCGGAGGCATAGTCGCCGCAGGTGTTCTGTCCGCCACATCGGCAACCCGTCCCTTGATGCGGACAGCCCTGATAGGGGCGGTCCTCAACCCAACCGGTGGTCCACGGCCCTCCCGGACCGGCGATCTTATCCCACCGCGACCTGAACAGGCCGGCGCCTCCCGACGTTTGTCCCGTTGTGCCGCCGCCGACTGTTCCACCACCGCTCGCCGTCGTGCCAGCCGACGTTCCGCCGGTCGCGCCGGTGGCGTAGATGCTGTTGGCCCACGAACCGCCGCAGAGCTGGCGGTTGTTGCTCGCACACGGCGTCGAGCACTGATTGCTGCGGCCGTGCCGGCCATAGCTCTGGCCGCAGAAGCAGTACTGGCCGAACTGCACCCCGGCGTAGGGGAGCCCCTTGCCGGCGCAGGTGGTGACGCAGCGCCTCACGGTCATCCGCGCGTCGCGGAACTGAAAGCCGGCCAGGTCGCGGTTGCTGGTATCGCGATAGCAGCCCAGGAAGCCGGCGGCATTGCCCGCCGTAGGCCCGCCTCCCGTGGACCCGCCTCCTGTCGTTCCGCCACCCGTCGTGCCACCGCCGCTGCCCCCTGTGGCGCCGCCTGCCGCGCCAGCGGTTGCACCCGTGGCGTAGATGCTGTTGGCCCATGAGCCGCCGCAGAGCTGGCGATTGTCGCCCGCACAGGGCGTCGAGCACTGATTGCTGCGGCCGTGCCGGCCATAGCTCTGGCCGCAGAAGCAGTACTGGCCGAACTGCACCCCGGCGTAGGGGAGCCCCTTGCCGGCGCAGGCGCTGACGCAGCGGCCAACCGTCATCCGCGCGTCGCGGAACTGATGGCCGGCCAGGTCGCGGTTGCTGGCGTCGCGATAGCAGCCCAGGAAGCCGGCGGCATTTCCCGCCGTAGGCCCGCCTCCCGTGGTGCCGCTTCCCGGCGTAGCGCCTCCCGGCACGCCACCGCCGCTGCCCCCTGTGGCGCCGCCTGCCGCGCCAGCGGTTGCATCGGTGGCGTAGATGCTGTTGGCCCACGAACCGCCGCAGAGCTGGCGGTTGTTGCTCGCACACGGCGTCGAGCACTGATTGCTGCGGCCGTGCCGGCCATAGCTCTGGCCGCAGAAGCAGTACTGGCC
>Ga0209780_1004746_pt1 | contig 10551 bp, 9 predicted proteins | sample WorMetexBAHAMAS2_FD_187384 | JGI IMG/M metagenome (GOLD analysis project Ga0209780, IMG submission 187384) | Marine gutless worms symbiont microbial communities from Max Planck institute for Marine Microbiology, Germany - Inanidrilus exumae... | ecosystem: Host-associated > Annelida > Digestive... | reverse complement strand
TTTTCTATTTACACCACTTATCTACGTGTTCGTGTTTTCTTTCCTAAGTCGCACCACACATAAAAACCAGTGCCACACAGGGCTGGTCGAACTCACGCACCCTAGTTTCCTAGTTCTAGGCATCAAAAACTCTGTGGCGCTCAACAACATAAACACTACCGCCAAACGTGACAAATAACTATACCGAACCACTAACCTAGAACAACCCCCCGAAAACGTCACACTACTTATTTTGAAGTCTATCTCCACCCACTACGAAGACATGAAAAGGGATTCAAAATTTAATTTGAAAATGGGGTGGTTTGGGGAAGTTAGGGGTCACCTATAGGTCATTGAAAATAGCGATACAGCATCGAGTTCTTGTTAGCGTTCCATAGTATGTCATTACACGATGGCTGCATATACCGTGCTGGCATAGCTTCGCGCCGTTAAATTTCATGCAATTTTCTTGGCATGGGTTGATGTGATAAGGTAATTGCTACCGGTTGTGCTATTCTATTTTAACATTTCACATGTGACAAATTATAAACAAACAGGCGCAATACTTGGATGATATTTTCCAATAGGCCTATCTATCTGTATGTTTATCATTTCCCATCTTATATAACATTGTACGATTGGTGTCTGACAAATTTTTACTAAGTCACAAAAACAGTCGAGCACGAAAAAAATGAAATCAAAAGTTCGGTTAATGCAGTCACAAGCTACAAAGAAAAGCAATGAACAATCATGCGCGCCACACTGAACACGAAACTGGACTGGAGTTTGGAGCTGAAGGCTTCTTCTTCTTGGCAATAATGCTCTCAACTTCAATTTGGTGAAGACTCCATTACATCAGAACTGGCAAAAATACGTTTTTTAGGTTTCAGGTTTTTAGGAAAACCCAAAAATCTGAAAAGTCTAAAATTTAGGTTTTCGGTTTTTTAAATTTTCAATACAATTTATGTACTAAAGTTTAATTAACATTTTTAAATACCGGTACATAAAATATAAATAACTGTAGTAAATGGGTAAGCATATACCTATAGTTAAACATATTGTCTGCACCGTAGGTAGGCTACATCTAAAAGGTATTTACAAAATATAAAATTTAAAGCCTAAAAACCTTTTAAAAATTAAAAACCTAGGTTTTTTCCTGCTTTGCATTACGTTAAAAGAAGGGACCCATCGGCAAAATACTTATTTAATGAGTTGGTGCAGTTTTTTATTCGTGGTCGTTTCCGTACAACTAATTTCCATTTCCGTTTTATAATGTGTAGTTTTATTTATTTTGATATTTTCTAATTTGAAGGAGACATGCTAACTTTACGCAATTCTGGTGTCATGTTAAAGACATATAGTCATAGTTGTAGGCGCATGAGTTTCTGGCGATTACTGGTGGCTGCTGCATCTGAGTGTCGAGGGCGCAAGATGCCAGCAATGCGCACTTCTCGTAGGAAGTCATCAGTCTCATCGCATTCAGTTGAACACACTGAAGCTGCTGTGCCTGACGAATTAGCTGAAATGCGTTCGCGGATGAGTAAACTACATAACGTCGTATCGTCTAAGGGCGTTTCACTGGCGGATTACAAACGTACGAGTAATGAAGATGAAAGAGATGATAATAATAGGGCGTCTCTTCAAGAAATTAACAATGAAGATGACCATTTGGAAGATAGTTCCAACCAAATTAAATCTTTACTTGATGGTCTCGGAAAGGGACTTAGAAAACCTAAAGATGTGGATGTTGTAATTAACATGACCTACGGTCATGTTCGTTTTGATTCCATGAACACACGAAAGTCTGCATTGCCACGAGTATCAGAGGAAAATAGTGTAATGCAAGATGATGTACCATCAGTAAAAGTTATAAAGGATGGTCAACATGTATTTTCTTTGGCTGCAGAACAAGACGATAGTAATTTGGAAACTGACCTTGAGCATGGTTCTGAAGATATTGCAAGAGATGAAATGTGCCATACCAGTAGCCAAAGATGGAATGAAATATATGATAGGAAACCAAATTTGTTTGATGAACAGTATTTTAATGATATGTTGCAACAGGAGGAGGTAAAACAAAGAAATGTGGCAAGAAATCCTGCAGTGAATGGCGAAATGTGTAGTCCAAAACCAGGGGAGAATTATAATGCAGTATTGCAACATGAAGAACAGAAGCAGACGTGCAGACAGCAAGAAAACGACAAACAGAGAAACATAGCAAGAAATGCCACGACAAACACTGAAGTGTGTGATCTGAAAATGAACTTGTTTGATGAACAGTATTTTGGTAATGTACTGCAGCATGAGGAACAAAACAAAACAGATGATGTAACTGCTGTTAGCAAAATGATGGCATATGCTGTGAGAAACATTGAAACAGTTGACACGAAGCCAAACGTATTTGATGAGCAGTACTTCAGTGAGGTGTTACAGGAAGAAAAGCAACAAAGCATCTTACATAGCAGCCATAGTGCTAGAAATGGTCACGTTGAAGGCAGTTGTAGACAACAGAATAAACTAAATGATACTGAGAAATCTGGTAGTGATCTGACAGCTGCCACTGCCAGTATTAGTGATGAACACCTGAGTCTGATTGACGGACAGTACTTCAGCAATTATGCTCAAAGTAAATTGGCACCATCACAGAAAGCAGAACAGGTTGACAATAGCAAGGGAGATTTATTTAATTTTAGCCAAATGCCACATTGCTATGAAGACCATCACCATTCACTGGAGGCTGATATCAGCGACAGACGTCAGCAACGTTCTACACAAGTGAAACTGAATGATAGTGTTGCTACATTGAGCTCCAATAGTGCTTCAGTTTGGAAGGAAGTGGAGGAAATAATCCGAGGCTCAGTCACTGATGATGACAAGCCAATCGTTGTTGAGCCAATCACCCGCCGAGAGATGAAGTCGCGCACAAGACCTCAGGCTGATGTGGAGAACCCGAAAACTGCATATGATCTGTTGATGAAGATAAGGCAGGAACAGCGACAGAAACAAAGTAGTGATACAGATAAAAAACAGCAAACATTTGGTATGAATCCAGATACAAATTATTATCCTCACCTGCCAATAGGCAAGGTGTGGACTGTGGATATATCGTTTACTGTTTGTTTGTACAGTTTGTTTGTGCGGTTATGGATTTCTCTGCCGAGTAAAAAGCTAGCGATGTCAAATTTTGCAGGGCGGTTCATCGATGTCCAATACAGGGAATCTCCCGTTTTTGTGGACTTCGCTTTATCAGAAGTCCAAAATCGGACGAACTGGCCAGCGTGCAGGCTATGTGTGTTGGCCTGCACGCTGGCCTGCAGGCCACACAGGATCTGCATGTGTGGATAGAGGTCAGTTCCCACTGACGTACTAGTGTGTATTTGGAACACACTCATGTGTGCATTAAATGATTATAAGTCTGTTTACCGTAATTACTGCCTTTACAGTTTCATCTTATTGTTTTCTGTTATGAGCTTTAATTTGTTTATTTTTGGGTTAGATTTTGTTTCTTGTGCATTTCCTCTTTTTTGTTCTGGTCTTATGATCATTGTTACTGCAGTTGATTTACTGGAAAATGTAAAGACTATTATGTGTTGAGTGGGTTTTTAAACTGTGCTTACTTAATTGCGCATTCACATCTTCTGACTGACTTTACCATGTACAGAGTAGTCTACAACATTCATATATGTTATATTTTTGAACTGCTAGTTTTGTTATTGCATGTGTATGACAGTTTTGCCAAAGGACAGCAAGTGGACTGGACGAGTGGATAGCCGTGGATTTCGAATATTGCAAGACCAGGTTGTCAGCGTTCAGCAGTTGACACAGGAGCAACTGCTTTTGATCTTGAAAGACAGCATCATCCATGAAGATGGTATTACTGCAGTTGTGCAGTTTTATAAGTGTGTCATTGACTGGCAATAAATAATTTTTTTAATTTTTCTGCACCTAATTGAGCACTGTATATTGAAATTTACTGCAGCATATGAAGCGGTCGAGTTTTCGTTTTGATTCACTTTTGTTGACTTGTCTGTCATTGTCAATACATAGTTACAAAATGTGTGTCTGTTATATTGTGCTGCAGATAAATTGGTGGTAATTGACAAGCCATATGGCCTGCCTTCACATGGTAAATAAATGCTGTTGTATCACTCACTAGTGTACACTTACATCACAGTATTCAGTGTGCATTAGTAGCTGCATCAACTGTTATTACCCACGCTGGCATACTCACCGGCATTGGGTAGGGCGTTCAGTTGCGTCTGTCTGTCTCTTTGCCGTCTGTATGTCCATGCTCTAACAGGAAAACGGCTTGAGCTATCAACACCAAATTTGGTACACATATAGCAGTCACTCAGCAAGCAGTGATCTAGAGGTCAAAAGGTCCAAGTTTAAGGTCACACAGTTACAAAAACTGTCACAGTTGCTAGTGACGTGTGCTGCAACGGCCTAGGCTGGCGTGTATGCACACATCGATACAACTGCCTACGTTTTCTAGTTATTATTGGTTATTATTGTGCAGGCTTAGGTACTGGCACTAGAGAGCCAGCATAAGGGGAGTAATGTCCCATCCATCAGGAGTCTATTGGTGGCGACGAAAGGATGAGGCCATACATATGGTTTGGGTCAGTACGTGGTGTTTCGTTGATTGCTTTGACACTGTTGTTTAGATGGTAGGAAAGACATCTAGCCCACAGAAACAACTTGTGCCACTCACCCCCAACATTCAGTTCCAGAAGAAGTGGAAGAAGAAACCTGAGGGGAGCTGGCCAACCCTGAATTACCCTTAGTTTTACCCAGAAAACAGGTGGCTAAATTGGAGGTTGGGTTGGTAGATGTAGTTTTGTTGTCGTTGATTGATGTTTAAGAAATCTAAGCTGCCATCAGTGAAATTGGTAGCAGAGTTACGTTATTGCAAAATGGAGCTTACTGTCATAGAAATGTTGATAATTTGATAATTGACTTATAATATTAACGACTGACTGACTTGCCGATGTTGAATGTGATAGCCATAGATAATGTGGTTACTAACGATATTAACAGTTGTTGGTTGTGCTTTGTGAAGGTGGCCCCGGAGTACATCACAGTGTTGGTAAACTGCTAGATTCGCTGGCATCACAGATCGACAGAACAGGACTGCTACGAACACTGTACCTAGTCCATCGATTAGACAAAGATACGACCGGCGTTATGGTGCTTGCCAAGTGTGTATTCTTCTCTGCCAAATATTGCAGTATTCCAGGCTGCACAGTCATGCAGTTAATCGTTAACAATTTTGAAGACCTGGGACCCAGTTACAAAGAATCTTCTCAAAATAACTTAACATTTTTTACAGAATTGTCTGGATATATATAGGGAGAACTTAGTAAGTCTTAAGATTGCTTTAGTAAATGACATGTAAAAATCTATGAAAATTTAAACTTTTTTTAATTTTGGATATACTTCAGATAAACTTAGGAAAAACGTATGCTAAATATAGGATTTTTCCTAAAGATATTTTGTACATCGGGCCCCTGAGATTGATAATTAATTGTTCATTTCAGTGCTTTAATTCTAAATGATACATTGGCAGTGTGTAGTTAACACGATTGGGGAGAACTCCCAGGGTCTTTCCCTGATCCAAATGCATCAGTTGCCATCAGCAAGAGTATGTGAGCAGTAAAACTTTGCTCCAACAAAACCCTCTAGTTCTTTCTGAATAACTGGGCATGCCGGCTAAGCAGGTTGACCCATTTAGTGACTGTAAACAGTTGTTCTTGTCATTGTTACTCTTGATTATGCAGAAGGAAGAGCATCCACCTGTTCTAATTATCCTGAAGGTTCTGTTGGGGGCCGTGACAAACCTAGCATAACTTCAGAGAAGAGGGCTGGGTAAAGAAATACTGACTGTGTATGAAATTTATTTAATTGTTAACCTTTGGTACATCACTAGTCTCATCTTTTGCTATACAGACAAGTTAATAAAACCATTTTTTCAATTAATTTTGTGTGCAGAAATCATTTTCTGTGTAACTTTTATGTTCATTCTGTACAAAAGGCTGTAGTTACTCATAATTTTATTATAGAGATTGCTTGTGTTTAATGCAGTACAGTTTACCAGTCCAAACTGGTTTTCTTGAGCTACATATGTAACCAATAACTTTGTGAAGTTATATTTAATTGTCACGAGTTCCATTTTACATATGTTGTACAGATTTGAAGTTTCAGTGAGCTTGCTTTTGTCACTTACCAGTTTGTAGGGGCCTATTGTTTTTTTGTGACAGATCATTACAAGTTGCTGAGTTCCTGTTGGCTATGTTTAAGAAACGTCAAGTTGTGAAACATTACTGGGTTATCACAAAAAGTGTTCCAAATCCACAGGAAGGTCTAGTTTTATTGACTGCTGTAAACGTATTTTTGTCTTTCAAAATTTGCTATTACTTAATTTTCAGTGATTCATTTGTTGCAGATATTCAGATAGTGTTTGTGACATTTGCGTTTTATCTCTTGTATGTCGCTGTCTGTCAGTTTTAAGGATTGCGGAATTCTACTAAAATATGACACAGCACAGTTAGACAAAATAATTAGCATTTTAAATATCATTTTTCAAAATAATTTCCCTTGCATTCTGTACACTTATTCCACTTTGCTGGGAGTGATAACATTCCGGCCTGGTAGAAGGATCTTGTCTTAAAGTCGGGGTATAGCGATTTTTTTTCTTTTCGTTGATACATACTGAAGTTAACAGTGTGTGTTTGAATATTATGCAGGTATCATTGACATACCAATGGCAGAAGATATTGTTGGCAACAGATATCGGGTTAGTTGCAGAAATTAGTTGTATTGTAGGTTGCTTACATTTTATCAAATTTAGTTAAATTTAGTTAATATAGTTGTATATCGTTGCTGCGTGAATTTCATACTTTGCATGAGTGCATGCGGGCTGTGGCGGTTGTTACACAAGATAAGTGATTTAGTATCAACCTAGTGATTTGCTGTAAAGAATCTCCAAAGAGACTTAACAAAGTTAAGGGGTGGAGCTCATGGTTGGGTTAGGGGCAAGGCCTCTTGGAAAATGGGGGTATGGGACCGAAGCAGAGCCATTGCCCCCGTGTGTGTATAGCTGCCATGTCCCCAGACGAGGCTCTGCGTGGTCTACCTTCCCCTGAATTCGCTACTGATGTACTGTGCCACAGGTTTGAATGTTTGTGTTACAGATGGCGTTGCGGCCGATCGTGCAGGCTGATGGGCGGCCAGTGAGACCGTCACTGAGGGTTAGCAACAGCTCTGAGGCAGTGACGCGCTACCGTGTGCTGTCAGAGAACGGCAGCGCGGCGCTGGTGGAGTGCACTCCTGAGACCGGCGAGTGCCTTCATTTGTCAGATACTAAGGAAAAGATTCTGCTGTGCTTGTGCATTCAGATGTATACATAGGGAAGAAGATTTTGTGCAGACAACAAGGTCCGTTGCATGGGAGCTTATCTCCCTAGTGACACTGTAAACCAGCATGAGTTAAACCCAGAAAAGCTATAGCATACGACCGAAAATGGCCATATGGCTGGCTTAGTTAAGAGCCAGCGCCTTTAGCTGACTAGACGAGTCCCATTGGTCTTGGTAATGGGCCCACAGGTATGCAGCAGCAGCCAAGACCATTTACCCATCTCAATGCTGACTGTGCTCGACATCATCTCGAAGCCACAGTCACAGTGGTGTAAGGGATGATGCAGCAGGCATTTATTTGGTGAATGAGAGAAATCATGAGGCAGATGGGTGATTTTTAGTTCCCTTCAGTAGTTGAACATTGTCAGTAGAATGCCTGGAAGGGCATCAGGCCTGTAAACACCCGCTATCTGGCATCGTTACAGTGGTCCTTGCAGTAACGATGTTATTTAGGCCACTCTAAAAATTTGTTTACTTACTTACTAATTATACCCGGATGTTCTCTTTTGGGGAAGTTGGCCAACGTGGAGTAACTGCAGAATGGAAGGAACTAGATGGACTTTGATGCCACAACGTTGACGATTGAGCACCACCTCAACCGTTGACGGCCTGCATGTGACCTTCACCTGTGACCTCTAGAAGCCAACCAGGTCATCAGTAGGGGGCTTCTGATTATTCCGTGTAAGTCTCGACGAGATTGCTCAAGCCGTTCATGAGATATCGTGGTAACAAGGTCTGTCTGGACAAACGAACGAATGGATGAATGCAGCGGACGGACAGCCCAAAGACATAATGCCTTTGCCAACATGTCAGGTGGTGAGGGCTAAACAAAAACTGAAGACAGTTGCAGTAATAACAGTGTTTTAACATTATATCTGCTAACATTTCACATACATGTGCGTTTGTGCAAGGAGTATGTCGCTCAATCACGAAAACTGATACAGAAACAGAATGATATTTTGCAACTGATGACAATTTGTTAGTTGCTGATGGACTTGTGTTGTGTGCAGGGGTGAAGCATCAAATTCGCTGTCATCTGGCATTCGGTCTCAATACTCCAATACTTGGTGACCATAAGTATTCTCACTACAGCAAGTTAGCGCCTCAGGTACTGGCTGCAGTGCAAAATCGCTTGCTGGCGTGTTCAGTTTGTGTGAATTTTTTGTCAAACATTCGTTCGAGTTGATAACAGTTTCGCAGCAACGTGCGGTTTTGAGATATGCGAGCAGACAGACAAACATGCAGACGTACAAACACACGGATCACAATACTTCACATCCATACTGGAGACGAAGTAATTATGCAGCTGTAATGTGCACTTTAGTTTGCTTGATTGTCTGCAAGTGCGTGTCCTGCTTCACTCAGTGGCCACCAGACAGTTTACAGTCGTCACAACTGCCAACTCACATCGGGCACTGTATACTGAAGGCAGAGATTGCAGTGATACGACTGATACAGCCACATGAAGGCCACCCACATTGTAAACTCATGTCATGCTTTTAACCAATAATATCAGTTTTTCTCCTGATAGCAGCATCGTGATGTGATATCCGGTCTGGCGTGATTACGTAATTATGATGGCCATTGTCACAATGCGGCTGTCAGAGAGATGGCCCGGTACGGGCTCTAAGGCGTGGGCGTGGTCGCGTCACTAGCACAATTAGTCCATTGTATGCGATGCTGTCTCTAATGTCGGGACCGAAAAATTGGTCTGTAATAAACGAAAGTCCGTGCTGTTGGAGTCCGTTCTATCCGTATTATCACGCACTGAAATTAACAGACTTGGCTGGGACCAGTAAAGTCTGAAGTCTGTACTGTTAACTGAGTATCTGTCATAACCGAGTCGTTGTAATGAAGCTTTACTGTAAACATCAAAACCTCAATGTATAAGCTTATTCTTGTAATTCTTGGGCTTGCACAGGGCGGCAACTGAAGAACATTGTCGTCATTGTCTCACAATCTATCTCCTCAGCAGGGCATTGGCTAAGTGGTGGAGAAAAGTCGACATAAAACATTAACAAAAACTGCACTTTAATACTACACTGTGTTGTAGAAACTGCATCCAGAGATGCTACAGAAGCTCGGAGTGCGCCAGGCCAAGGTCCGTCACATCCCGATGCACCTCCATGCCAAGGCCGTCGTGCTTCCAGAATGGATAGATGGACGCAATTTATTTCTCTCTGCCAGACTGCCGGCACATTTTGTCCAGAACATGAAGTGGCTGAAACTAAAACCTCCGAGATGATGGGAGGGACTTGTGCAAAAATAAACGATTCTTGTGATAAAAATATACGTATCATGTGTTAATGTATGTGTACTGCTTATGGGAAGAATGCAAATGATGGCATAAGATTGGACAGGATTATGAATAATAAAGCAGTAAGCCTATTAATTCATTAATAACTATTCACAATGCAAAATTTTAATTATAATTTTTACACAAAAACAACACTTTAATGAACATGGCTGGATTAAGTGGATGTCTCACTGTTGACAGATATTACAATCTATTTGCAGCTTAAGAGCTTCATAATGACAAAGCTAAACGGAACTATATGAATGTGGGAACAGGAAAGGAATTTTAGGACATTATTGTGATAACTTGCACGTTATTTCTTCTGCAAAAATGCATTCAACATAAGGTGCACTGCACTAGTTCTTTTCATAGCATTTATAGCAGTGTCTCAGTGGTCTAGTGGTGACATACCTGACTGCGGTGTGAGAGGACCCAGGTTCGAATCTCGCCACGGGTAGTAGGTATTATCACGACAGCCACTGCGATATAGCCTCTGGCACGGGCTGCACACCCTTACTGCAGTGCCTAGGTCGACTCGGCCTTTCACCTTCCGTGGAACGCTAAAATGAGTATCAGCTCTCAGGCTGAGTAGTGATAAAATGGCAATGATGGATGTGGACGGTTGCTGCCATTTCTTTCTGGTGCACTCACAGTCCAAGTCGGTTGGCTCAGTATGAGGGTTGGCGGCCGAGGTCGCATTCATCAAATGAACCGGGTGAACTCTTGCAATGGCTTTGTCATGATGACAACACCGTAAATATCATCCTGGTTATTATTAACCGGCAGCATTGCGCACAGCGCAAAGCGCCGGTTATTTAATTTACTCAGAGGCCGATTTTGAGGTTCTTCACCCCGATGGAG